>Ga0307517_10005577_pt1 | contig 18908 bp, 26 predicted proteins | sample 23_EM_MG_FD_194515 | JGI IMG/M metagenome (GOLD analysis project Ga0307517, IMG submission 194515) | Populus trichocarpa ectomycorrhiza microbial communities from riparian zone in the Pacific Northwest, United States - 23_EM | ecosystem: Host-associated > Plants > Roots > Unclassified | place... | reverse complement strand
CGCCCGTACCTGCAAACACAGATCGGGGGCGGGATCGCGTTCGTCCCTGACCGCGATTCTGATTGTCAGGCGGAGCGGAACCCTGTGCCTCCCCCCCCCCCCAACAAAATTCAGAATTCAGCAATGAGCGGGAGGCAAAGATTCCGCGCGACCGCCGAGACGTCCCGAAGTAAAGTGTGTGGTCGTGAGCCGACTCAAGCGGTCAATGAGAGTGCTCCCCCTCCGCATGGCCGCACTCATCCTACTGAATGGGATGGCGCTAACCGGTCCGACGCATGAAAGATCTGAAGACGATGCTGTCACTCCGAGCTACGGCAGAACAGATATACACTGATCGAGATCGTTCAATTGTTTCGCTTTTTGGGAAGGAAGGTGTGGCGTCCGTGTCCGTGTGAACTTGGGTGTCGCGGGATGGCGTAGGATCCGCCATCGTGACTCGGTATTGTCCCACCGCGGCCGCAACGAGGGAGGTCAAAGCCTTCCAGGCCAAGTAGAAGGGTAAACATGTCTATTTCAACAACCCCAAATCCCCCCCCCCCCAATAGAAACACCTTGGCGAGTTCATCCGCCGAAGGGACCATTCAACCATTCAGGCGCACCGGTGCTACTTATAGACTGACCTTGAATTATCGCTCAGCTTGGTTCTGTTTATATACGTTGTGGTTGCGTGTGATTCCCGTACACGGGTATTTAAAAACCCTATTATTGAGGAAAATGATCAAGTTCAAATGCAAGAACAAAAAATGCGAAAGGGAAAAACAAAAAGAGGAACCGTCCCATACCTACAAAGAAAATATAAACACCAAGTGTTGTATACGTGAAGGGTGAAGGGCGAAACGTACACAGCATGCGGGACGAACAAAGGACGGAAGATCAATATAGACATGGGGGAGAAAGGGAAACGCGAGCCGAATATCGCGCGTCTAAGCGGATGTGCGACGAAGTGAACAACACGACCAAGGATGAGAGGAAGGGAATCTCGATCTAAGGATCCCATGGAAGCTTGGGGGAGCATAATTTACAATGGTTCACCAGCTAAAACCCGAACAAACCATAAAACACTCATCCACACGCAGAAGGGAAAAACTTGACACAGGGCGGCAACAGGAGGGGGAGTAATTGCACACCAAGGGGCGGACAGCGAGGTCGACGAGGGGAAGACTGTGGGGGATAGGCGGAAGTAGGCAAGTGGAATGTGGACGGTGAAGATGAGAGGAGTAGGGGCAAGTACAGTTCCGACCCTCGTCGATGATTCGTGACCGCAGTTTTCACCGTCATTCGGCAAGCCATTTCTCGCATTTCTTCAGATATTTATCGAGCAGCATGGACAAGTCCCTGACCACGAACGTCAGCACAACCCTGGCAAAGAACTCGGACGCGTGTCGAAGCTTCGCTTCCAGTGAGACCCGGAGTTCTGGCGGGAAGGAAGCGTAGACTGGAGCCATTGGCGCCGAGTACATTGCCCTCGTGTGCTCATCCAGCACTTGCGTCTGGTGGAACAGTTTCGAGAGCATCTGAACGTAGATGGCAGGGGAGTCCAAACTAGGTAGTCATCTATCAGCACCTCCAACACAAAGGAACGAAAGGAAAAACCCACTTCTTGCCTGCAGTCAGTTTATCCAACCGCCGCGTGAGTTTCCCCCCCCATGAATTGATCTGGGCAGATAGTCAGACCAACGACCGCACGTAAAAGAAACGGTGGGACTTACGCCGCCACTCTTCTTCGTTACGAAACCCTCTCCAACAGCCAACTTCTTCCCAAAGTTCGCCACGACACCATCACACACGCCAGAGAACTCCTCCAGTTTTGAGCTCCAGATCTCTCCTTCCTTCTTGCCGATGCTCCCAATACCGAGAACCATCCCGCTGCTGACGTTTCCCGCACCAAATATCTCAACGCTGCAGTTTTGAATCTCTTCCAAAGCAGAGAGCAACACCTCAACGACCCGGATCTTTTCGGGGATGTTCGCCAGCTTGGCACCCCCTTGCGACCAAACTTCATGAGGCACGTGTAATCGACGTGTGACGTAACCACCCGTCTTCGATGTCATTGTCTGTCGTAACAGGTGCATCATATGGTAAGGTTGCCGTAAGGGTTCCGTTGGAGGTGGAGGGGGGAGCGGGGAAGTAGGTGTTGATGGAAGATGTTCCGGAAGAAGCGGGGGAGGAGGGACCAGCATAGACGCCGCGGTAACTGTGTGTGGTAATTTCAAGACCGTGTTTATTGAGATGCTCATCTGGGCATTAGGGCCCAACTTGGAGGGTATCGACACCTTCCTCACTCCAGGGCCGTTGGTTGTCTGTATTTGCATCGTCGAATTGATGGGATAACCGCCGGAAGTGGCAGGCCGACGACCTGGTTGAGACGCAGCGCGGTTACGACCCAGACTCAACATCTGCACGGTGTTGTTGGGAATCCCTGGGGCAGTTAGCCGATTGATGTTTGGGACCGAGGCTGACATTTGAGCCTCCGTGGGAGATCCCGTGATGGAAGGTGGAGCAGATGTCTTGCTTCGCCTCTGGGAGATAGTTCCCATCACGGGTGAGTTATTGATCAATGTTGTGGTCAAGGATCCAGCCGAGCTCGAGTCCGAACGAGTGGATACACTCGAATCGCCCCTCGCCCTCGGCGTTACGAAGTTCGGCGGTTCAGGAGAGGACGGCCCGTGCTGCTGTTCTGAATTCCCACCAAATCGTGGTGTAGCCGGTGTGTGATTTTCAGGGGCAGGGAGTGGAGGGAGAGGTTGGGAGTCATTGTACTGTCTTTGAGCAGAAAGTACGCTCTTTGACCGAGGTCGTCGCAGTGGTGGTTCCTGTTCGACCTCAAACTGTTTGCTCACAGTTTCCTCCCGCCGTTCAACCTCTTCTCTCAACGTCCCGAGCCTCGTCCCAGAGCCAGTTCGCATATGACCCAATGTATTAACGGCCTGCCTCGTTGCGGGTTCCGGCAATTCTGGGATCGTCTGTATTGTTTTTGGAGGCTCGGAAGTTGGGGCAGGGGGTAAGGAATTAGTCGGTGGTGGGGCTGCGGGAGGAAGGGTAGAAGAAGCGCGAGCGCGATGTGGAACGGTTGAGCTATGGGTCGGGTTTCGCATAGCTGGGAGCGTAGCGGTGCGTGACCGGTTACCAACGAACGTCCCGTTCATCTCTCCAAAATCGCTGGGCTGGGTGTTACCGTACGGGTGTACCACGGACGGCGCGAGGGTGGACGTCGATGAGAGGGTCGAGGAAACGGAAGGCCGAGGACTATGGCCAGAACGGTAACCATGGTCGATACCGAACATAGCGGTACCGATTGCCTCGACGCCATCTTCAATTTCATGTGAGCCATTCAGTGTCGTATATTGAGGGGCAGGGTGTTGCGGGTCTCCCCGGAGATCTTCCGTTGAAGAGGCAGGGTATGACGGACAATCCGAAGCCTCGGAGGCTGAAGTTTCAGGCGAAGACGGTCGTGCGGAAACAGACGCGTGATTTGTCGAAGCTGTTAGGTGGGAATCCACAGGGATACTGTAAATCAGACTCAGGATATTCATGCGTTCGGCATAGGTATCGTGCTGGAAGACAAGGTACGTCAGTAATTCAGCAAAAAAAGGTCACTGCAGTCTTGGAGTTAACCCACAATCGATCTCAATCGCCTGACTTCCTCCTCTTGAGCAACAACGCTGCGACGCCTACCGTTTCTTCTTCTGTTGGATTCAGTGCTATCTTCTCCCCGTATCACTCTTTCCATAACTTCGCTGAGGAGAGCCACGCTCCTGCCATACGCGACGACCGCGGCGTAGGGGTCGTCGTTCGTCGAGTCCAGGCGAACAGCTTCGCGAGCGAGTTCAAGTGCGCGTGTAAGGGCCCTTCGCGAGGACGGTCGTCGCTCAGAATGTTGACGTTCATTGGTAGGGGATAATCTGAGTCGGTCGGGCATAATCTCTTGATGAGGCAGGTCCGTGGCAGGTCGAAGCTGCGAGCGTGGAGGAGAGTCTGTCAGGCTGTATGGCGAAGCGGAAGGGGGTGACCGGGTAGAAGATGATCTGTAGGCCGGGGGCGTGTTGGATTGAGAATGGAGCGGGGCGGTGGCCAGGTTGGTCGCGGTCGTCGGTCTTTGGTATAGATCGTGGGCGTGGCCTGCGCCGTTGAGGTTCGGGATATATATCGTCGACGACCTAGACGCCTCGTAATCCGGTGGTGGTGTTGGACTCGCCGGCGAGCTGTAGGGTGGCACACTCGGTATCGGTTGGGTTGGAGGGGGTCCTGGGGGCGGGACGTGGGGAGCAAGTGATCTCCGGTGGGAATAGTAGGTCCGCTGAGGCGAGCTCAAATGGCCGTCTTCGTTCCAACCCGAATTCCTCGCCATCGACGGCAGCCTGGATTCGAGCTCGAGCTCCATGCGGTGGTTGCGGACAGAACAGGACGGGGAGAACGTCGGACTTTCGCCGCTTTCGGTTGAGAATGGATGCGGGACTGAGGTGGCAGAGGCGGCAAGCCAGACTAAAAAACGAAATAATAGCAAACAAAACACCCCAATCAATCCGGAAAAACAGACCAAGGTAACGAACAAAGGGCAGGATCACGGCGGGTTGGTTCGTTTGCGGGGATGGAACTGGCCAGTTATGGATAGGCCGGGAAATCTCAAATTTATTACACTAAAGAATTCGTCGTATTTGTAGATGAGCCGTAAATACCATTGTCATCAGTGGTATCGCTATGGCCAGGATAAACGAGTGTTCGGTTTACGGGTCGTGGAATCAGGTGGTGTAGAGAATGGAGGGCAGCCATCACCCATCTTGATGATCTAACTGATCTCCGTCCGAATAGGATCTGAACAGACAGCACCCACACATAGAAGGATCATGACACGAGAAAGAAACAAGAACGAAAGAGCGGGACTTTTGGAGTCGAACATGCGGGTCGATTTCCGGGGTATATCACACTTGCGTGGTCTCCATAGACTGCCCTCAAGCGTAGTCTCCACCTGGACCCTGGGAGGCAAGGCGACTCTCCAAGTTTCTGCCGCATCAAGCATCAGCATCCCTCGTTACAGCCCGTCCAAATGAAACACTATCATACCTGAGCGATTCCTCCTTCGCGAGGAGCTCTTGTCTCTTTTCGTGAATTTCCCTTTGGACCCTGAGCTCGATCTCACGAAGCTTTGAATAACCGTCATGTAAGCGCGTCGCTCTCTTTCACCAGGAACTGCGTACCTTCTCTTCCTCCCTACGAAGTTGCTCTTCCTTGAGGCGTACACTCTGGGTAGCGAGCTCCTCAGGCAAAATGGAAGAATCACTGACAGCGAGTCAACAAAGGCGCGCGCCAGAACCGGGGGCAAAGCACGTACTGGGGATCATTGTTGACGGTGCGAGACAGCTTCTCGGTACGGTAAGTCTCATAGAGAACATCATGCGTCAGCGCCTTGAGATCAGCCAAGTGCGTACTAGTTCCCAATTGTTATGACTGAGCGCTCAGGAGGCAAATTAAAGCGACGCACTTTAAGAGGGCCCTTCTCAAGCTCGGAAAGTCCGAGTGCTTCGGGTTGTCTACCTCGGCGATACCCCATGGGTAGATCCTGGCCCGAACTGGTTCGCCCTCCATCTCGACTTCCTCCTCCGAACCAATGATAGCGAAGGGCATCAAAGACTGACCGGGAGTATAAATATCCGAGGAGCGTAAAAGGCGTAAGTTTGTCACCACGTACCCTCAACTCGCTATTGTCCTGGATGGTATCTTCGTCATCTTCCTCGACATCGTACGGGAAGTTGTAGACGGGGATGTCGTAGTGGTCAATGTCCTCCATAATCTGTAAGAAGTTGTGAGCTTGAACCCAAGCCCAAGAACACGGGCCATACCCTCTTCTTGAAGGCCTTGAGCTCGCTGGGCGTCAGGGAATCCGCCTTGCCGATGACGGGAATGACGTTCACACGAGGTGACAAGCGACGCATCAACTCGATGTCCATTTCCCTCAAGCTGCAAATACGGGCCTCAGCATCTGACGCGCCTTAAAGTAGCCACGAACGCACGAGTGACCAGTTGGGGGGATGAAATAGAGCAGGCAGTGAACACGATCATCCCTAAACCTGGGGTTACGCTTGATACGCGACTCTTCGGCCAAAACGTCATCGTATTGGCGTTCAAGGTGACCCATGATTTCCTGAAAACTACAATAGACTTAGGCGGGGCCTGGTTCCAAGGTAGTCGCCACACTTACGCGAACTCGTTGTCGATGTTGTCACCAAAACCGGGCGTGTCGACGATGGTGAGGGCAATACGAACACCCTCCTCTTCGAGTTCTACTACATTCTTTCAGCGCTGCACATGCGTAAACGCGAGACACAGTACGAACCAACGTTGACGGGCTTGATCCTGATGCCCTCCTCGATGTGAGCTGTTTCAGGGCTATCCGACTGTTTGTGGGCGAGCACATCCGATTCGCAGAGGGTGTTGACGAAGGTCGTGCGTCCAGTACCAGAAGCACCTACAAGTCGGAACAGTAGCGGTCAAGCAACAATGGAGTTGGAATGTAGTAACATGACGACTGACCGACAACCATGACGGTGAACTGGACACCCTTCCTGACTTTGTTTCCCCTTCGCTTTCCGGCTGCGAAAGACATTGTTGGTTTTTTTGCGCTGCTTGTGGTTATACGAAGAGGGAGAGAGGGAGAGAGCGCGTCGTCGGCGTTTCGTTGTCTTGGTCGAATACGTCTGGGCTAAAGCGGGCAGACGAGTTGGGAAGCGACTTTCAAACTCCGTCGTCGCGCTCCCCCCTCACTCAGCCACAACCGCGTCTTCTGCAACTCTCCCCTCTGGATGCATGGTCGCTCGTTTCGTGGCATTACGCAGGTCCTCACCTCACTTCTCTCGACCCCTCAGTATCACTAGGTCTTTTGCTACGCGAAAGGCAGCCTCTTCTGCGGTCAAAACGAAGAAGAAACTCTCAGAATTGCCTCAGGCAAAGTTACTGGCTGATGGAACTGTTGCTGCACCTTTGGAACCGTTCTATGGCGGCCTAGGTATCAGGAAGTCCACTCGCCGTACATCCAGTACGCCATTTCGACTCGATGCATGTAGCTACGTCTGATTGTGATCTTGAATATACTTAATCACCGTTCACGCTCAAAGAGAGAGCGGTTAAAATACAAGCCCCTGCCGACACTGAGGAAGCAACTGAGGCTGCCCCTGGGCGGAGGAAGCGTACCTCTCCTAAGGCTGTAGCGACGAAGGACAAAGATGAGGAGGACGTTGTGCCAGGTAGAGCAACTGTTCCCTCTGGTACGACGCTTGCTTGAATAACCCAAGAGAAACCCAGGAATTCCCTGGCTGCTGAGGTTTTAGAGAACCTGGCCGAGTTCCCTCGTTGCATCCTCCTGACCAGGGTTGGTCAATTCTATGAGGTGTGTCTGATAGCTCTCGCATCTTACTTCCCAACTCCTCATGATCGCTGCCAGTCATATTTCGACCAAGCGGCAGAGGTCTCCCAGCTGCTGAACATCAAACTCACTGGCAAGAGCTGGGGTGGCCAACGGGTTCTCATGTGTGGTTTCCCGATCCTGCATCTCCACAAATACTTGAAAGTCCTGGTGGAAAAAAACAAGCGATGCGTAGCCATGTGCGAGGAGTTCCTTAAGGATCCTCTTGAAGGACCGAAAGGCGGTTTTGACCGTAGAGTCGCTCGAATCATCACCCCTGGGACGCTCATCGACGAACCATTTCTGAACGCGGACGAGAATAATTACCTGCTCTCAGTTGGGACTCAAGGACCACTCGAGGGTAGCGCACAGATCGTTGGACTATCATGGATCGATGTGTCGACTGGCGAGTTCTTTGTGAAGGAATGCACCGTCAAAAACCTCAGGGATGAGCTAGTCCGTATCGCCCCTCGAGAAGTAGTCATGGACAAGGACACAGCTGGCGGCGCTCACCTCTCCGCCGCACTCCAAGTCATGGATCAAGAGGGGATCGTCCTTTCGCTCTTCACGCCCAAGCCCACCGAACAAAGGGCTCTCTCTGGACTACCCGAAGACCTGGAACCGTCGGCCCCGGCTCTCAGTCAGAACGAATGCGTGGCAGTGGAACTGCTCACTGCGTTTCTGCATGACCATTTGCTCGAGTCCATGCCCAAGCTGACCCAACCCAGCAGGGAGTTCAGCGAGGGGAGGATGGAAATTGACTCGCATACCGTCAAGGGCCTTGAGATTCGGGAGAGCATGAGAGAGGGTGGGACCATTGGCAGCCTTCTCAGCGTCATAAAACGCACGGTCACTTCCAGTGGGACTCGCCTATTAGCAAGGTGGTTATGTAGGTTCGCCCGTGGCATTCCCCCCATCCACTTTGCTGACGATGCAGATGCAAGGCTCCCCTTCCACGAGGCTTGACGAGATAAGCTTCCGGCAATCGCTGGTCGCGTTCTTCGTTGCACGTCCACACGTTCGCGATGACGTCAGGCAGCTCCTATCGGGTGCAGAGGACGCCACCAGGATAATCCAGCGGTTCCTACTTGGTCGAGGACTCCCTAGTGACTTTTCCTCTCTTAACTCTTCGATCATAACCTGGATTTCTATCGGCAACCGCCTCAACTTGGAGCGCAAACAGGAGCTGAAGGAACGTGGTCAACTTAGCGTTGACGAATGGTCATGCGTCGACACGCTTTTGGGGAGGATGAACAACCTTGCGAACCTTTCGGTGCGCATCACCGCATCGCTAACGAGGACCGACTTGTCTGCGGATCTCGAACCCGAGCCCGAAACCGAGGAAGAGGAAGGGGCGACACCCGACCCCGATTCACCTGCAGAGATCAACCTGACCTCTGGAGCGGCAAAGTGGATCATCCGGCCAGAGTGGGCATCTCGTTGTGTTGTTTGGGATTGGTACTAATGGCAGGTTTAGTTTCTCGGAGGAGCTTGCGGGCCTACACAAAACTATGGCGAAATTACTCAAGCAGAAGGACGCCCTGCAGCTTGAGCTAGGAAACAAGTATGGTACGTCAGCTGTGCCCTTCCCGTACGATTACCTCGCTGAGATCCTCCAGGTGTCTCTTCATTGACGTTGCGATCGTCCGCAAGTCAGGGGATGTTTGTTCATATATCCCGTGGCAAACGCGACGGACTCATACTGGCAGAATACTCAGAGTTTGTCCACCTGACACAGACTGGCTCAACCAGAACCTATTTTCATCATGCACGTCCGCCTCTCGTGGTTCCGCCTTATTCTCTACTGATACCGTCCGTAGAAATGGGCCGTGCTTGGTCGGCAGATCGTTGAAACATCCTTTGCAATTACTGCGGCGGAGAAGAGGGCTTTTGAAACCCTAAGAGACGAGGTTTGCACCTTCACCCTTCCTTTGTCTTCTCAAATCTCAAAGTCTTCAGGTCACAACTCACGTCGAGGATATCAGGCAGAATGCCAGGGTCATTGATGAGTTGGACGTTACGCTGGGTTTCGCGAATCTTGCAGTGGAATGGAACTTCTGTCGACCCACAATAACGAACGAGTACGCATAACAACCTACCCGACCAAGAAGACGCGATGACACCACTCCTCCCCGCTTTCTAGCCCGTCTTACGATGTGATTAACGGTCGACACCCCGCCGTAGAACTCGGACTCTTAACTTCCGGGCGTGTTTTCACCCCAAACAGCGTCCACCTCCGGCCGGAATCACGTTTACACATCATCACCGGTCCAAATATGGCCGGGAAGTCCACTCTGCTTCGACAAACCGCACTGATCGCGATACTGGCGCAAACCGGTTCGTTCGTTCCGGCGGAAAGGGCCACAATTGGGGTCATCGATCGATTATTCTCAAGGATCGGTGCCAAGGATGATCTATTCCGAGACCGGAGCACGTTCATGGTCGAGATGCTCGAAACGGCAGAAATTCTCAAGCACGCCACTCCGAGAAGTTTGGTGGGTCCTTTTTCTTTGCTTCGATGGTCAGGGGTAGAACAGAAGATTGATGTTCGTAATCTCGTTTACGTTTTTCGTAGGTGATCATGGATGAGGTAGGACGTGGCACCACGATCGAGGACGGTTTAGCAATCGCGTTTTCAACGGTCCACCACCTCAGCTCTGTCGTACAGTGCAGGGCGTTATTCGCCACTCATTTCCATGAGCTCGCGGATATGCTGGGCCAATCCGCCGACGACCCTGCGTCCAGCTCCTTCGGAAACATCAATTTCTATTGCACCGGCGTAGACGAGACTGATGTGATTTGTTTATTTTTTTTTCGTCCCTGGCACATGTGCGCTAACTAACACTTTCCTTGTACCAGGACGGGTATTTTAGTTACTCGTATAGACTCAAACCTGGTGTCAACCGCGACAGTCATGGCCTCAAAGTCGCCCACCTTGCAGGGATGCCACAATCGGTTCTCAGGATCGCAGAGGGCGCGCTTGAGTGGCTGAGAAAGGCCCGCACGGATAGCAATAGCCAACGGGTCAAGGAACTGAGCAGATTGGGCCGGACACTCTGTGAGATTGGCAGCCCCAACCGGCCAGCCGCATAGGCAAGTATCATATAAACCGTACATAATAGCATTTGGTATTTACGTTACTAACGCATATATATAATCACAAATACTCAGTTCCGTCCGCTGTTTACTGGAGCTTTGAGCGGATATGGTTCAGGGCAGATCCAGCCCGTAACCAATTGAGCTGGTCAGCGGACATGGTGTGTTTCGTTGGAATCTCGAAGGTCTCTCCAGAGCGTTTGGTGACCCCCAGGTGGACAGGGCTGGATGAATCGCCATTAAGGAGACCCTCCAGACCAACAGTCTCAACTGTGTCTCCTGATCCGATTCTCGAGTAGTCTGAAGTGTCCGCAAACCATAAGGGCAAAACTCCTTGTTTCTATTCCTATCATCAGTATGTTGAAAATGGAAGGCAGTCGACGATCCATTCTCACCTTGAGGTTAGTTTCATGAATGCGTGCGAAGGATCGAGCGACGATCATTGCACACCCTGTGGGGAGATCATCAATCAACGAAAGAATCACCCAAGTCACAAGGGTGCGTACCATAAAACCTGGGCTGCAAAGCTGCGTGTTCACGTGCGCTACCTTCGCCATAATTTTCGTCAACGACCAATGCCCACGGTTGTCCCCGAGCTTTGAACCGCTTCGCAATACCGGGGATGGTATCTTGTTCAGATTGGGAGGTATCACGGTCGTGGTCGAAGGCGACGTTCATGTCTCCACCTTCGTCGTTGATGGCCTTGGTTCGAGTTAGAATTGGGTTCATTGTGTGGCCAAAGGGGTGAGTACATACAGTGATCACTAGAAAGAGAGGGTCAGATGGGAGCGGAAAAAACTAAGGAACCTGGCTTACGGAGGTTCTCAGAAATGTTCGTGATGTGTCCTTTGTATTTCAGCCATTTTCCCTAGAAGAGATGGCAGCGATGAGCATCTTTACAGGCGTGATCGATGCCATCTTACAGCAGCGGAGATGTGATCAGTCGTGCACTTTCCTCGAACCCGCATTAGAACCTTCAACGGTGGTAACTCAAGTCCTCGGATGTTGTGAGGACCAAAGTGACTTTCGAAAGGCTGGAGGATTTCCAACCGCTGAGAGTCAGGTCGTATCACAATATCAGCCTCTGCTTGAGGTTCAGGCATCGGCCCTGGGTAATAGGTCACATCCCCCGGAGTGAAACCTGCCGATGGCAAGTCCTTTCCGGGTGGCGGCTGGAATTTGAATAATTCACCCGATGGTGTTACGAGAGAATCCGTCATAGGGTTGAAGGAAAGCTTTCCAGCATAACTCATGGCGGTGACGATGGTAGGGGAGGCGAGGAAGTTCATTGTCTTGACGTTTCCGTCGTTCCTGGAGCGGAAATTCCGGTTGAAGGAGGTGAGGATGGCTACGAAGTGGTTCAGTGCATGATCAAGCGAGGATGCTCAGGACCCACCATTTTCTTCTCCTTTCTTGTCTTCACGCTTCCACTAGATGGAGTTTAGCAACTGTCGGCGATGTTACAGGGATGTTTTACGGACCTGTCCAATACATGGGCCACATGCGTTTGCCAACACCGTGGCACCGGTTTCCTCAAGAAGTTCAGTAATATTGTCTCGCTCAATCGTTGCCCTGATCTGTTCAGACCCTGGTGTGCAGAGAAAGGGGACCTAAAAACGAAATCAGGAACACTCGACGATGGCGAGATTGTTAATTTCGAGACCTGCATCTTCAGCCCAATCTCCTTTGCTTGTTGAGCCAGGTTCGCGACGCGTGTCTGCTATAAAGTCAGCGGCGCTCCCGTACTGGACAAATCCGAATCACCATATCTTCATAGGAACTATTCGTGCAGGAGCCAATGAGACCGGCAGACAGCTCATCGCTCCACCCGTTCTCTTTGATGAAAGAGGCGAATTTGGACAGAGGAGTGGCCAAGTCAGGCGTAAACGGGCCGTTGATCGTGGGCTCCACTTTGGAAAGATCCTGCCAACTCGTTAACCATATGTAGGGCTCCAAAGAAAATGGAGAATTACAATCTCGATGACTTCGTCATATTCGGCGCCTTCATCCGCCGCTAAAAAGCCATTCGCGGCCGCCCGATCAGCTGCATGAGCGACGGGGGCACGCCCCGTGGCGTGCAGATACGCGCGCATGTTCGGGGTGTACGGGAACGTTGATGTAGTGGCACCGACTTCCGCACCCATATTGGAAATTGTTGCCAGTCCTGAAAAGCAGGCTTAAGTACGCAAGGCTAGTGTAAGACTTCCAGCTTACCGGTACATGATTGGTTGAGGAGTCCAGGACCAAAGTATTCAAGAATGCGGCCAGTTCCACCCTGGGGGACGGTAAGATTGTCCCATTTGGATTGTAGGTCTCTTACCTTCACTGTCAGCTTTCCGGTGAGGTACAGAATCAAATCCTTGGTCGTGGCCCACCCGTTTAGATCACCGGTTAGTTTGATTCCTACACGGCAATCATGATGAGAAACTGTAAAACCCCACTGCATGAGCACACACCAACGACCTTCGGAGCCTTGAGCTCCCAAGGGGTCCCAGTCATAGCATCCACAGCGTCTGCTCCGCCGACCCCGATGGCTAACATACCCAAACCAGAAGCGTTTGGTGTATGAGAGTCAGTTCCGAGCCTAAAAGGAGTTAGGTCACTACCGCAACATCAGGAGGAGAAACTGGCACACACATCAGCATACCGGGAGCGGCGTAGTTTTCCAGGACGATCTGGTGGATGATTCCGGATCCAGGCTTCCAGAACTCAATTCCGTACTTCTTGGCCGCGCTCTCCAGGAAGTCAAATACCTCCTTGTTGGAAACAAGAGCACTCTATACAGCAGATCAGAGGTTTTTCGCGTGCTCCGGAGGAATGTCGTCACCTCGAGATCGGCATGTGCACCAGTTGACGCCTGGATCAGATGGTCGCAGTGTATGCTGACAGGCACAGCACACCGGGAAAGGCCAGCGCTCATGAATTGCAACCTGTTGTTTCCGGTCGGTGAATTGAGACGGCATTTACATCAGGGCGGAGGTTTACAGAGCCATTCTGGGAAAAAATTTCCCTGATCAGTACACTGACATCTAGAGAAGGTGATGATGGCGCATACTGTGCACTTGCGTCTTGCATAGCAACCCTCTTTCAGTTGGCCGAGGTCAGAATATGAGCCGCATTGGTAGAGAAAAGCAGCCACGTGCCTGTGGATGGAGAAGAAGATACGTCTCCCCACATTTGAGTCCTCCGCTACTGATTGTCTTTTCAGGGTCGGCCAGGTGGCTGTACAGAATCTTTTCCGCCAAAGTCAATGGCCGGTTGTCCAAGAGCTTGCGGACCAGCGCGAGTTTGTCTTGAAGAGCATGGTACGGCGGAGTGATAGAAGTGCAATCTTTCTCCTTGAGCGGTGCGTGAGTCGCAAAGCACCTCCGCGCAACAAGGGCCTTGCCGGCTCGACCGCGCAGGAGGACCGACATCGTGTGTCGAAAAGCAGATGATGGAGTCAGGAAGTCGCGACAAATCCTGGGGGATGTTATTGGCTAAAGCCGGCGCTAAAGAACATGCTTCCCACAACTGCTCATCCTCTCATGAGTTCGGCAGGTTTTTAGTTTCATGACTAGCTGGTTCTACGTAGTGCAAACTTGAGTCCTTCCAAAGCGCCATCGACCAGATGTACCGTCGGTAACCCCGCATCCGAGATCCCTTTCTGAATGACCACCTCCATTCTCGACATTGCTAGAGGGAATCCCAATCACTGTCATCGCATTCTTTCGATGGGGATCGCGACGCACCAGCACATCCTAGTATGATTATTTTTGCCCCTTTCTTCACCATTTCAACCGCACATCTCTCGATCTGGAGGTCGTGGTCCTGTTCATCCGAGCCGAGCTGGAGAACTCCAACTCCCGAACACCATACCCCGACAAAGAGTTCGTGAGCATTGTCAGGTATGATCCGCTTTGTAGCCTCCGTCAACGGCTCTTTCCAGTACGGTCCCGTAGTAAGGATACCAAACGGCTTATGGGACTCGACGGAGGACAGAACGGAGGACTCTAATATATGACACACGTAGATGGAATTGGAGGAATGGTGCCGCAGCATCTCGGCGAGAGGGTGATCACTGACTATTTGAGATTCGTTTCATCGAGCACAAAGACGGTTAAGCTTATGGCTGACAGCAACACACGATGATACCAGCGATAGACTCGTCGCTCAACAACCCCTCATCTTCCAAAAACCTCCAGGAAGCCGCAGCGGAGAGAACAGACGTTATCGGGTCATCGATCGAAGGTGGTCCCGCGGGTGGATTGGCAAACTTGAGGCGAAGTCCTGGTGTCACGTACGAGGATAACTTCTCCTGCAATATCTGCGTCACAGATGCGGATGAGTTTGGGTTGAGGAACAGGATGGTCTTATCGGACATGATTAGTTTGACCATTTTCACACGCTTCCATGGAAGGAGACGACGAGGTGGTGGGGGTAATGCCCATCCACTACGCCAACACTCTCGCTTCCAACGTCCTAGTCCTCCAGTTCCCGCTCCTAACGCGCCCTCTGGAAGTCCCCCCCTCCGCTGTTGCGAGCGGAAAACGGATCAAGGCTCGAATCAAGCCTAATGTCCGGAAACTGGAGGTCCATGTCCCTGCAGACACGCGTCCTGAGGTCTGGAATAAGGAACGTGCTGCGATCTTGGGTGTTGCCAGGTTGGAGGACGACAAGGAGAAAAACCAGGAGTCAAAGGTGAAACAGAGGGAAGGGGAACAACCGCGATTGAGCGAAGTCAGAATGAGCAGCGAGGAAATTCCCCGTGCGGGGACATACATGCTGGGAGTCGTCAGGGACGGTATGTACTTCTTTATTATGGTTTGTGCTATGCTCAAGAAAATTTTAAGGAAGATTATCTCTGCATCCCATTGCCGAGACGCACCAGCTACGCCCAACACTGACGTATATGGACCACCTCTCCGGGAAGAAAGGAGGACGTGGAGGCGACGACTCTGGGTCAGAGGATGACGGTCCTCCCCAAGACCCCGAAGAAGTTGCCGCGGACGTGATCAAGAAAGAGAAACCTGAACCACAAGCGAAGGAAGTACAGGTTTCTGTCCGGAAATCTATGCCAGATGAGAAAAACGTTCTGGGAGGGCTCTCCGTCCAAAGGCGAGAATTGTTGTCTCACATCCGCGCAGAAGATGATGATCCATGGGAGGAACTCGTGTATCACGATGGCACAGTACGGGCTCATGCTGTTGTTCGGTCGGATTTGCTCACTGAAGTGTCTCTGTAGTCAGATGAATCTCGTGACACTTTCGAATCGCTGCTCTCAAAGGAAGAACAGGAGCTGCAGACATCTGATAACATGTCGATATTTATTCGGGGGAAACCGTAAATCACATAACATGCAACACGACAATCTACACCAAGACCTTACTACTCTTGCTGTCCTTGGGGTGGAACCTTCCTCTCAGCGGTGACTGGGTTGATTTGAGTGACTCAGGTTGTTTATTTCGAGAACGGGAGCCTACCCCATGTACGACGATCCATCGGACATTGCTGCTTTGAGGCAGGCGTGCCGATCCACTTCAGGAGACAGTGCATATGAAAAACGTGACTGCATTCGCCCCATACTGCGCGTCCGTTGGCAAAGGAGATATCAGATGAACGTATTGTGCACTCACTAAGGGGGCAATCATCGCCCGGCACCTTACACGTCGGGCAGCAACCTTCGTATGGTACTCGGCATATGCCACAAACATCACCCTCGCCGTCTCCCTCATCGTGATCTGTGTTTCCTGTGTCCCATCGCCATTGAGCGATAGCGTGCCATGACTTGATCTTGACCTTCATTAGCTGCCCGGTGACTCGGTTGCACCCCCGAAGTGATGGTGGACAAACGGAGCAAGGTGACTTGGAAGTGATCGAGTCAACTGTCACAAGGGCGATCTTGCTTTAAATAAAATGACGGCTTCACGATAATCCCACATCACCAGGCATGGCTTCTATGGCTCCCCCTCTCAGTTCAGATATCATCGATTGCGTACTCACGTCGTTGCCCGACTTTGCGACACTACTCTCAACCACCTTGGTTTCCAAGTCATTCCACGAAATCTTTCAGGCACATCCGAGTTCCATCCTCACTTCAGTGGCCACAACTCAAATCGGACCTGAAGTGCTGCCATGCGCCATTCGCCTCGCCCATTTCAATAGAGACGAATACCTGGCATCCAGATTCAACTACGTCCAAGACTTCCCCCTAGAGAGAAAGTTCTCCCATACTGAAGCGCCGGCAGTGACATCATATGTTGCTACGTTGGTTAAGAATGACAGTGTGTTGCGAGAACTGGAGATCTTCTTCAGTACCAAGTGTGTTTCACTTTCTGTTCATCTGCGAGGTTGTATTAATGGATGTTTTTGAAATAGATGCAAGGACAGGACAAGCGGGACCCGGTCACTATTGAATTCACGCGAATCCTTGAGATTTCGGCGGGCATTCTACCGGTGGTGGTTATTGATCAATCTATTCCCGGCTTGTTATCTGCTGCCGAAGAAAACAGCGGGGGAAAACGCAGATGACGATGACGACGACGCAAACGGTGACACGGACGACGACACAGACGACGGCGACGACGACGGCGGTGGCGCCGACACAGACGCTCTAAACGTGTATCTTACAAAGTCCGAGGGCATGCGAAAAGAGTTTCTGTCTGAATTTTCCGATGACGAAGTGGCGGAGATGTGGCAAATCCATAACTTCATGACGTTTGCGTCTACTTGCGCATGGAAAGCCATGACACACGCTCCGGTAAATGACAGTGGGTCGCTTAACTTTATCCGCCTCATGTTGCATCCGATGATTAATCAAACTTCGCCAGCCATCCTATTATGGAGCGGTCCCTCCACTACTGCAGAAGTCCTACGGACCCTCAGGTCCTTCGACGAGCCGAAAGGACATTTGATGGAGGAAGCCGACCTTGATTACAACCATCCCGACAATGTTTGGCCGGGATTTATTTTTTACCTGGGAGAGAAAAACTATGACACCTCCAAGGTGGGCACCATGACCTGGGAGGATCCGGCTCAAGACAAGAATATGATCCTAGACAACAGGGTTGAAGATACCGAAGAGTGTAAGTGTCTCAGGCTCTCTTTGCGTTTGAAGGCACTGAAGTACTATAGGCGACGAGTGCCATGTCCCTCATCTGTGTCCAATGATGTGGTCTTCCTCAAGTTCGTGCCCTTGTGGAACATTGCACGCAAGTGGCTGACCCCCCATGACTTAGATTGGCACCTACTTCCATGCGCTGTTACATTAGGTCCGATGCTCAAGAGTCTGCCTGGGCACCTCGGTTGGAACAGTCAGGAAATTCTACCAATTCAAATCAACCCCTGGTCGTATGCAGACTTTGTCAACCGCCACATATCACCGGGGACGCCGGACTGGTCTGAGGGCAGATTGCTGTGCAATAAATGTGTGCTGAAGGTCATGGGACGTTACGCCTTGAACTCCCTACGAGAAATCAAAGCGCAACGTAGGTCTTCCCGCCTATCGTCCTCTATTGTGTCTAGGAGTAATCGGACCTTCGTTTAGATGGACCACAGCTTGAGGATTGCTGGTACGGGTACAAATGCAGGACGCAGAGGAAGCACGACCATGCGGTCAGGCTTAACGTACGTGGCGCTCGTTTCTGGTGATGCTGTGTCTGACAACCCGGTTCCGTGCTCAGCATCTATGTGACCCCACTCGTGGGGATTGATGGTTCATCGGCTGCGTGGGATATCTCCGTACAGATCATACGCTCTCACTCGCATCGTGCATCGTCCTTCGTCTAAATCCCTGTCATCCTCATGTAGCAATGTCACGTTCGCGTCTGTCACACCCATTGTCACCGGTTTCTCTCCCCTGAACCTCGATGTACGGCAGCGACACTGAATCTGAACCCGAGAACGATTTGAAGAAATGGGACGCGACAGAGTTCGCGTTACAGCTTCCCCATACGATGTCGGGACGTTCAGACCGTGACTTGGTGGAGAGTGTCGCGGACGCGATAGACACACTTAGATCGATTCCCGTCCAGGAGGTCCTGATGGTACCAATTACCGGGTCTTCACTCTCATCGTGTTGTCTGATTGGGTTCTGGGTTACAGGGTGAAAAGTTTCATGCTTCGATAGAAATTGCAGCGAGCGCGATCTTCGTGTTCTTGGGCGGGTTCTCTGCCTCAGAATTGTCAATGGGAGCGGATCAAGCGCTCAAAACACTCTCTCTGATAGGTGCGTGGGGCGAATCGTGGCATAGAAACATTCTGAGGGCTCACCGCTCACAGCGAACCGATCCTTCATGACGTTATTGTTTGAGTACCGAGCGGTGTTCCGTACGGTCGCAGCGCGACAAGTGCCAGTTGGCTGTTCGTCCTCCCCAGTGATATGCTGGGTTGATGTTGTGCTCGCTCAGATCTCCGCTCTGGTCGACCACCCGGATTG
>Ga0307517_10005576_pt1 | contig 18911 bp, 16 predicted proteins | sample 23_EM_MG_FD_194515 | JGI IMG/M metagenome (GOLD analysis project Ga0307517, IMG submission 194515) | Populus trichocarpa ectomycorrhiza microbial communities from riparian zone in the Pacific Northwest, United States - 23_EM | ecosystem: Host-associated > Plants > Roots > Unclassified | place... | reverse complement strand
TCGGGAAAGTGCTTTGCACTTTCGCCCACCTCGCTCCTCTCTGCTATGCTTCAAATCCTACCACAGGATTTACCTTCCACTTAACGCGGAAGCTGAGAGCGCCGTCAAAGTTGACGCGAACTACTGTCTTTCTGGTTTTAGACTGCATATTCTCGATGTTGGCTGTCAACGAAAGGAGTGGATTCATTATTTCGAGTCGGTGACCTCGATCATCTTCTGCACTGTGTTGAGCGAATACGACCAAGTGTTACCAGAGGAGAAGACGCCGGTGTGTAAATGGAATCTACTAACCACGACACTGGGTTAATTTTCTTTGGTTTCTCTAGAACCGCATGCTGGCATCACTAGTTCTTTTCGAGTCGGTCATCAACTCACGGTGGTTCCTACGGAACGTCAATAATTCTACTCATGACTAAAATCGATGTATTCCAGAACAAATTACCAAAGGTTTGCTTTATCCCCTCCCCCCTTGTACTGTGGCGGTCATACTGATGATTATCAGGTACCACTAGAGCGGTATTTCCCCGAATACACTGGTGGTTTCGATACCAACAAGGCTGCCAAGTACATCCTTTGGAAGTTCATGCAAGCGAATAGAGCGCAGTTAAGCGTGTATCCCCAGTACGTCGCGCACCTTTCGTCGTTCTACCTCGTTCGTTGACATTGTGGTCAGTTTGACGCAAGCGACAGATACAACAACTATTCGGCTGGTGTTCGCTGCTGTCAAAGAAACGATATTGCAAAATGCGCTCAAGGACTCGGGGATCCTATGACCCGTGGGCTTCGCGAGTCGTTCCTTCTGTTTTGGGGGGGCTCCATTTTCTCTCCTTGCTTCGTTTCTCTGTAGAATTTTGTCTGGTTGTCATCGCTCTTCTTTGCTTGGTGAGTTCCTTTGTTTCATCATTATTCTAGTTTCCTTTCTTTTTGCTTGTTGGCGATTCGCTCCGCGTGGCGGTTTCAAGGCGGATGATGTCGAAGCTATAGTTGCTCACTGCGATTTATCATTGATATTCTTCGATCACTTCTGGAACGGCCATCTGTGGCCAGCATTTTTACCCCGCCCTCTGATTCTTCTTTCATATCTTGTTTACCAATCCTCTCGCTCAGGAATCACCAAACCCACTCCCATTGCCTACTCGTCGATATTTCCTTTTTATGCGGATATAATATCCCACCCGGACCTACTCTCTGCCGTTCGCGACTCTCTCAAATAGACTTTGCTTGTCGTAGACTACTCTATCACATGGCCTCCGTCCTGTGTCGCAGCTTCGGATTCAATGGAACACTCACCACTCTACTCCGTTCTATCCAACGTTTCCTTCTATTCGCCAATGTATCATGGTCTATTTGTCTGGTTCCCATTTTCCACCCGCTTGTACATACCGCACGCCCCATATTGCCTGGTATCCCCGTCATGTACCCATATTTCAACTATTCATACCTTCCATATCAATAATCCCTTGACCGTTCATCTATCTTTCCACTCATTTGCTTTAGTGGCGACCATGATATGTTCTTACTCCATTCATACCTACCTATAATTGCCATCATCTCATTCTTTGACTCTCGCCCAATGATCTTTCCCGCTCAGCAGTTTGGATTGTGGAGGAGCAGGAGCCTCTTCGTTCACCAGTGGCCACTTACTATTACAACCTCTGTGATCACGTACCGGCGATTCTATGCCTTAATACCGACATCGGACGTGCGTCATCCCCGAACTCTATCAATTCCTATACAGCAATAGCGTGCACTATGAGTTGCTTCTTGTTTCCTTTACTCTCTTATGCACTGCGCAAATGTCTTGGCGAGAACCCTAGACGCCCCCTGGGATAGCGACCCTTTAACGGCCAACGAAATCACTTTAGACCTCTATACTGAAGATCCGTATGACGACGACTCGGAAGCCTCGAAATCTTCGTCGTCGCCGTCAACATCGTCATCGGCCACTTCTCGGTAGAGTAAAATTAATAGTAATATCTTACATCTTTGGATGAAATACGTACCACTCATTCAATGTATCCCACCTCGATCGAGCGATGTATGACATCAGCCGTTCACGAAAGCGCATTTCGAGGGTAGTGCCGCTGTCATCCTTTTTCCGCCTCCCGCACTCCGACCCACAACCCACAAAGGAGTCCGTCCTATCAACCGCCTCCTTATAGCCCGCGCCTTGTCTCCAGAGGAATCGATGTGGCCATCATTTTCTGAATACGTCGATGACCGATCCAAGGACGGTTAATCCAATGACAGGCGAACGGAGGCAGGCTACGGATATGCCTGTGAGGTGATGTCAGGGTGCCGAAACAGAGAAAGGGCGGTTCTCATACTGAATCGGACTCCATGCTGCCAACATCCGGGACGAACTACGCATCTGGGCCATAGAGCGACCACCCAGCATCTCACTGCAAAAAATGGCTCTTGAGCAGACAAAAATGGTGGTGGATCCCAGTAGTTACAATAGTGCCATGAATAGTCTGGCGCAAGGAAGTTACGGTGTGGGATTTGCAGCGAGGTGAGTAAGATGGAGGACGAGCACCGTGTTTGTCATTGGCAACGGTCAGTCCAAATTCACGAGTTAATCGACATCCACCTAGTGAGCGGCCGAAGAGCGTGGAGGCTACTTGGATGTATCAACAAGGAAAATCAAAAATCGGATGTCATCCCGCTTTGGCTGTGTGTGGCAACACCCTCTCTAAATATATATATCCACAACCGACCTGTCATTGGCCGCATACGCGTTGAAGCCAATGGCCAGTCAAATGATCGCTTCTAATCTAGAGAGGCTGATAAGTCTAAGTTAAGGCACAGGAAAAAAATTATCCCTGCTTTTGCAGGCAATTGGGCAATTGGGGCTCGTTGCTCATTTTGGTGTGGGATAACTGAGCGGAGTTTAAAACAGTTACATCATCAAATTTCCCTTCCTCTCCCCATCCAACGATTTATTTTTAATGACAATGCTAAATTTTTATCTAGGTGTTCTTGCCCCTCCCCTGTCAAGGGATGTGGGCTTTAAAATCTCATTCTCATTCTCAAGGACCCAAACCCACCTCGCCCTGGCCCCTCTCTATAGCTAGCGGTTTCTCGAAATGCCCTGATGGGCCACCGAGGGGCTTTTAACATTGTGAGGGGTCCAAATGGTGATTACATGTCCCAGCGCCCCAAGATACCATTTTTAATACGAAGTTAAACTGCCACAGAACCATGTGCTCCACGGCTGCCGCCGACAACACTCGAAAACACCCCACCTGCGAAACCAGTACCTTCCAATCAACCGTCCCCCAACCCTGATGATGACAACGTACGAGTGGGTTCCACCTGGCCTGAAACCGCATTGTATTCAAGCCGAGAACGAAGTGAGTGGGATAACAGTAAATGAGAACGTAGGTGTGAGGGCAGCCAAGGGCGGATTGATGGTTGTCGGTGATGGTGAGGACGAGTGGGCAGGAAAATAGCGAGGGTACATTGGGTGTGAAACAGAATGCAGGCATAGGATGAATTAAGGGTGATGACAAGGGCAAGTCAGCGGAACCTCGCAAGACGCTATGTATGTCATTTGACCGATTTCTATATTAGCATCCCCTCGCCGGGTTTCAAATTTTCAAGTCTCATAAAGATTGCCTAAGTTCCGGTTATTAAATCAATCTATTCTCCCTCAGAACAAGAGGGTTATCACTTCCCTTTCTTCCTCCTCCGATTTTTTTTCTATTTATTTATTGTTTATTTATTCAGACCCCACCACTACCAGTATCGGGCCCAAATTGGAGCATGAGGGCTTGATGAGGGCGCCAGCAAGTCTGGCATCGGAAAATGCCGAAGCGTTCTGGAAATATCCTTCTGCGGCCGCTTTGATTCCGCAGGCTCCTCAACATCCGGTAAGCGGCGAGCTCCAGAAGTTATTCACCTTACACCCTAGAGAATTGCTGAACCTTGGCTGAACCTTCGTATTTTGAGCGCCCATGCTTGATCTACAACCCCTATGCAATCAACTTCCCTATACGACAGCACGGACTGCGAAAAATTTCGTAATCTGTTAATTTCTTCACGAGGCAAGGGGAACGCAAACTTTCTGCATTTACGATTTCTATATTTTTTGTCTTATTTTACCATACCCCCTTACCTTACCATACCTTACCATACCTCATATTTGTGCGCATGATGCACCCGAGCCACCTCATGAGGCCAACACAGTCGGGGCTGGACAAAAACACGGACTTTAATATAGCCACACATAGCTACATGCACATACGCGACGCTCGACATAGGCCCATAGGCCCAACGAGCATAATCGGATATAAAAAATAAAATAAACTTTCTGCATTGCCTTGCCTTATTTAACTCCATTTTACTTAGAACGAATCAACGACGGACGCACGGTTTCCATCGTTGTCCGATTATGGTCCATAATAAGTGCTGTATGTAATCAGATATTCGGCCATCCTGGGAAAGAGGCCATTTATTTTCTACTGAGTCGAGACGTAGTCAATTGACAATAAAATTAGTATCTCTCCAGGTAGCACTTAACATTGTCTATGCGTCTGCACTGTTAAAATTTAAGAATGACATTCGCGGAAGGGAGAAAGTCGATCGAAAGGTCCTGAAATGCGTTCACACTGTACTTCAAATTCTTGTATTTACTCATTAATATTAGGATTGGATCTCGAAAGGGTAATACTATAAGGTTCAGAGGCGGGTCGTCGAGATTTGGTCGAGATCGAAGAGATATGAAAAAGGATTATACAAGTCAAGGCCACGAATCCCGAATTTTCTTAGACAGGATAAAACGGGGAAGCTATTGGACACAGCAGTGGCGTCAGTGACATAGGTGCAAAAAAATCGAAAACGAACTCGCCTTAAGGGACCAGGGTATTCTTACTAGGAACGATAGATGGACTTCGAACTTAGAGTCCTCCCCCATCCAAACTCCGCAAATAAATGACAATGTTTCCCATCAAATCCATTCCGGCTCTCCAGATGCGTAATGCAGATGCAGCAAACTGATGCATCCCATACACGATGAACTGGAGAGCCATCAACAACACGACTAGCACCCCAATTACCAGGACACCTATGGGCCATACATCATACGCGACGACTACCAGGAAGACCGCAAGGGAGATGGTGGACAACAACATACAGAAAGTGGGGATGCGTGAGGACAAGGAGAAGAAGATGTATGAATGGTACACATCACGAGAGCGGTACTACAGTGAGCAATTGAATAATGTCATCAGCATGTGGGTGGTTAATGGTGTCCGAAGGGTACTCACAATGAATGTCTCTAAGTCCACCCAATAATATCGGAGCAAGAACCACACGTCACAGGCAATCCCGAGACCGCATGCAGTGCTGCTGGTAGCGACCGCCGTGTAGGCATAGGTGTTCACCTTGAAAACGGAGTCCGGGGTGATCGCAAACATCGCTCCGTTGGCTCTAAATGTCCTTGTCAACTCGCAATCTACAAAGAGTAGAGAAGTAAACTTGCGCAGCGAGGGCTACGAGCTGTACATCCAATGAAGAATTAAGTGAGAATCGAAAACAAAACATCATAGTGAATCGACTTGCAAACCCTCCGTTAAATGACCACTCGCGTTGAAATCTCAGGCGCACTGGTGCAAATTCTTCTGGGATATGCGCAGCGGACAGTTCGCCGTACATCGTGAGGGATTCGAAGACCATTCTGTACCAGGGCAGGGCGGCGATGTCGTTTCGTTCTTCGTTCGGTTGGGGTACAGTGGTCATCTCTTATTCACGAACGTCTCTTTGGGGTAAGATATATACAAAGTCAGTAGGCGTGAGACTATTTTCTCGGGAACAAACGACATGAACGACATGACAGGACCATCAAACCTTCAGGCATTTCTCCGTGACCGCAGAGGTGCGTAGTGTGTGGCTGTGTGAATCGATTATTTAGTAACCTAATGGAAGGCGTGGGAATATTTCCTCGCGAACAAACGACATGAACGACATGACAGGACCATCTTCAGGCATTTCTCCATGACCGCAGAGGTGCCTAGTTTGTGGCTGTGTGAATCGATTCTTTAGTAACTTAATGGCAGGCGCGGGACTATTTCCTCGCGAACAAACGACATGAACGACATGACAGGACCATCAAACCTTCAGGCATTTCTCCATGACCGCAGAGGTGTGTAGTTTGTGGCTGTGTGAATCGATTCTTTAGTAACTTAATGGCAAGCGTGGGACTATTTCCTCGCGAACAAACGACATGAACGACATGACAGGACATCAAACCTTCAGGCATTTCTCCATGACCGCAGAGGTGTATAGTTTGTGGCTGTGGGATAGTAACCTAATGGCAGGCGTGGGACTATTTCCTCGCGAACAAACGACATGAACGACATGACAGGACCGGAGTCAAACCTTCAGGCATTTCTCCATGACCGCAGAGGTGTGTAGTTTGTGGCTGTGGGAATCGATTCTTTAGTAACCTAATGGCACACCGCATGGAATAAAGATGGCAAGTACTTAATTAGTGGTCGAACCCCTCGTTATCGATTCAATTTTTATATTAAAAGCGCGTGACAGCCTGAGGCTGGGTAATGTATATAACATTACCAATCTCACAACTTGATGGGCTATTGGACTATGGACTGGTAGTGTTCAGTGACTCGACTAGGATTATTCTATTGAGAAACCCCACATGTCAACTTGAAAATGTTCCTTACACTGCTGTGGCCACTATGGACCCTATGGCCTTAAAAGGAATAGTATGTAAGGCTATGGGAAAAATGAATGATCATGTGTGCTCCTTATAAGGAAATTTATGTGACCCGGCAAAAATTCAAACAATCTTTTGCCCCCTGCTGTATACTTTACCTTGCTCCACCTATTCCAGGTGGACTCCACCTGGACTATACTTAATTGATCATACCTGCTGTTATATTACCTGGACTCCACCTGGACTCCAGTAGGATTCCATCTGAACTCCAGGTGGAGTTCAGATGGAGTGCATCAAAAACTTAGAGTATTTAAAAAATAATAATAGACTCCAAGTAGAAAACTTTACGAGTCTTTTATTTATAAAAGCTCGTTTTTACACTCATCCCCTCGAGCCATCAAAAAAATGTTCGCCTGGGAAGATCGTTATATAATACACTGTTCCGAGCATCGGCATTGTTAACTATTGTCTCGTTGCGGTCAGATACCGGGTAATTTAAATCAATACCCCTCGGTCTCTTCAACCTCCTCAGGGTTATCTTCAGCGGGATCTGCCACCTCAGGCTCAGGCATGTGACCTTCCTGGTTGGCGGTGAGTCTCCTTTCTGTCGCTTACGCACCGATGACTGGATGTTAACTTTTTTAACCTAGCATGGTTGTGCATATGCGCTTTTTATAGAGCCCTCGTGTTTATGATTTATTTCTAAGTTACTGGTCTTGCGTATTTGTGATTATGGTCTTGCATATTTGTGATTATGGTCTTGCGTATTTGTGATTATGGTCTTGCGTATTTGTGATTATCGCCTCCTCTTGCTTTGAATTTGATTTGTCTCTATTTATACCATCAGCCTCGTTCCAACTTTGCAAATAGCCTCCGCACATCGAAACTCACCAACTCTTCCCTTTTTTCTTAGAGACTCCCTCGTTAGAACGAATGGTGCTCAGCTGCCGGTGGAACCGGGATGTCGATGTGGCTACGAATGGGCATAGGAGCGGGCTTTCAATATCTGGCACTTTGGTATGGTCGATATTGCGATCTATCCTTTTTTCCGTCCCTAACTCCCAGGTAGATGTACAGCGAGTCAGCGTAGAGTTGGTGGTATTACGTTAGGTGGTGTTCGATCTCCATTGAGCTGCTGGTGCATTGATTCGTTTGAATCAGGTTGGAGTTAAAACCCCTCCTGCGAGCTCACTCTCACCGCAGCAGCCAGCACCACACGAGATTCCCACTGCCGTCCTTGTTGTGCCTGTCCTGCAAGTCCAGTTGTGAAACGCGGCATCCTAGCGCGAGCCTGCGTGATCCCCCACCGCTGCCTCTGCTGCAAAAACCCCTCCACCGCATTCATTCGCCCTGACTGTCCCCGTATCCTATCCTCCAGTGGAGCCACAACAGTGATTCCCTATCAGCTGCAGGGGATCTCCCCGCCGCCCTTGCTGTACTCACATCCTGCAGCTTTTCTCGCCCAAATTCACGTTCGTGGGGTCAATGGCGTATCTCGTTCTGACTTTGAGTCCGGAGTTGCAGGTGGATAGAGTTTGGTATGCCTCTCTCACTTCCTATTCCTTCGTATAACTTTTCCCCATTTCTCTCTTCCTATGTAACCTTGACCTAGAGTTACATATGCCAATCTCTTGTGTTTTCATGGTGTTTTAAACCACCTGCGCGCCTACATTGTCCTACTGGGTATCGGGCGAGTGAGGAGACTCCGAGAAAGGAAATGCGTCAATGGTATCTGGGAGCGGTAGGTTTCCTCGTCCTTGTATCCTTGAAATCTAAGCTGGCTCCATCTATTTAGAGCGTTTATATGACTCTCAGTGTACTTATTTCACGAACTGGTTGAGGACTCGTGTCCAAAGCTTCTCTTTCTTCATCCGATAACTCCTTACGAGCATTGGCCCATCCATCGAGGCTATCGTTCTCATTTTCATCGTCACCACCTTCACCCTCACCCATTTGACCCTCGCGTGAAATTCGCTTCTCGATGTCAAGATCAACGGCTAAGGCTGCCAACTCCTTGGCCGCGTCATCCAACACCTCATTCTATTGGATTCTCCTGAGAAATCATCGAGGAGGTTGGCTAGTTCATCTATTATCGTATCATTATTTGATGCATTATCACATGTAATGCTGAGGATCTGTATGGTTCAGTGAGTTTGATTATTCATGATTCGTTGAATAATATAACTTCCTTTATCTGATATACCAAAGTCATAAAGTATCTTCGCAAATGCCACAGCAAGGTTAATTCCGGAGTGAGATTTCGCAACCTCAACAATATCGACCAACATCGTGAGTGGTACCCCGTTAAATTCGAAGGTAACGGTGACGGCGACGTATGCTTTATGGTTTGGTGAGGTCCATCCATCGTTTCGCGACTGCATATAAAGTAACTTTTTCAGTTAACTTATTAACTTATTTACCCCTAACTTGAACCGGGTTAACTTTAACTTACTAATTCCCATGCATGGACAAATTAACGTAGGCTCACCTTAACTTACCGGCTGTGGTGATGTAGTAGTTAGGGGTAGCTAATCACTGCGAGAGCTCTCTGACGGAACCTGTAGTCTTTCCAAGCATAGAGTGTTGATATAGAATGGAAGGCGAAGTAGGCTATGTTTAGCCGTGTTATGTTACATAACACGGCTACCTAGGCGCCGTATCTGCAATGACCATGACCATCGACGAACTTCTGACTGCGGAGTCTGCCTCCGAGACACGGTTGTTACCGGCGGGCTCGACACGACTTTCCAGAACTACAAGCTCTCACAGGCCATTTCAATTGTCAAGAACGAAACACTAAGTGCACCAAAGTGAGATCGGGCAGAAGGAAACAGGGATAACTTACCACAGCAAATGGAACAACTAATGCATCATTAATTATCCACCTGCAACTCCAAGAAAACGGTTGAAGTCATCTTTACGCTGGCTTATACTGGAAATCTGCCAGTGTGACTGAGCACACAGGAAGGTCTGGGCATAGCGAGGACAGTTACGGGAATCTTGCATTGTCGTGTATGGTGCTATAGTACGAGCGCGCTCAGGCTTGTGGGAGGGGTTTTGATGGTGGGAATGGCCAAAGAACAATCCTATTGGATTTCCGAGAACAGTGGTTGGGATATCATGTCCCTAGGGTGTTATAGTGTGAGCGGGCTCGTGGTGGAGGTTTCGACAATGATGAGATGGGATGCTTTCACCGTCTTCCGTTCAGGTCTGGACGGCGAAGTGTGCGCAAAAAGGCGATGGGACAGGGCGAACACCAGATGTGGGTGCGTCCTACATGGAGGCGCAAAATCCGGGATGGTACCTTCGCTTCCTCCGTTGTAGTTGTTTTCGTTATTTGAGTTCTTGCCGTCTATAGATAATCCACAACAATACACTTTGATTGGTGGTTGGGGAGTTATCCAATGCAGATTGCGCCATTGAAGATGTTGCGTTTGAAGTAGATAGTGCTGAAGACCGAGGATGAATATGAAGAGCCGGGATACCTTGAATGCTGAGAAGGGGTACGATACACCTTGAGCAAGCTTTTGTTGACGGTATGCACTGCATCGAATGTTGTTGAAGACAGAATGTGTAAAGTTGGCCGAGTGAGAGTTGTCTGCGCACGAGAGAAGAAAGGATCAGCCGAAGTAATAGAAACTAAGAGCCAGGCATTGAGAGCATCTCCATCACTTAATGGGTTTGAAAAGCAAATGAAATAAAAGTCGAACGCGGTGCCTCCCCGCGTTCATAGTCATCCGCATCTACGAATCATGAGTGTCCACACCTCTTTGATAGATAGAAAAAAGGAACACAGAATACCAAGTAGGGGTCGCGATTCCGCAAACGGATCCTTTCTTCTCTTCCATGCGATATCATCGCCCTAGGACTGGGAAGCCGAAGCACAGTGGCATGTGCAATCTGAACCTGTTCCACACCACCGTCGGTCCGTCTCCTTTTGTTCCTCCACCACGGCTAACTACAAGCGCCCACTCTGGCAAATAAAACATACATGGATGCAAAATTGGCGCAGTCACATCTGGAGTCCAGAAGGGTAAGTGAGGATAAGAAGATGCCTGTAGCAGTGTGAAATTAGCCATCAAATGAACAACAGATGGATAGGCCAAGGTACCTACTGCTTGTTCAACATATCCCACCTCGCCCAGGATACACTATAATGCATTTCTGGTTCACGAGCGCGCCGTTGACAGGAAATATTTGTGGTCTTACACGAGTTCATGAGTCAAGTTAAAATAAGTTAACGTGAAAAGTTAACTTGCGCAAGTTAACTTTTCACCTTTAAGTAAGCACAAGTTAACTTGCTCCTGTTAACTTGTTTTGGGCAAGTTCATCTACGTTGACTTATTGAAACTAACTTCATGGGGTGAAAAGCCTTAGATACCAAACATGGCTTGTACGATCAAATAAAAATAGAAATAATTTACTAATAGATTTTACGAGATGTGGAAGACTCGAACATCGTTGGATGGAGATTATTTTTTTAATCTGCCACTTCGACGCGGCAGAACTTGTGGAGCCGGCCCATTACCCTCCTGGCTCCGTTGACACTTTGCATCTCTTGAATTTGATTCCAACTTCGGAGATACCAGAACAAAGACATCATCATCAGGTTAAAGCTGCACTGTGCAGTGCGCCAGACTTGGGATTATCTCTAGCCGGCCAAGAACTCGAAAAACGGCGATGAACTTGAAAACAACAACTATGATGGTGGATGAAGTAGACGGTGGAGGGTATGAAGCCAGAATCTACGCATCCGAGTAGGACACCCACACCTCATCGGTCCCTCCTTCATCCTCATCTCCTCCCAACCTTGGCGCCGGAGCACCATCCTCAAACACCAGCTCTAGACTGAAGCAACTCGGAGGTTTTCTTTTTCCTCGGTAAGATTTACCTAGTTCCCGGGTATCTGGGCCGCGCACCCGCGAGTTTATCTTCCTCTCTGTTCGGTGAAGTGGTACCGGGTTGGGGATACCGAAGGTGGCTAGGGTGACGCAGGGTGACATAGCACAGGCAGTTTTGAAGGTGCGGGAGGCGTGTTGCAGTGGGATTTGAAGATATGGACATGCGAGAGTGGCATCTGCCAAGAATGTAGTTAATTATAATGATGTGCTATAAGGGAATAGTAAATGGTCACGTGGACCTCAATTATGATCATCTGCCATGCCTGTGGCGATGTACTAAGACATAGCCTTGGTCCTGTGGCGAAACCATTGATTGACGTCGGGTGCTGTTCGTTATCGATTGATTATATCTTAATAGATTGTCACCACAATGCTGCTTACCTCCCGCCCGCATTCCTTTCACTTTCAAACCATCAAATCTCCTGGGTTTGCCCACATTTCGTAACTCATGCCAAAGGATATCTCTGTAGGTCAATTTGGAGCGACTCTCACTACCACTATTATTAATTCTATCGTGTTCTTGTTAGAGGTCACCCACTAAGGGGAGCACCAGGCGGAGAGTCGGTGGAGCAAAGTATGACCCACTCCAACCCCCCGAGAGCAACTGAGGGCTTACTCAATGCTCCTCCTTTGCATAGAATATCCCATGGGTCGCTATTTGAGAGATCTCGCAGAGTGAAAGTCGAAGGAGGCCAATTCAATAGCTCTCAAGGGCACCATGCCAACTTCACAATCAATTTCAATCGTATGTTTATCTTTTTCAATCTCCTTCCAATCTCCAACTACATCCAGACTGACGGCGCGTTCTATTACACCAGAGAGTGCGAGAGAAAATGACCCAATCGAAAATGAAACGGTGACAGTGAGTGAATTTGGACAAATTTACCGACAACGTTGACAGGTTACACCAGGATTCCCGTGATTCAAGAACAACCAGAACGACCGAGAACAATGCGGAGCATAGCGCACTCAGTTTCAAGGGTTCAAAATCTGTACGCTCTCTTCTATTTATTATTGAAGGGATGAGGTGTTTAACAATTCGTCACCGTGATGACAGGTGAGGCTGAAGCCTATCTCTCAGAGAAGTTGCGAAATCTACAATCGAAAGCTTGCGGTAAAAGAACGAGGTTCACCGATTTGGCTTCCTTCCCCAAGCACTACCCTGCCAATCGAGTACCGTCGTCGGGGAACTAGTATTGGAGACGTCGGCATTATTACAGCCGCTGGTGGATTCGACTTCATGTTCAATGTTTGCCTCCCAGCAGATCACCCTATCAATCGAGACGGGGTTCCAGATGGATTTTCCCCTATATATCCTGAGCTCCTGGAGAGTGATGTTCATAGGCAGATGGAATTTAATCCACATAGCTACCTCGCCAGTTCGTCCATCGAGAAGTCTCATGGAGATGGAAATCCTTCGTACGTCTACTTATAACCGTCCGACTACTCATTTCAAGAATGCCTTCTGATTAGAATTTATGCAGCTGGATGGTTTTTGAATCTTCCGCTTCAGACGGTGCGGTCCTTGCAATGCCTCAAGGCGCCCAAGCACAGGATCTCGCCAATGTCTCAATATTTCGGCGATACATGTCTCTTAACGCCAGGAATTGGTACAGATACATAAATAATGTCCGTGGACGAGAGGCAAAGAACGGCGACGTGCGTCTGGTTATTGGGTGTGACAAGGCCTCGTCATGGGGAGTGGCCACATTTTCAAACCTAACCAAACGCAAATGTTCCTTGAAGTTTAGGACGAGCAGTGAAACAGAATTGGGACAGAAATACGTTTGGGATTGCTCTGGAATGGTTGAAGCGAGGGCTGGACCGGATCCTCAAGAAATGGAGTTGTTGACGGTTCAATCAGGTCCCCTACTGAATCAATGCCTCTTCGTTCGCACGCTGGATGCCACCCTCCGAGATGATACCTGGCATAAACTAGGATTTGACTTCGAAGTCACAAAAAGCAGCATCCCATTCCGACCACGAAATAACGTAGGGTTGTAGAAAAGAATGCAAAAAAATCAGCGAAATCAAAACATACCCACATCATTTTCCTTGTTCCGCCTTCATCGTTTCCGGCGCTACCCCCTACTCCGACATGCTCTCGTTACCCGCGCAACCAGTTCTACTTCCCTGACATTCAGGGAGGATGTGTTTACTTCACCTTTATGACCTCCCCTCCCGTGGCGTTGGCGTCCCCTAACCCCTCCTATATTTGCTTTTTTATTGCTCCGATGTTCTGGAATACCCATAAACTGTAGCCTTTACCCCCCATTCTCTTGCCCAGGTTTCATTATCTTATTCCTCTGCGTCTTTATAGCTTAGTTTCCAGTGTATCTGCGATGGCCATATATTTTATTGCGTCTTGTTATTTGATTGACATGTCACATTGGTTTCGTGAATAAAATTTTGGGGAAATATACAACGAAATCGCGTGGTGTAGTGTTCTGTTGATTGCAGGCGATCTGCAATTCGATTCGCGAGAATGTGGCCCGGGATTCTCTCGAAAGGTAAACTATGTTCATAGGATTGACACCACAGCAACATAAGCAAAGGTTAGTAGTGTCACGCGACTTCGGAATTGCGAAGTAGCCGTTGCTAAGGCCCAGGGTAAAGCAGCAAACGTCTCAGCTGAGATGTTGGCTCAGATGTCCAGATGACGGCGTCAGTGGATGGGACACAGCGGTGCACAAACAGCCACTAACAATAAAACAGATATGCATCGCCCCTAGTCCAACTGGCAATCGCTGCCTTTGTATTTGCTTTCATAATTTCATTCCCTCTATGAATTCTCGTATCAGTCCGATGTGCCTGGGTCTTGGATCCACGCATAAAACACGGCATTCTTCATTACTGTGCTTCATACACCCAATTCTCCAGTATTATGAACCACGCACATTCGCTTACCAGCAATCCGCGCTGATCCAGTATGCCGAGAATATATTGTGGTTGGTTGAGCCGAGAACCTGTCAAAAAGTGAATTGCAAAAGGGCGTATATTTGTCGGCAAGAAAACGTTATAAGGCCAAAAAAATTAACCGAAGAGCAGTCGAGGTTAATGAAAATAGAGTGAATATTACGAAGAGAAACAGATAGGACGTGAATGAGAAAATGGGGGCATGTATCCCATGGCTTCAACCATGAGTGGGCGAAAGAACAAGGTCTACTATGATGCATATAGTCAGTTGTTTTCCCGAGAGGGATAACAATTGGCAAAAAAAAACCCCGATTTTCTTCGCCCTCTGGCATATTGTGATAATGGAATATGCTGGGTTGGGATGAATCGCGGGTCGAAATTTTGCAGGCAGTTGTGAGCATGACAATAGGCCAGAGAATGGAAAGGCAGTCTTTGAAGACAGAAGACACGAATGGCGAGTAATTCTCGACAAACAATGGCGGCGTGAAGACGAAACGAGTCGAGTAGCAAGAGAATAACGGGAAAGAGACGCCAAGTGTGAAAAAACGAAGCAAGGAAGAGGTCGGAAAAAGGGTTCTTTGGTTGGAAGGCGGATAACGAGACACGATATGAATGTGAAAGGGGTGGACTGTTCGAGAGGTTAAGAGGATAAGAGTTGGCGATAGTTGAAGTGGTTAAAGAATGAGGGAACAGGAGTGTTCTATGAAGCATGGACGAAGGATGATCGATGGAGGATTGAGCGACACACAACGAGACAAGGGGCACCCAATCTCCATGAATCGGCTATCATCCACGCATTTCCGGGTTAGTACAAGGTGAAAAGGGGACCCTGTATTGGGACGCACTTCTGGAGTTTTAACCACATCTGAAAATAGTGAAACGATGGTTTCCAGCATGCAATCAGGGTGAGTGCGTTGGTGGTCGTAAACCTGGTCGGCTCTGGGGTAGAGAACAGCGTGTAGAAAACCGGTTATGAACCGCTAGCGTAGAACCAGGTTTCTATCAACTACACGGACATAACGTAGAGGATGAAAAAAAAATGAGGTCGGCCCAAGTGTGAGGAACAGAGAAGGAAGGCGGGGAGTGGCCAGCCGTTACCATGGCATAGCCAAACTAGAGTGCAGTGCGTGAATTTGGAGAGGGCGTTGCCACACACAACCAAAGCAGGACCTGTCCACCGTGACGTCGTTGAACTTGCTTAGACGAATGTTGATACATCCTGCTCAACTTTCTCCTACTCCGGTACGTCTGTGCGCAATGGGCATCCCCTGCTGATGGACTATTCAATGCGCTGTTACCTGCAATACTGGAATCCACCACCATATTCATCTGTTCGATTTTTTCTGGGTGGTTACTTGATAGAACGCCCATGCATGCTTCGTCTCATACGTTGGTCATGTCGCACACGATTTCATGACCCAAATTCATCCTTCCCATGTTTTTTCTTATCTCACTCAGGCTTACATGGACTGGAATCAACTTTTGTTTGAGGATGATTCTCATTACCTCCCACCGGTATGGGATCCATCCTTTCATGCAATCTATCAAGCTCACTTCTAATATTGGGCCTTTGTCACTTTAGGCCTGGACGGGCAAAGTTCCAAGGAATACGCGGGTATGGAATGACGATTACCACCAACCGTTCCTTCCTTCATCCTCCCTCTCTTTTTTGTTCTGGAATTCTGATGTAAAGTCATAGGTATAACCGTAACCAACTTTTACTTGCTCGTCGTTGGTTTGGTCATCCTGGAATCGACCGAAGGATGTTGCTCTACGCAACCAAAGAATCGATAACCAGGTTCTTGTCCACGATCCTTCTTCCTGCTTGCGCCGACCAAATTTGTGATCCATACGCACTCCACGGCCTAAACGACGTCCACTATCAATCCCTTCTCTGGAAACCGTGGCGCTGAGGAAGCAGCTAATATCACAGAATCATTCGTTGGTCGAAGCGCAGGATGAAGATGAAGGAAGTTTAGGCTTCAAAACGCGCTCTTGTGAACGAGAATGGCAGAGTGGTGTCATACGTTGCACGAGGTAGGATATATTGCAACGGGCTGTATGTATTTCATCCACCCGTTCGGCGTTGGTTGAGGCACTGATTTCGCTCCTTCTCTCACACGTGCAGAGTAATACCACCCAGCCAAAATTGTATGTTCTGCCCTCCCTCGAGGAGGTACTATCCCAGAATCTATCCGTCTGAATCGGGCACAGCTGCACCCAGCATTCGCCCTCCTATTGTCTTCTCGCAAACGCTCCGCCCTCGCCCTTTGTGCCCTCGTTTCCCTCGCGCTTTCGCATCGGAGTATGCTCAAACGTTAGCTCCAAAGTAACCCCCAGGATCCACTTCGCAGCAGTCGGGTGGCAACCCCTCGAGCCTACCGTCGCCGCCATTTGGTCTAGGTGGTTCTGAGTTGCAAATTCCGAATATTACGGTGGACTATTCAGGCAGGTATACACCAGGCGGCGCCGAAGAGGATTATATGTTTGTTGCGTGGGTGGGATGCGACGAAGATTCGTACAAAAGGAGCGGGTTCTGGTGGGACCCTGAAGGCATGGCTTGGATGGTATGGACATGCGAGCACGTCGAATCATCATGGACAGGCTAGAATGGAGTGGAACTCTGGGCGGGAGGCTTCTGTCTGGGAGCGTACCATGGTCACGCTGGTCGGGGCGACCCCAATCAAATGTGTCTTTTTTTTTTTGGGATCTTCCTCTGTCTCTCCTAGCCCCCACGTTTATCACGCGACGGTGGCACAGGTCAAGGCGCGTGAGGTTCTTCCATGAATACATGACGTGTTGATGTTCATATTTTGTTTAGGTTGTCATCGGCAGAACTAGTTATCGAGAGACATGGAAAAACAGAGCGATAGTGTCATAGGGTACGTTTGCGTTGTTTCTGCATCTCGTTCTTTCTTTCTTCACCCTTCTCCACCATCTCGCCTACGGGTGATCTGGCTGTCCTTCTTTTCACTCCCCTATTTATTGGTAACGCTTTTCTCGTGGCGGAGGAGGTTAAAGTCCTCTGACCTGTAACCTTCCCCACGCCGCTTCATCTATTTCCAAATCCCAGACGCCACGTACAACCACTAGGCCCCACGGATCGATCGTGCTGGTGGCCTTGAGATCAGTTGTTTATTCTGTACGTTGGCATATGCATTCCATGGCCACTAGCACACGAAACAACTATATATCTCTCAACCCATTGGCAAGTTCGATCCCCGCCTCTTTTTTTTCGTTTGGGCGCTTCTTGGTCGCGAGCGCTCTCTGAGAGATGCTATGGATTTAATCGTACTCCGCGTTCAAATTGATCCCTTCTGTCAGCGTGAAACCCCGTCTCAACCCAATGTGTCTGGGTCTTGGATCCCAATTCTCTATCTTCTGATCCTTCCAGCAGAGCACCAACTAAGGGAGGAAGGGAGCACATCCAAGTTGGAGCATTGGGATCGCACAAGCGGTTGGAGAAGCTTTCCTTCTGCGGATTCATCGCAGAAGAGTTACTTGATCACAACCAAACAGTGGCAACCAGCCTTACACTTGAACCGGTCTCCCAACCTTGCTCTCCTCCACCGTTGTTCAGAATGTGAATGCAGGAACTCCACCGCCCAGGCGTAGGCAAGATTTATTGAAGATCAAAGCTTCTTGCCTTTGCGTTTGAATGGAGGGAAGACTCTTGTTGGTTCTCATTCTGTCCTGCTGGAAGTTGCGTTGGCGCGGCAGGTTCAAGCTCCTCTCTTGGCTTGGATATATCCCATTTTGTTCGCCAAATATTCGCTTGCATACTTTGGGCACCAGAAAATACTCCCGAACTTCGTTGTCACCTCCCGTAGGTTGTTCGGGCTCATGAGCGTACATCCTCAGTGCCGCGCACCCCTCGGGATGTCCGGACTCCAGGCACGCGCACTGTACCCTTGCCACATTGGACTAATATTTCCCGTAAGTGTACCCCCCACTCATCGATAAGCACTTCATGATATGATGACCATTACATTTGATCGTCGAACTCTCCTTAAAAATCAAATAAGTGTCATTAAGAGGAAGACAAGGAGAAAATAAGCAGAATAAGAAGATTCCTTCGCTTATTCATGCTTACTTTTCTTGATTTAAAATTAAGCAACGTCGAGTTTCATGGTCGATATCAGAGTGCAACTTTTTGAAAGAGAGATAGAAATGGCTGAAGGGAGGGAATAGTGAGCTGAACGTGAGACACCCTCATGTGCCAAGAAGACCTCAGGTGAAGCGGTTCAACGGCCAGAAGACCTAATGTGTAGTCCATAAATTCCATTAGAACTAGGGATTATCAGGGGTTTTGAAACCCCCAGGGGTCAGGGGTAGGGTAAGTGGGGGTAAGGGTCAGGGTAGGGATTTCCATACCCTTGAAAAACCCTTACCCTTGGCAGGGGTCAAGGGTATTGATC
>Ga0307517_10005575_pt1 | contig 18912 bp, 13 predicted proteins | sample 23_EM_MG_FD_194515 | JGI IMG/M metagenome (GOLD analysis project Ga0307517, IMG submission 194515) | Populus trichocarpa ectomycorrhiza microbial communities from riparian zone in the Pacific Northwest, United States - 23_EM | ecosystem: Host-associated > Plants > Roots > Unclassified | place... | reverse complement strand
TTCAATTTTTCTTGTTAATCCCTTTCCCACCAGGGTTTATTTTACCTATAACCCTCAATCTGGGATGGGTTCTTGAAATTTTGGTGTTTCTCTCTTGATTTGTAAAAAAAATAGATATAAAAACTCCATCTTTTCTTTCTTTACGTAGCTATACATCTGTTTTGGTGAGAATAGGAGTATTTATGCTCTATAATTATTCTTATTTGCATTTAGGCTCCATTTTCTTTAAGTGTATTCGTTCTTGCCCCCACTTCTTTTTAGTTTAGTTTATTTTCTTTAATTTAATCCAGCCTTGGTTTTTCTTGGGATTTACACATTGGATATAACATGAATTATATGAAGGTACTTGAGTGATCAAGAGAGAATTCATCATCCTAGGTGAATTAGAAAAAATATTCAATTTATTCTCAAATAGCATTGACTAAGAAATCCTTGGCTATGATGAAATGAGATTTGAAAAAAATTTCAAATTTTTTTCAAACAATCAATGACTATTATGTAAAGAATAAACATGATTTACTATGATAGACATGCTTCATGTTTTAATGTTAAATCAAAATATTATTGATGAAATGATATTAATTACACTGAAAAACCATTCACTAAAAGGTTAAGTCAAACTACTAATGACTTTTGTAATATTTAAGGGATCATGACATGTTGCTAGATGATATTGTAGACACAATATTGAGCACCTGAAATCCGACAAGCACACATGTACAAATATATGATTTTATTAAATATATAATTAGGTACAATCTCTATTTGAAGTATTCTTTTAAAAGAATTAGACAATCCTCTTATTCTTTTTTGGATTTGATATATGGTGACTTGATTTTTTTGAGTAATCAAGCCAAGATTTGTGCTTTACAAGAATGTGAATTTGGGCGTGTATTGTTAAGCAAGATTTGATGCTTTGAAGAGTACTTTTGATTTGTCTTCAAAGTGTTGTTGAAGAACTTTTATGAGATGTTTAGGCTTGATTCAACAAAACTTATTTTTTGTAGACTTCAAGCATAGATGAAGGAGGGTTGAGAACTTTTGAGAGAGTTTCCTTGCGTGAAGAGAGAGCTTCATAGACATGCTTCATGTTTTAATGTTAAATCAAAATATTATTGATGAAATGATACTAATTACACTGATAAACCATTCATTAAAAGGTTAAGTCAAACTACTAATGACTTTTCTAATATTTAAGAGATCATGACATGTTGCTAGATGATATTGTAGACACAATTTTGAGCACCTGAAATCAGACAAGCACACATGTACAAATATATGATTTTATTAAATATATAATCAGGTACAATCTCTATCTGAAGTATTCTTTTAAAAGAATTAAACAATCCTTTGATTCTTTTCTGGATTTGATATATGGTGACTTGATTTATTTGAGAAATTAAGCCAAGATTTATGCTTTGCAAGAATATAAATTTGGACATGTATTGTTAAGCAAGATTTCATGCTTTGAAGAGTACTTTTGATTTGTCTTCAAAGTGTTGTTGAAGAACTTTTATGAGGCGTTTAGACTTGATTCAACAAAACTTATTTTTTGTAGACTTCAAGCATAGATGAAGGAGGGTTGAGAACTTTTGAGAGAGCTTCCTTGCGTGAAGAGAGAGCTTCCTTGCTTGAAGAACTTATCTTGAAAAAAATTTATATCTCCGAGAATTCTCTCTTTTTTTCTCTAGATTGAGACCCTCTATTTATAGAGGCTTATAGGGGCTCACAAGTTTTTTTTCAATGTCACATGACATGATTTTATTGGTTGATTTTTATTGATGAGATCTTGCATTTATGACAAGAGATATCTTGAATATCTCATTTTAAGTGCCAACCTTTTATTGGTCAAGAAATATATGAAGACTCGTTTAATTTTCCATGTAATTTATTTCATTTTTATTTTATCTTATATTTTCATGTAAAAATAAAATAAAAATACAACATGGTAAAATTTCATTGGTAGAAATTTTTCTACAAATACCTTTTTTGAAATATTCACCTCACTTAAAAATAAGTAGGCATGTCTCAAAAATATAGTTGTGAGAGTTTTATAATTTGAATATATTTTTTAAACTAAAATTTGATTTAATCATACAAAATTTTAACAATATATGTATATATTTTATTATGAAAATAAAATATAATTATTAAAATTGAAAATTTATTAAATCAAATGATAGAATATCTCATTTAAAACAAATACATATTTTACAGACCAAATAAAATTTGTCCACGTGTATGAATAGTAATTAGCAACTTTAACTGCTCATGAAACTTTTTTTATTTGAAGTAGTTATTGTGAATTGAACGGCGTTATCAATCCATGATTCCGATTAACGGATGGTAAGATATGACATTAAAAGTTGTAACTCCTTTTTCTCCTTGTTTTGGGAACCGTGCCCTCCATCCTCTGTTAATTCCAACCTTTTCCTGAATGAATTTTCTAGAGAGCAAAATAACTTCTTTACGCAAGCAACTTAGCTTAATTGACTTTCTTTCCTGAATGAATTGTCCAACGTGAATGAATTATTGAGACGGAGAGAAAAAAATTTCCAGTAGTGGTAGCTGACTTTACTTAATTGAACTGGGAAAATTTTCTTCAACTGGGAAAAAGTTCACAGGCTTTTGATTCTTCTAATCAGGCATGAGTCCACTCATCAGAGTAAGTGGCTATAAAAACCACAGTTGTCCCTTCTTTTTTTTTTTTACAGACAGTTCGGCCTCCAATAAGCTAGGCAACCAATCTTAGCAGGCGCGCGTCAGTCTCTTCTTCCTTAGCACCAACAGGTTGCTGCTTCTCAAATGAATCAGCCATATTATTTCCATTCAATAAGTTGCGATCATTCTGTTTGGTTTTAATAATCCTGATTCCCGTATAGATAGAAGTCTTTCAGGTGAATGTATTGGTGAAGAGTGGGGTTGACCTTATGTGCACAAAAGAAGAAATCGGGAAAGAATTCCTAGGGTGGCTATAAAAGAGCATTACTGTCAGTAAAGCCTCCACCACTCCTAGCAGGCATGCATAGCTCTTTTTCATTTTTTTTCTAGCATGTAGGTAAACATAATTCCGGGATTTCAATTATTTGTATGGAGCTTTTGGAATTTAATGACTTCAACTGCAGGCAGGCAGTCTCAACTGATAGCTTCTTCGTGTTATCTGAACGTAGATGATCTCCTCTGAAAACTTCAGGAGCTTCAATTAGTGAACATGACCGCTTTTCCAAAACAATTCCTTTCTCAAAAGTTTGTAGAGTTATCAGCAGAAAGCCACATGCAAATGAAACCAAGCACACGTTGTCAGCAGAAATCTGATTTCTTTGGTTTTGGTCTTTGGAGCAGGAGCGGCAGCAATGAAAAAAAAAGCCCCGCTGTTCTGATCATGAGGCACTATCCTCATAAAGCGTTCCAGGTGGAGATCAGAAACTTCCTCAATTAAATCTTTAGTGGAAGCGTTCTCCATTGGTTAAAGCCCATCTTCAGAATTCTCACTTTCACCATTCTCTTGCTCAAGGTCCTTTTTGGTTGGGGCACTGTAGCTTTTGCCTTCCATTTTCTGACACTAGGCCGAAAAACAAGTTCAGGAAGTTCCCTGGAGACGTCTACAAGTACAACAGACCCATTGCCCATTCCTGGATTCCATTTCCTCCACATATCTAGAGCCTTGCGGAGGGTACCATCTTCACTACAGGGAACATCACATAACACTCGATCATAAAGAAGTTGACTAATTTATGGTTCGAATTCCATTTCAGAAGCTTTTAGGGCTATTTTTGTCTGAGGGGCACCCAGGTAAGTGTTGGGCTTCATTATTTGTGACTATCAAGTTAGCAGTGCACTTTTTTTGTTTGGTAGATAAGAAGATTACATCTCTAGACATCAGATCATTAGCTATAACCATTTCATCAGGTAGTGATCCTGGTTTAATTTGTTGATTGGTATTAACATCCAGCAACTGGAATGTTTTTGAACCTGGTGCAGCACACATATGATCAAGTACGAAATGATCCCGATGTACATCAAGGAAGAGCGGCGGTACCATGTTGACAGCCTCCTGTCTGGTGATGTTTCCGGTTTCATTTTCTAGCTTTAAGAACTCATGGAACCTCTCAAGGGTTTAGTTCTTCCTTTGCTGCATCCGGGAAAAATTTGAATGCCAAGCAAGATTATTAGGGTACCAAGGCAATGGTCTGATAGCCTCCACTTCATCACCATAAGTGGTCTCTACTTTAAAAGAATTCATAAAGTCATTCTCAAGCTGCGATTTTATATCTTCACAAAATTGGCTACTTGAATTGATTCTAAAAGCAGCAGGCAAGGGTGTTATAAGAACTTCCACAAAGGTATCCCAATCTGATGGTGTCACTATCCCTTGCTTCTTGTACTATTCATCAAAGCCAGGATTTTGAGTTGTAAAAGGCTGCCAATGAGTCTTATTCTCGGAGTTGCTGTTGTTGTGAAGATCAGAAGAGGCACTATCAGATTTGTGGCATTTCCAGACATTCTCTCTGCCATCATGAAAATGCTTTCTTTGAGTTCGTGACCTGTTATAAAAGAATTATTAGAAATCAAATAAAAGGAGTTAGAAGGACATAACTGAAAGCCATAATATGCTTATGGATTCTCATGCTTTAGAATAGTTTTTAGTTTTTGGCAATACTATCTTATAACTTTATGTTAAGAATATATACGTTATGTTTCTATTAATAAAATTTATATTTTGCTTTCATTTGTGTCTTATTACCTGGATTTTCATATTATGATTGTGTTTTGAGGTTTATTTATTCCTTTTTTTTCCATGCAAACAATCAAGGATCAAGTCACAACGTAATTCAAATGATTTTTTTTGTCAATGAGTTTTTTTTTTTGCATGACTATACTAGGAACGAGTTCCAAGTTGCCTACATACCTTTGTGGATAAAGGATCATGTCATAACATTGTTCTTTTTTTTTTGTTTTTTTTTTGCCTTTCACAATTTTAGCTCGTGTGGGTCAGGAGCTACATCAGATTTCAAGCATAGTATCTTTCAAAGAATTTGTCGTTGATAGGCCTAATCCTCAATCCATTCTCATTGACAATTTTGTAAGCTCTATTGGTATAGACTTCTTGAACCACATAAGGACCATCCCATTTGGAGAAGAACTTATTGCCCATGTGTTTTGACATTATTATTGGGCGCCGTATTGCCAATACAAGATCTCCTTCTTCGAATGAGCGCAGTCGCATCTTTTTGTTGAAAGCTCTGTAAAGTCATGCTTGATAACATTCTAATCGTTGTTGTGCCTAAAGACGCTTTTCATCTAAAGCTTCAAAGTGCTTCGAGGTGTAGATGGACATTATCTTCATTGGAGAGTCCTTCTTGGATTACAATTCTTAGAGATGGAATTTGACATTCTAGTAGAAAAACAACTTCAACCCCGTATATCAAGGAATATGGAGTAACTTGAGTCAATGTCCAGAATGTAGTACAATAAGCCCATAACGCTTCTCCAATTCTATCATATCAATCCTTCTTCAAGCAATTCACCACCTTCTTAAGAATATTATATAAGGTCTTGTTAAAAACTTCTGCCAAGCCATTAGCCGGAGCATTGTACATAGAAAAGTTATGTTGTTTTAAACCGAACTGTACACACAACTTGTTCATGGTTGTATTGTAGAACTCATTTCCACTATTAGTTATGATATATCTCGGTACCCTATAACAGTAGATGATGTTTGTCTGAATAAAGTTTACAACGATCTCTTTCTTGATCTCTTTTAATGTTGTAGCTTCTGCCTACTTTGAGAAGTAATTTGTTGCGGTTAATATGTAAAGATGCCCCCACAAAGCTTCTCGACAATGGTCTTACCACATTAAGTCCCCAAGCATCAAAGGGCCAAGAAGCAATTGTTGGGTGTAAAGGCTCGGGTGTCAAGTAGATCAAATTAGCATACAATAGACAACTTTGGCATCTTTTAACATAGTTTATGCAGTCTTTCACCATTGTAAGCTAGTAATACCCTATTATTTTGATTCAAAAGTGAAGTTTAGGACCCGATTGGTGCGCTCCACAGATCCCCAAGTGTGTTTCTTCTAGTGCTTTTGTAGCTTATTCTTCTCTGAGACAATGTAAAAAGATTCCATCAAAAAAGCGTCAATAAAGAGTGTCTTGGAAGTATATGAAGCTAGAAGCTCTTCGCCTCACCTCTATCTTATGTCGTAGGTCTTTAGATAGCTTACCATGTCTCAAATAGTTGATCTGCGACTGACACCAATCTTATTTTTTTTAATTTCATAGACAAAAACTGCACCCATTTGTTCTTTCTATTTTATGTCATGAGTTATTAATGGAACGATTCATCTTTGACATATAGAGACTTTTATTTCCTCTCTACATGATGCTAATGTTAAAAGCAGGATAAGATCATCAGATAATAACAGATAATAATAATAATGTATATCGATTAATTTTGTTAGATTTAATCAAAGAAAGTTTAATCTATTTAATAAATAAAACTAAATTTATTTAATTGAAAATGATTATTAATTAAATCTAAATTTTTATCAAATAACAAGTTATAAACTATAAACAACTAACAATAAAATGGACAAACATATAAGCACAATATATAAACCAACAAAAACATCTTTATATAAGGTTTTTAAAGAAAAAAAGAGTTTTTTTTTTTTTTTATGTGAGACAAAGACCCAACACACACAAGAAAACAAGAATTTTTATTTTTTCAATATGGGCAAAACTACACACATGCCATGGAAAGAAGAAGTGTTTCTATTTAACATGAGGGGTGTTGTTCAACTGGTCAGGTTCTAGGTTTGTCCCTTGGAGGTAACCAGTTCGAGTCTCACAAACCTCAGGACTACTGAAAGCATAGTCATTAACTTCAGGGCTCGTGAGATTAGTCGAGGTATGCACAAGTTAGCCTGGACACCCACATTAATAAAAAAAAAAAACGGAGTTCCTATTTTTCTAATTTGGAACAAAGTTTTATGATTAAAATTTTATATTATGCCAACTTCAAGATTAATTTTTAATTCATCTAAAATTGGGTTTAGATATTATGATATTTCATGTTATAGAATCATATTGAGAATATTTTCTATCAAATTTTTAACCAAAATGGATGGATTTATTTTTAATTAGACTTTAAATGTAGATAAAAATCATGTCTAAAGCCAACTTTTCCAACATGATGTTGTGGTGGTTAATTCCGCTGCCATTGCCAGAGGAAAAAAGATGTTGACAGAATCGGTAATTCCCTAGCCGTTATCCCACTTTTTTTCTGCGGTGTTACTTCCTAAACATGGGTGCATGGTACTTGAATCAGGCTGGGAGGGAAAATTAAAGCCTGTGCTCAACAATGGCAAGCAGGAAAACAGGAATGTTATAAGAACAGTTCATATATGCTTCTAAAAAGGGGAAGGCACAGAGCGAATGCCATGCCTCTCCTAGCGGCCTCATCATTCCTTTGGATGCTCTCTAATATTTCCTAACCTATATAGTTAGGTACAACAGACTTGCAAAATCTAGGACTATATATACCTGTTGCCCCACCAAGGATATAGCATAACATCTTTAACATATCTCTCTCGAGAGAAATTATATAACGAAGGCTGTGCCAACTTGTTTTCTTTATCAGATTGTTAACGCCAGCATATATAATGGCATCGCCTTTGAAACCTATGTTAGCAACATTGCTGCTTTTAGCCATTGCCTTTCCTAATTGCCAGGCAAAATCGAAACCTTCCCTCTCAGGGAAACAAGCCATTCACCATGCAATTGGACGACTAGCCCACGACATTGAAATTCCCAAAAGGAATAAACCAAAGTTCCAGCCAAGCCCATGGAAGGAAGCTCATGCAACTTTCTATGAAGGCGGCTCAGGAACATTCGGTATCGATGCCTTCTTTTCCTTTTTTCCCTATTTTTTTTTTACCCTTCACAAGTGATCGATGATCCTGCTCACCTTACAAAACGACCAAATCCAACTTCCAATATGGTCTTTTCGTTAGCTAAAATTCCATTCAATATTGCGAGGCTTCCTGCCAAGAGCAGTATGATGAGAACATTTTTCTATATTTTCATTACAAATACATTGTAAAAAAGAAACAAAGAACATCGAGTCCTCGCGCATCTGACGATATTAATTGTAACTACTAGTAGATTATTTTCACTGTTCCTGGACTAACGTTTTTTGTACAGGGGGAGCATGCAATTACAAAGATGTTGCGGGCCAAGGATATGGCATGAATACAGCTGCACTGAGCAGTGTTCTGTTCAAAAATGGACAGGCCTGTGGTGCTTGTTTCGAAATCAAGTGCGCTGACAACCCTCAATGGTGCAAGCTAGGGCAGCCATCTCTCATTGTCACTGCAACTGACCATTGCCCACCAAATCCATCTCTCCCAAATGACAATGGAGGCTGGTGCAATGTGCCACGTGAGCATTTCGATGTAGCCAAGCCTGTATTTAGCCAGCTTGCTGAGTACGAGGCCGGCATTATTCCAATCCAATATCGCAGGTCACACATGACTTTTCAATCATTTCCCATTTGACAATTACAATTTAAAAGGGTTGAGTTTCTTAATTAAAAGCGTTCATTTTCCCTGCAGGGTTCCATGCCAGAAGCAAGGAGGTATTCGATTCACTATATTGGGGAATCCTTGGTTCTATCAGGTCATTGTGTGGAATGTAGGGGGAGCTGGAGATGTTGTTGGTGTTCAAGTGAAGGGAGATGACAAGCTCAAGTGGACGCAAATGGAACGAGATTGGGGGACAACTTGGAAAACCAGTGCTATTTTGCTTGGAGAGTCGCTATCCTTCCGTGTTAGTGCAAGCGATGACAGGGACTCGACTTCATGGCATGTTACCCCTAAAAACTGGCAATTTGGCCAGACATACGAGGGCAAGAACTTCAAATAGAAAGCAAGAAGTTCCGAAGAGAAGATATTTGTGTTCTGATTGCTATAATACACAAGTCTGGCTTTCTGATGTAGAGGCCAGAGGAAAACAATAGACAATAAATATTGGCAACATAGAATTCTGCTGAATAGATCACCACATAAAAATTTTAATTTGATATTTGGTTATTAAATATTTTCTTCTTTGAAATACAAGTTAAATAACTTTATTTATACTAATTTTATGTTTATCTTGAAATAAAAAAGATCTTGATAAATAATTGTGGAGATATTATAAAGATTCCTAAACTAAATAGAAAAAAAAAACATCATAAAAGAAAATATTTTTCTAGATTATTTATGAATAAAATTCATTAATTAATTAATTAATTTCCCCTCAAAATCCTTTTGCATCGATCTATCCGAGTTGGAAAGATCTCATCTCCAAGTTCAAAGTAATTTTGTCTCAATCTCATGAATGTCTAAAGACTTTCTTTTCCCTTCTTTGTTTTTTTATGTATAATAATCTTAGATGTTAACTACAATTGTCAAATTATTTCTCATCCACTGTTTTATAGAGTAATGTATTGCAGCAAATATCAAACTTCCTTCATCAACATGTGTTATATCCATATAATTCTCAAATGAATTTACCTTTATGATAATAGTAAATTTGTAATAAAATGGATCAACATATATAGTCTAAATTAATAATTTTTTTTTTGTTAATCACCTTTCATGTTCTTTTTGCACTCAATCTCCAACTTGAGGATATTATTGATGACATCATCTCTACCATTATTGTCATTGTTTATGCTATCATTATCAACATAATTATCATTAAAATAAATAATATAACAACTAACCACTAGGAATTGTTTGGCTCTAATACCTGCAAATACAGATAAAAACAATACAAGAAAGACAATAAGCACAAACAACACAAAATTACATTGAATAAAGTCACCACATACAAATCATAATTCAGAATTTTATTACTAAATATTTTCTCTTTCAAGTAGTATGTTGATATATAAGTTAAACAACCTTACTTATATTAGTCCTAAGTTTTTTATACCAGCTAGTCCTAAGTTTACCTTGAAGTAGCAAAACATACTAATAAATAATTATAGAATTATTATAATGATTCTTAAACCAAATAGATAAAATAAAATTGTCAATCACAATAGTTGATTTCCTAAAATAAATAGAAAATAAAATAAAAATACCATAAAGGAAAATATTTTACTAAACTAAATATGAGTATAACTAAGAAAATATATAATTTTCTCTAAAAATCTTCCTACATCATTTCATACTAACAACATTGATAGAATTTAGCATATAGTGTAGATTTATTCATATTTACTGCCATTATAATGATATATAGGTTTAAGAAGAGAATAGCAATCCAATTGGTATCAATTGTTTTTACAGGAGATAAGAATGCTTTTTCATTAGCTTTGTTATCCACTAAGTTCCCTTCTCTTTATATTCTTCAAGTTCCACTACCAGAATTCTTATATTTACCCACAGAATTTTTTGTCAGTATTTGTACTATTATTCTGTTGGTAATTAATTTACCAACGGGATCATAGACGGAAATGCTCTGTCGGTGAATTATTTGTTGGTAATTTTTTTCTGTCGGTAAGTTCGTCAATAGTAAAGAAACTTTACCCGCTTTATTCCATCGGTACTTCCCTCGGGAAGCTTGTCATATAACCAATAAAAATACCGTATGCAATTCCGTCGGTGATTATTTAAAAATATATTTTTTAAAAATCTATTTAAAAAAACTAGAACAATAATTAAATAATTAAAATCTATTTAAAAATCCTATAAATAAATCAACTAAAAATTGATCTCACATGAAAACAATAATCCTACAACAACATTCATATAATTATTAAGAACAGAAAAATTTAAAAATAAAATAAAAAAATAAATATAATGAAAAAAAATACAAAAAAGAAGAAAAAAAGAAAAATCTTACCTTAATGTAGTTGCGAGTGAAGCTGAGAAGAAAAAAAAACAAATTCATAAAGTATGTAAATTAAAAAAATCAAGAAAAGAAAAGAAGAAAAGAGAAGAAGACATACTTGTGCGTGAAGGAGAAGAGAAGGAGTTGACGAGAGAAGAGAAGAAAAAGAAAGAGATGTTGATGTTTTTTATATAAGAGAAGGAGGAAGAAGAAAAAGAAGAAGAAAACGAGGTCTGTCTATTATGAATGAGAGATTCTAGTCTTTTTTATTGGGGTATTTTACCGACAATTTTACCAACGGATAATTAAATAATAATATTTTTAACCATTACTTCAGTGATTCCATCTGTAATATTTAATTTAAATTTTCAATTTAATAAAAAAATTTCAGAAACCATCAAATATCATCGACGACTTTTCAATCGGTTAGTGATTTTGTCTGAAATATTTAATTTAAATATTCAATTTAATAAAAAAATTCAAAAACCCTCCAAAATAGCATCAACGACTTTTCAATCCGTCGATGATTTCATCTGTAAAGAACAGTAATTAACAGTTCAATTGAGAAATGAACAATTTCAAAGTTCTCTGGAAAATACCGACAAACAATTCTGTCGATGATTCCATTTGTAATTGACATGATGAACAATGTTAAGGAGATGTGAACAATTTACCGATGAATTTACCGATGGTATTAAAACCATCGGTAATTCCGTTGGTATAAATGACACGTCATCGTACTTTTTGGTTTTTTTAAAATCTTTTTTTCCCACTGTAACTCCCTCGGTATATACCGAGAGAATATTTTCATCGGTAAAATTCACTGTAATTTACCGATGAAAACATTCTCTCGGTATTTCTGTTTGTATTTATCAATTTTCTAGTAGTGTTCTCCATTTATTCCTATGTTTTATCTTTATTTTTCCAATATCATTGTTACATCATCATTATATTCATATGTTGATAGTTAGCTTCTCCTACTCCCAATTTTCATACAGTTATAACTGCCTTTGAATTCTTAATCACACTTAAGCTAGACTTGGTACAATGTTGTCGTGAGTAAACCTCTCCTTCTTGGTGCAGATACATGATGGGAGGTATCCAAAGAGATACTGAGTTATAAATTGAGTGACTGATGAAAGACCAATAACACATTCTTAGCATTTCCGACACCATCTTAATCCACAACATAGTTCTAACGAACTCAAATGATTATGCCTTTCAGAATTTAAGATGATAGGTGATGCAGAGAATGACTTTACAGGACAATAGGCAATTGTCTTTCTTATAATCTTGTCCAAGCATGCAAGTCACTTGAGCGGGTTTCTAGCAACTTTGCTTTTGCATCTAACCTCAAAGCCATCAATAGCTAATATATTTGAATGACAAGACCAAGATTTTTAGGCATAATAAAGAATTATAGAAGTTTGTTTCAGTCTGTTATAATCATAATTGCCAAAAGATATAAAACTCATATCACACCGTGAGATGATCCGTTACAGCAAGATTGAGTATCTTTGCATTCCTAAGACAAGCTCCAATGAAATGTTAATATTGGATCTTATATTTCTCATCCTCTTTTAGTAAAACTAAAAAGACAGGAAATAAATTTGAGGGGTGTAGCTCAACTGGTCAGGTTCTAGATTTGCTTCCTAGAGATCACCAGTTTAAGTTCCACAAATCTCAAGGCTACTGGAGACTTACATGGTCGTTAACTTCAGGACCCGTGCGCGCATGCTGGTTCGAATACGCATGGTAATAAAAAAAAGGGAAACAATTGTCGTTAAATAAAAAAAACCAAATTAAAAAGACATTTTGTCAAAAACAACATTGAGCGGAATGTTCTATAGAATTTTGCTGAACATAATTTCTTTATTGACATGAACTCCTTTTATAAGGTAACGTACAAGTTGCATGTAATATAAATACAATGACTAGAAGTTTGTTTCAACTGAAGTTATATATTGACAAGGAGTCCTCAGAGGATAGGTATACAACATACGTGAGTTTATTTATCTGCAGCGGATGATTATCATTTGTGTTGTAGATAATCCTTAACACGCTCCCTTAAGATAGGCAGGCTGATGATTAAGCCTATCTTGTTAACCATCGTCTGGAACTTGGTACGAGGAAGAGGTTTAGTGAGGAAGTCAGCAAGTTGGTCATGTGTACTGACATGGGAGACGTCTAAAACACCTTTCTTTACCAGATCGTGAACAAAATGCAGGTCAATAGCAATGTGTTTCATGCGAGAGTGCATGACTGGATTTTGAGTTAGTTAAGTAGCACCAATGTTATCACAATAAATGCTAGGACGTTTGGACGTCTTGATTCCCAGTGCATGGAGTAACGTGCGAATCCATATGCGTTCTGAAGTTGCTGAGGCTAGGGCCCTATATTCAGCTTCTGTGCAAGATCTGGCGACTAAATGTTGTTTCCTTATGCTCCATGAGATTGGGCAGTTCCTAAAAACTATGAGATAGGCAGAGGTAGAGTGTATGTTGTCTGGATTAGTACCCCAATCTTCATCTGAGTATCCGGAGAGATAAGGATTGACAGAGGGTGTTAATGATATCCCATGAGTGATTGTGCCTTTGAGATACCGAAACACTCGTTTTGCTGAAGTCCAATGAAGTTGACTGGATTGGTGCATGAATTGAGCAAGTTTATTTACAGCAAAAACGATATCAGGTCGGGTGATGGGTAGGTACTGTAAGGCTCCTATGACACTTCTGTATTGTTTCTGGTCTGCAGGAGGGTGACCATCATTGAGTTGAAGTGTTGGTTTGGTGGAAAGCGGAGTGTGAATAGGTCTAGCCCCTTCCATGTTAGCTCTCTTGAGGAGGTCTCGGATGTATTTTTATTGAGATAAGAAGATCCCCTCGCGAGTTTGCTGCACTTCAACCCTAATAAAATAGTGCAGGTCACCAAGATCCTTTAAGGAGACTTGGACACCAAGTTGACGTATTATATCTGACATAACCTGTGAATCATTACCTATGAGTAGCACATTATCAACATATACCAGCAGAAATAAGATGATATCATTCTTTGAGTAGATGAACAAGGAAGGGTCGGACTTTGATTGCTAGAATCCCAGTGTCAGAAGAAAGGAGCTGAGTTTGTCATACCAGGCACTTGGTGCCTATTTTAAGCCATAGATGGATTTGTGTAGTTTGCAGATGTGTGTGGGTACGGTGGAGTTTACAAAGCCTGGGGGCTGAATCATGTAAACATCTTGTAGTGATCCATGGAGGAATGCATTATTTACGTTCAGTTGTTTCATGCACCAACGTTGGTTGGATCTGTAGTGACCAGTAGGAGGTAAAGCTATGGCAGTGGATAGACACCATCCTGGCAATCATCGTGAAGTATTGTTGTCCCTGTGTTCCGATCCTTCACAAGAAAATTAAAAGGATGAAATTCTATGTAGACATTATTGGAGCTGGTAAAGTTATGAACAGAGACTAAATTCTTGTGGATGTTGGGAACACATAGAGTATTATGCAGATGAAAAGATTTTGACAATGAGCTCAATGACATAGAGCCGACATGTGTTACTTTCAAACCTGAGCCATCACCAATGACTACTTCATCTGTTCCATCGTATTCAGAGTGGATTGAGAGGTTTGTAAGATCAGAGTTAATGTGATGGGAGGCTGCTGAGTCCATGAGCCATTTTTTCTCCTGTGTGTCATTTGTAGCTGCACAATTTGCAGATTTCAACCGTGATACCTTGCGACATGTCTTAGCTGAGTGCCCTTTGGTGTCGCATAGTTGACAAATCAGTGGAGGGTGACTGGATTTGTCTCTGGAAACGTATATGCGTTGGTTTGATTTGTAGTAACCAGCAGGAGGATTTGAAGATCGTGCTGGTTTGAAATATCGGTTGTGTTGAGTTGCATTGACATTAGCTACCAATCTGAAGTTGGAAGCATCAATACGTTTGAGATAATTTTCATGACTGATTAATACATCATGGAGTTCTTTAAATGTGAGGGATGTTTCTCTGGTTCATATTGTGGTTGCTATATCGTGAAATTCTTCCCCTATCCCATTGAGAATATATAACGTAATGTCATCTATACAGATAGGAGTATCAATGACAGTGAGTTCATCAACTAGTCTTTTGACAATGTTGAGATAATCTGAAACTGGCTGGTTTCCTCTTTGTATAAGGGTCAATTCTTCCTTGAGTTGCATGACACGCGTGCGTGATCAGTTTGCATACAATCATTGTATTTTTAGCCATGCATTACGAGCAGTGGTAGAAGTGGTGATTAGTGGCATAATTGGTTCTGAAACAGATGCAAGGATTGCATGAAGGAGCAAGTTATCTTGCCGAAACCAGCACCAGAAAGCAGGATTTGAATTACCTGCAGAAGATGATCTAGTAGTTGGATTATGTAATGTTTGTGATGGACAAATAATGGTTCCATCAATATATCCTTGTAGGTTGTAGCCTATGAGCAAGGACATTAATTGAGCACGCCAGGAAGGAAAATTCAAGGGTGTTAGTTTCAGGGGAAGTTGAGAACTAGCATTGAAGGCAATGAGATGAGTATCACTATTGCCATGTGTTTCAGAATTTATGACGACAGCGTCTGCAGTTAAGGCCATGTTGGGAAGTCTCATGAGCGAAAAGGTAGGCTCTGATACCATATAGAATTTTGCTAAACATAATTTCTTTATTGACGTGAACTCCTTTTATAAGGTAACGTACAAGTTGCATGTAATATAAATACAATGACTATAAGTTTGTTTCAGCTAAAGTTATATATTGACAACGAGTCTTCAGAGGATAGGTATACAACATACGTGAGTTTACTTATTTGCAGCGGATGATTATCATTTGTTTTGTAGATAATCCTTAACATGTTCAGTGTAACTAGATGAAAGTTCAAATAGCTGCATGCCATAAACTAAATTTCACTATCCAATACAAGAAATACTAAGAAAATAGACCTAACAAGAATTCTATAAGCTAAAACGTATGATTAACTTGACTCTTGTGTAAATAATGTCTTTGAGAATAGTCACCACGGGTCTTGTAGCTGGGGTGATGACCAATTAATTATAATTTATCTACAATATCAAAGTAGCAACCCTGCAAGCAAGCTCAACCTGGAATGTAGCGTAAAAAATTATTACCAGCAACTCTTTGAAGCAAACAAAAAACCACACCCTTGCGTGTGTAAAGCAATTAGCATGCCTCGTAGTTTGAACCCAATCTTCACATGGATGTATATTGTAGTCATGCAGGCGGTTCTGATCGATTAGTTATGGACTTGGCACACTAGCTATATGGATAGCTTTGTAAGAATATTTATAGATAGGGTTATGCTAAAATAGAGATATGGGGTTCTCCAAGTTGATTAGCCATAAACCCATATTTTTTGGTCCGATAATTGGATCAGACTTATATTTTTTAGGAAATTCTATAAGCATATTTATATACAAAATTAGATTATTACAACTAATTGAGGTCTAGAAGAACATCAAATTAGGCACTAAACATGCTAGTAATGCTAGTTTTGTTTTGTTTTTTTTTCCCTTAGATTTTCTAGTTTGTTTAGGACTTTCACTACCAGAAAATCTACGAATACAAATGAAATCACCGAAGAAAATATTTCATTGGTATTTTGGCACGGTATTTACCGACTGAATTGTTCCCATCACCATTTCTGTCAGAATTTACCGACAGAATATTTCTATTGGTAAAAATCGAGGGAATCCCAGTCGGAATAAAAAGAATTTAAAAAAACCAAAAAGCACGATGACATGTAATTTTTTGTGGACGCTTTTACTAATGGAATTACAATTGGATTCAAACATTGAAACTCGTACAGTGATGCATCACTTATACCAATAAAATTGCCGACGGATTAACAGACAGAAATATTTTGTCGGTAATTCCATCAGTAATAGTTAATATATGACCTGGTCGACCCTCTTCTCCCCTATTTCTCTTGCTTCCCCTCTGCAACTAAACAAACCCCCCTCCAATTTTGCAACTAGCAACCCCCCCACATCACCCTCCATCTCAACACAACTCATCATTCTTCGACTTTTCTAGTCACAACAACAATTTTATTGCGGAGTTTCCATTTTAAGTAATTTATCATTTTTAAAATTTGAATACAATTTTGAAATGTCAATTTTTTTATTGCATATTTTTGTAGTATATGTATTTTTCTGTGTTTACTTGTTTTATATTTTTTCTCTAACAAACTTGTTTTATATTTTTTCATCTAACAAACTTATTGTATGGATACATGATTTTGTACATGTTATGGTTTGTTTTAGATTTTTTAAAATTTTATTTGTTTATAAATTATTGAAACTTAAGTTGAATTACAGATTTAGATGTTTTGTGATGATATAAATAGTGGCTTGTTTAATGGATCCATTTTATATTTTGTTAATTTTATTGCTGAGTTGTAATTTTCATAAATTAATGTGTACAAATTTATATGTACGTAGATAATTGATAATGAATTAAGAAAAGTAAAACTATAAAGGCAATGTATAAAAAGGACTCCAGTTAGATAAAAAGATCACGACCATATGACAATGTGTTGAACACATGCCTCTACAGAGACTTTGTAGCTAGTAAAATGAACTTTGATAACTATGATAAATTGTCAGACCATAGTAAACATGTTCAAAATGTGAGGAACAATTTAGAATTAGTGGTGCAGGATTTGAAAGCTATAAGCAAGGATTCAACTACTTTTCAGAGGTTTACACGAGTTTAGTATCACAACCTAAAACTAGGTTCCATATCTAGTTTTTTAGACTTGTGTGACAAGTTGATCATTCATTTTAGCATGAGCATTCCTGCTTAGAAGAGTTCAACTGAACTTTTCTCCATTATTCAATTAGAAAACGATAGCACCAGAGCCTATTTGAAGAAGTTCAATGAAGAGATGTTGAATCTGAAAAATTTGCTAGAACCTGTAGCATTAAAAGCCCTTAGTAGTGGAATACACAATTAATCCTTCTGATAATGACTTTATGCTCTCTCTAAGAGAAATCAAGTCAATGTAAAATAGTTGATAGAGATTCATATTTGAGTGGAAGAATCTAGTGTGTCATGAGAAGAGCATCCTCGCTTCAATAAATGAAGGGAAGTGTCTTCAAGGCCAGATAACATGCATCCTTCTCGAGATGCTCAACCATTTAAGGGTAATACCAGGTCCCAACATTAAATAGACTGGTATTTACAAAATTGATAACTACTGCTTTACACACCATCAGGGTTAAGGTTTTTACAACAATCACATGAAAATGAGTATGTGCAATACCCACCACCCATGATGGGAGATGTAGCAAAAAGAATCAAAAGAAGTACTTCTTATTCTACAAGGATAAGGGGTCATGACACTAGAAAATGTTTTGCTATAAAAAAAAAAAAGATAAAGAAGCTCATTGCTAAATACTATCTATAATAATTTAAAAAACAGATGAAGTGGAAAGGAGAAGAAGTTGAGCCTTCTCACTAGTCTCTTCCATAAATCAATGTCATTCTCGAAGGAAATTCAATTGCTGGAGATCTAGTAAAAGAAAAAATAATGGTCAGACTTGAACGCACCATGACCCAACATGGAGTTGGGCATAGACACGTCCCTAAACCAACGTTGAGTTGGACGCGCACGCGTCACGGTCCAACGTGAGGTTGGGCGCGGGCACGTCCCTTACCCAACGTGGAGTCGGGCGCGGGCACATCATGGCCCAACTTGAAATTCGGGGTGGAAAAAACATAACTCCATTTTGGATTATGACTTTAATGTGATAGCCTTTAAATGGGGGAGGTTTTTAGAAAATCATGACCCATCACTAGACTAATGAGCTAATATTAAAACCCAAATAAAAAATAACCCAAAATATGTTAAGTAAACAATACCCAAGTCTAAAAATAATAAAAACAAGGCTGCCGAATTGAAGATATGTGACATCCCATTAATGTTGCCTCAAGTTTAATAGCCCAAAAGATCAATTGCCGAACTCAACTCTTGTATAAATAAA
>Ga0307517_10005574_pt1 | contig 18912 bp, 25 predicted proteins | sample 23_EM_MG_FD_194515 | JGI IMG/M metagenome (GOLD analysis project Ga0307517, IMG submission 194515) | Populus trichocarpa ectomycorrhiza microbial communities from riparian zone in the Pacific Northwest, United States - 23_EM | ecosystem: Host-associated > Plants > Roots > Unclassified | place... | reverse complement strand
TATCAAGATGCATTGTCTGAAGGTGTTTTTCGTATGCAGCGGCTTGTTGATAACGTCGCCTGCAATAAGGACACTTTGTTGTCTTTGAGGTCATCGTGTGTGGTGTTTCTCTTTCAAGTAGTCTGGCTGATGCGTAAGCGGATGGGCTGAGCGGCTGCTGCGGACTCTTTCAAAGTAAAGGGTAGGTTTCTTTCAAGGGGTAAATCGGCAAAATTTCAAGTTTGTTTAGTCGGATGACGAACGGGTCCAGACATTCAAGCTGCCAACCGTTATTCACGGTTTAACTTGTGAAACCTGTTCTTTGTTGAGAGTATGGGAGGGCCTTGGCTCATGGGTCGCGGCTCCCATGCGGCTCCGTTGCGGCTTAAACCCTTATCTGAAACCTATCGTCATTGTAGGTGGGTCACGTGACTTTTCAAGATATTCAAGTTTGTACAGGGTACAATCCTGCGAACCCCACTAAAACCGTCCTCGTGCGGCCTATATAAGCTCTCTCTTCCCCCCCTTCCATCTTCTCTCCATAATCCTTTCCCCAATCACAATCACATCCTCGATCCGCCAGCCCATCCTAACAGGACCCACAAAGCTTAGCACAACCTCTCACTCGTCCGCAGTATCACCAGTGTATCCTCAGCTCATTTCAGATTACCTATCTACGTTTCCCTAGCCAATAACCTTTTCACAGCCATTACCATCCGCAGAACTCCCTTTACCGTCCGCCAGGCCCGCTCTATTATTTTCGGATCTTCCACAATCCTTCATCCTCAAAAGTACCAGCATCTACTAGCGGCCATCCTCCATCCGCTGAGGGACCATTTAAACCCCCCCAAAAAGCAGCCTCTTTCTGATCCATCAACCACCCCCCACCCCGATCACTATTACAATGGCAGCCTCAAAGGTTGGTCTCAGTTTCGAAAAATCGGCGTCCTTTAAAAACGACGGCGATGTTACCTGGTGTAAGCACGTTTGCGGCTTCCCCCACCCACGAACCTATAGTCCGGAGTATAAAGCCTGGCGAAATGCTATGAAACGTAAGATGGAGCAAGACAGGATCCCAGGGTGGAAGCAGAGTACTGCCGGACAATGGGCGGCCATCCAGGCACATGCTCTTACCCTCCGGCCTGTTAGCCAGAGGTCGGGACTCTGGCAGGCTAATAACCCCCGTGGCGAACGTTTTACCGAATGCCTCGACTTTTTGCTAAAGGACATAGCAAAAAAACATCAGGGTATCTTAAGAGACATGTTGAGAGCACCCGTTGCCGCTGTTCCGGTTGCGGACCCCACCCCCGCCAGAAATGATCGTAAGTTATCCCCAAGCGTCCGCAATAAAGATGTACCATATATGCTAATACAGCTCCTGCAGGTCTCGCCGGTCCGCGGTCTGTCCGTCTCTGGATAGATGAGCCATCCGTAGTCCGCCCAAGCAGCCCACTTCCTGTCGGGATGGACAAGATCCAGTGGCAAAGTCGTGGACATGTTTACTGGATGGAGCTAACTGAGCCCACCTTTCCGAACCTGCTAGCGGGCATAGACAAAACCATGGCACCGGGTGTCGGATTTCGTATGCTTATTGGTACGACGAGACAGGGTACACGTCTGCTGCAGGACGATCCAGAGGAGCCGCTGCCGCTTGCTGAAATGATCCGAATCACAAATAGCCGACTTGTCCGCATATGGTGGTCTTTGAATCCGCCAAGCGAACCAATGGATCTGCTCTTCTGTTGCCATCGAAGGAATGATACAGAGGATAGCACTCCTCCTCCCGGTGAGATCAGGTTTGCTCCACGTGATAACCGGGGCCCCTCTCCAGACACCTCGGATGACGGGTCCGCCGGTAGCGATGATGGACAGAGCTCAGATGGCCACCAGCCAGAGTCATCCGCTGCGGCCGCAAAGCGAACCACCTCAACAAGGACCACCAGGAGCGGTAATACCACAAAAAAGACTGGGCGAACACACCGCATCAATTGGGCGGACGTTGGCGAATCAGAGCCAGAGTCTTCTGGTACGCAAGCTTCTGTCCCTCGTGCTAACTTAGGCACTCGTGTTTTGAGGTCTAGTAGACAAGGAGAACGGGAGACTGACCTAAAGAAAGCATCCCGGACGCCAGCCAATAACAGTGGTAAACGCAACCTCGCGGTCATGCAAGAGGCCGATGAGCCATACGGTTCGGATGGAAGTCCGGGACCCCAGAGGAAGGTGGCCCGCCAGGTGGGGGCAATCGATGCCGGCATTGAGGTTGAGCTGGACACACGCGATGGGGAGCATAATCTGAGTTGGCAACTGGCTGACAGGACTAGTCCGACAAACAGTCCGTCTCCGTTTACTCCCAATCCGAGTCACCATCATGCGTCTGCAGCCTCTGAGCAGGCAGAGGCGAGAAGGTCAGCCGCGCATCTTTTGATGCTGGCCTCAGGGGCCGAGCAGCCTGTCAACACATTGGCGACACAAGTCGATACTCCCGGCAGAAGCCATTCCCCCTCCGAGGATCCACATACCGGCGATGTGTGTGCGGATATTCCGACAGCTGAAGAAGTCGGACGAGAATTAAGCCCGCCCGCTGACTCCCCAACCGCCTCGAGTGCATACTCTACACCTGGTAAGTTCCGGTTACGACTACCAGGTTTTTCATCCATTCTGTTGGCAAGGTCTGCCGCAGTTCCGGCAGAAACGGGCGTTGGGAGTCCGCTCAAGTCCGTTTCTGTCCTGGCTCACTAGCTCTGCGAACAAAGCTCTCCTGCCCCGACCAATGTGGCTAATGTCTCGCTAGCTGAGGATGCAGGTCCATTTCAAGCAATTTACAAGTACTAGGCCACGATGGACCCTTCGACTTTTCCTTTTGGTGTTTTCATTTTTGTTTCTAGAGTTCATGTTATTCTCGCTGTTTCCTGACTATTTCTGTTTTAGATTAGCCCGCTACGTCTGGGCTGCTTGCCCTGATCAGTATACTTAATTTAGACCTGCGACTGTCCGCAGATCCTGCGGGTGTTTCCTTTGGGTGTTTTTCATTTGGAGTTTAACTTTTAGAGTTTTGCGAGTTATCCTTGTATTTTTTCCCACACATTTCTTGTTTGGATTGGCCCGGCTGTTGCCGTTCCGGGTTGCCCAAACCCAATGTAGTCTACGGACACTTTGTTGCTCTACGGGGTCCCTCTTAGAGTTTTGCAGACCATTCTTGTTTGCCACGAGCTGTTCTGCGTTTACCGGGTCAGCTCGTGGGACCTGCTCTCGGAATCTTCGCAGATCATTCTTGCTCTTTTCCAGCTCTTTTTCGTTTGGTGTATGTTTTCTCTGCTGGCTTTAGCGGTTTGCTCTTTGGACTTGTGCGGATCATTCTTGTTCTTCTCTAGCTGTTTTTCGTTCGGGGTTGCCCCTTTCATTACTATTCCTATCCTAGCTTTTCATCTTATATCCCATCCGTTGAGCCTTAGCGGCAGCTTTCACTTTCTGCGATTAGCGTCCGGGCCCGAGCCCTAGCCTTACCCGCATTTGTTTCTGTCCGCTTGGCAGACCTACTCAAACTAGATTAGTCCGTACATTCTGATAAACCTTTTTTCATCTGGTTCAGGAACCCCAAGTACCTAACACTCGTATTGCCCCAGTGAAATCGCAGCGCGGCCAAGTCTTCGGGTGCAAATTCCTATATCAGGTATCAAGCTGCAATTTGGACGCGCGGTGTGTGCTGACGCCAGCGGACATGGAAGCGAGTGATGAACTGTGAATGTCCTTAGTTCTTAAGGAAGCTGGGCCGACCATTTCGATCTTCCAAGTTCACACCCCATATCGTGCCCTTAGCTACCTACCAATAGAGGCTTCCTAACACCACCTGCACCTCAACGTCATACACTGCAATTCTCTTCTATCACTATTCACCTGCATACTATGTCACAACAACAGCGGCGGCTTATGGCGGACCGAGCGCGTTCATCGAGGCAGGAAAGGCAAAGGCGAAGGGAGGTCCTTCGCGGACGTTTCCGGGGATCTGGGTCCAGGGACGGATTAACTATAATAACATCACCCAGTGTTGAGTCTGTTATGGCTGGGTCCGCTGTAGGTAGGAGGAGGGATGCCGTGCGGGAGCCAGCTTCTTCACGACTCCAGGTACCAGAGCCTGTCCTGTACAACCGGCAGCAGGTCTTAGAGTCAGCGGATGAGAGTCTAGACTCTAATGATGGGGAATATGAGGGTAATGATGGCCAGAGTGAGGAGAGTGAGGAGAGTGAGGAGAACGAGTTAGGCCAGCATGGGGACGATATGGATCATCCATCGGCCTGCGGAGCGCAAAGACCAATTGGGCGTGAGTTTCTTAGCTCGCAGCGCTCGATACTGACAATCACCCCTGGCAATATCCAGAATTCCAGCAGGAGGATTAGTTACCCCGGACGGTGAACGTCTGCTCAAGTACAAGTTAGCCAAAATGGTTGTACATCTGCCATTCGCTCCCGTTCGCCCACAGACTTCAATCCCCTTGCGATGCCGGTGATAACCCCAAGTCACCCAGATTCAACCGTCCGGGAATTGGATAGCTGAGGACAGCAAGCCAGCAGTAGGCGAAATATGGCAACCGGGCTTGAGCGTACCATTCTGGCCAGATCCCGTGACCTGATATGGGACTCGACGATATTCGTCAATCCGTTTCCGGACCCAATTGCCCTGACCGAAGAAGTCCGCACATGTTGGAGCGATGCCCAGACCAAATTAGGTTTTCCCGACTTCGCTGATGCTACACCGCCCTCAAATGACCAGGTAAGTTACCCTTAATGGATAACCGACATCCTATCCTAGACTAAATGGAGTGGCCGCTGGTCACTGATTTGCAGATGGGGGCAAAGCACATCGGATGCAGATCTCAGTATCTGCATACAGCAAAGAAGGATATAACAGAACTCTCAAGCTCAATATTGAGGATCCTACAGCCTGCGCACGAAGAGTGGACTACCTACTGGCGGAGGATAGGTTCATTTGCCCGCCGGGCAGCTATGAGGTATCTTTTTGACATTTGTTGGATTGTTTCTAATCGGAGTAAGACTAAATCGATCTAATTCGGGGGACAGCCAATTTCTATCAGATTCCTAGCACCCCAGATTCCGGGTGTGATATTTGCTCAATATTACTGTGGCCCGAAAAGGAAAGGCATGACGGATGAGGGTTTCCTGGATAAGATCGATGGCCCGTTTATCTGTCTGTCAGCCGCCATATTATGTCATTCACTGCGATGTTGGCCGACTGGCATCTGTATCGATAATGTGGCTTTCACAAGGGCCACCTCCGGGGGTAAGAAAAACACTGTGTACTGGCAGGTTTCGAAAGTGTCCGGATCGCCCGCGGGCCCGGGCATCCGGACACTTTTGAAAATAGCAAGTACTTGAGTTGGATGAAAGGTCAGCTAACGGATAGATAGCCCTGCTGGAACGTCAGACGCGATCCTGGGGCAAAACAGGAAGAGTTTGGCAACGTCGAATAATCCAGCGGATAAGGACGACATTGGAGGCCAGAATTGTGAAGGAGCGGGGAAAGCGGGTTGAGAGGACGGCGGGATATGCCAATGATGAGGACGCATCGAGGCTGGAGTTTGGGAGTGATACGGAGCTGGATGAATTGGAGGCCGCTGGCGGCCTCGTGGATACAGGTGGACATGGTCGGCAGGAGCCGCGGCGAGAACATGGGCCCAATCCGGGAGCACTGGTTGGTGCAGCGCAGTTCCAAGACCCTGGGGAGGCGGAATCGCATGTTGAAGAAACCGATTGAGAGGATAGGGAGAATGGTTTTATCACCACTCGCTGATCGTGTATATATATGTAATTAAATTAAATTAAATTACGCGTGCTAAAAGAGTCATCAATGGTCAAACAATAGTAGTGTGCGAGGCGGTGGGCAGGAAAGGCATGAGAATGAATTGCGCGGATGGTTATAAGCCGCGCAAGTATGAGTAAGGCATCTAGCCGGCAATTGTAGGTTCGGAAGGCATGGGAATGTGTCGGGCAGATGGTTATAAACTGTGCAGGCTTGGGTAAGTCGTCTAGCGGGCAGCTGTAGGTTGACAGGCACGGTAATGAGTCTGGGGGGCTGTTAGAAGCCAGGGAAGACGGTGGGGGCCCGCGAGCGGACTGTAAGAGGCCGGGGAAGACGGTGGGAGCGCGCGAGCGGACTGTAAGAGGCCGGGGAGGCGGCGAGAGGCATGGAGTAGACGAGATAGGATGTGGAGAGCTGAGGAGAGAGCTGCACGAAAGGGCAAGAGAGGGGGGACGTCCACCGGATATGGGAGAAAATGGGCTGGCATCAGAGGCTGGAGGAGGAAGGGCTGAACGTGTTGGGAGGGATGAGGGCGGAGGAAGTAATGACGGGAAAACGTCTGCCGAATACGCGAGAGGACTGAGGGAATCCAGGAGTGTGGGAGAAGCGGAGGTGATATTGGTGGGGTTCCGGATGAGAAATGGATTCAGGGAGATGTTAGTGACGGGGTTAAAGCAGATACGGTATCATGGAAAGAAAGCTGGCGGGCGGGGGTATCTGGGGGGGAGGCCGGGAGGAGTGATGTCGCGGCCGCAAGAGGTCCGCAAAAGGGCAGCATTGGAACGGGTGCATTGGGAGCGAAGGTATGAAGAGGCTGGGCGCTGGGGGTAGAGTATCAGGGGGGTGGCGGCGCCAGGGGGGGTCAAATGCGTCAGGACGGAAAAAGGGCCGCGTCCAATCCGTCCGAACGCGCAAGTCAGCGTCCGGACTCATTGGACGCGGCCCTTTCACTTCCGGACGGAATGAGCCCGGGCGGACGCACCCAGAACAGGAGTTCAAGTTATAAGCGCCTGGAACGTCTGGCGCATAGGGTGAGCGGGGAGAGACAGAACGCAAGGTATTTCTTTTGCTGATGTGCTTATTCCCTCATTGTGAGCAGGAATTCTGTCTACTTGAAATAAAACTCCACCTATACTCCGCTTGCGTGCATCAACTGCAAGGTGATACAGGATGGTCGGATCAGGTCAAGCGATCGCGTTGTTGGCTATTGCTTGCTTTATCGCTGGAAAAACAACTTCCTTCCTTCAATCCCACCTAAATTCTTCTCTCTCTTCCAATTTATTATTCCCTTTTCCTCTTTTCTCTCTGTTCACTTCGTTTAACTCCTCCCCACTGTGTTTTAATATCCTGACTAGCTCTGCTCACCCAGGTATAAATCGTCTTACAAAAGGTGTAATGTAGCAAAAAGCTTCTACCTGTTCTTGGTTTACCCGAATCAACCACTGTAGCATTGTTTCCCGCTTACGTAAAGATTGCCTCAATCAATTAGGTCCTGCTTCCCAACTGACAAAGTCCACTGATTCCATCAAAAAGCAAAACTAGGAATCCTTGAGGTACATAGGACCCCAATCACAGCGAGAAAAGAACCGGTCGTGCAGGAACCGATACCTGCTTTTGACTGTAGTCACACTCCCGTAACTATCATCAATCATGTTGTCGAAAGCAAACTCCCCATAATCTCCTATATGTGAATCGTGTCAAGATAAGGTGATGCGGACTCCATCGATCTCCTCACAGTCCTACCGAATTGCGCCAAAAGCTCAGTCACAAAAACCACTATAGGTCTGGGTTCCCCACGTGTTAACCCCTGGCCTATCACCTTATATCAATACCTGCCGTGCGGTGTCACAAATCCTAGCCTGGTCTCCTCTCCGGGCCGAACAGGAATAGCCCAATATAAGTTCACAGCATCGGAGGTAAAGCAGAAACACTTTCCCTTCTTTTCAAATGGTGTAGCTAATTTGTTCTATCCTCACACATGAATATCTAAACTTCTCAGTAACTGTGTCAAGGGGTATAAAGGGGTGCACCATCCTTAACTGTGCATCTTTCGGGAGTGTATCAGCCTGTGGCTTTAGTGGAAACTTACTTCTCGCTAACTATTCTGCCTTGCATCTGAAAGTTAAGCCCGCCTTCTCCATTGTAGGTATAAGCCGCCGACGGAAAGTAATCTCCTCTTCCGTATAGAGATGGATTCCTCCATGGTGAGGCATTGCTCCTGGCATCAAAACAATCACATGTTCAATTAAGTCGCTTCGACAAATTTGGAGAAGATTAGTTTCAACAATCTCGCTCCAGGTATATAGCAAGCGCATTGCCTTAGATGTCTCTCTTTGGGGGGTTTGCTCACCCAGTCGCAGCAATGTTTAATTCAACAAATCTTCTATCTCTTTATCTTCAACAACTGCCTCGTCCAGTGTTTCCCTCTTTACTGCCTGGCGAGCTGTATGAACCAGTTGTGCCTTGTTCCTTGCCAACCTCGTGGTAGTCATCACTTTCTTCTCGCTTTGTTCCTCTCCATTGACTGGGCCCGACCACCCTCTTTCTGCATCGGAAACTTCTTCTTGCTTCTTCTCACCGCTTCCTCTTCTGATTTCCTTTCCATTCCGCCTTCCATCATATCATATCCCATCTACCTTGTTCTCTTTCATCCTTTGGTCAATTCTCCTTGCTGCCCTCTCTTGCTGTTCTCCTTTGTTACTCCATGCCATTTCCAAATCCGCATTATCACTGGCATCTTCTGCCCACTCTCCTACCACTAAACTTCGCCTCTCACTCGCTATTCCTCCAGGTTCATGTGTGCGTCGCCTTGTTCTCTGATACCAAGACCACCCAGTTAGTTTTCCTCCTAAAATGCCCCTCTTTACCATCATCCCAGTGATTTAGTTCATTGAGCAGAGTCTCATTCCCATTCTCTGCCTCTTCATCATCCGCATCACAAAATAGGTATCCATCTGTATTTCCTATTTTGACTCTGGTTGATCCAATAGGCACACCCTGAACCTTACGGCCAACTGGATCGTGACTCTCTATGAACAGTGTCCTAGAATCATCGTACTCCACTGGTCCCACTCTCCCGAGCCACCGGCGTGACAGGAGTAATTGGAAAGTCTGCTAAATGCCAGTGGCTGCTCCCTAGGCCTTGATCCTTGCTAGCACTCCGGCTACAACAATATCAATCCCAACATAGCGCTTCAAGACGACCAAGTGATCATCAGCCAAGTGCCTTCCCAGTCCAAAGACCGGAAATCTATTCCAGTGTAGTTGATCAACTAACTTTGTTGATCCTAGGTCTATCATTGCACCGGCATCAACAAGAACTTCTGGAACTTGAAAGTTTCCCACCCAGGCCTCTATATATAGACATTCAATATTGTCCTCAATCCCCGGCGAAGGCTCACTAGTTAGCTCATGCCCTTGTATTCATTTCGTAGAGTGAAGCGAGATGGGATCAACTTGTTCTTTAGATCTACCAGGATTTTTCTTTCCTGCACGAAGAACTGAAGAAGGCAAAAGTTCCGACAAGTCTCTCCGGAGTCTTGAACAACTGTCCAAAACTTGTGGTAGCACAATATTTAGCCATGGACATAGTCCATTCCACACATCCTGGATGGTAAAAGGCACTTGACCTTTCATCCAATTAATTGGAACCACCGGGGCTTTCTGTATTCATCTCTTTCGCTTCACTGCTGCAGGTGGAAAACTTACCCGAACCACTTCCTGTGTCTCATTTTGTTCACTTAAGACCTCCATATCTTCGTCCACATTGACACCTCTTTTAGTAATGTCTTCTTATCACTAGATTTTCCGATTGCAGCAATCTCTCATTCCTTCGGATAAGCTAGAGTGTTATTCGTTGGCCTAAGTGACCTCCGTGGCTCTGAGCCCTCTCCAAGTTCTCTCATTCGACATAGAACTTTGGTTGCCCTTTGCCCAGAGTCGCTTTCTACTTCACCCTCTTCTACCCAAGCACGTTTCTCCGTCAGCGCATTTTCAAAGATCGTCCCAACTGCTGGTATCCTGGTAGTAACTACGCAAGCATTCGCGAAGTCTCGCCTACTAACAGAACATAATCTAACACAGGCAACTGGCAGAGAGGTAGCCGCTAGTGTAGAAGTCGTTTCAGGAAGCTGCCAGCGCAGTATCCCCCGTGGGGTTATCTCAACTCTATGAGCTCCCCCTAGCGTGGGTTCTGGGTCGCACTGTAGAGTCTGAAATTCTAATTCTGTGAGCTCTCTCTCCCAGCGAATACGACACCTGAAGTGCTGCTGTTTATAAGATGTTAGTGGCAGATTACTACATGCATCAGAATAGTGCCCGCGGATTCTGCAATTAAAACTGGTAACCCAGTTCTTGTTTCTCCCATAGCTGTTAAAGACTCCCTGGTTCAAACCTCTCTGCCCGCTATACTGAGTGCCCAATGATCGATCTATAGAAGCTTCCTAAGCATTCATGAACATATCAAATTTTTCCTGGGTTAACGGCATCATTGTGGAAGAATTTCCAGCTGGTGCCTGTGTAATACTAGCCTTACCAATAGCGTTGACTGCGGGGTAAACAGGAGATTTGTAAGGCGAAGTGGAGATTTGTTCAGACTCCCGTGCTTTCTGATGAGGCCTGAATGGGTCTGGTTCTCCAATCTCCTGCAAGGGGAACTTGACAACACTAAGGGGTTTGACAAAGGAAAAGTTAGGCAAGTCCTTCAAGTCAAAGGTAACCCTTTGCCGTTATTCCTGATCCTGCATTCCCTTTATTAATGATATCGCAAACAATGAGTCCATATCTCTAGGAATTTTACAGGACAATTTTTCCACACGATAGAGTAATCCCTAATGTGCTCATTCTCTCCTTGGTGGAGTGTGAGCATCTAATTTTGTACAGCAAAGAGAGAAGAAACCTGTGGAGCCTTCACCCCCTAGCAGTCCTTGAACTCTAGGACTATCTTGCTGTAATCCTTCTTATCAGTCTTGGGTGGCACATAGTACCACCAGTGCCAAGGGTCTCCATCTCTTTCCAGATTCAGTATGAAAAGGCGGATCTTCCACTTATTTGTAACTTCCTTGATTCCCGAGCTTATTGTAAGATCCCAAGAGAGAGCGGCTGTTTCTATATCTTCCACGTATTCATCTACACTCCCTCCTTGGTCAGTATTGCCTCCATTCAATGGAGTAATCTTTATTAGCGTTGACATCGCAGGGTTTTACTTAGGCAACCTATTATCATGATCAATAGCCTGCAGAGGTTGAGAATCTGGTTTCCCCCTCCTGGAAATAGAACAAGAAGAAGGCGCGAGAAAGACAAACAGAGAAGAGGGATGAAGAGAAGAACTACACGAAAGCTCCCTATATGGTTGGAGCAGGTCCTGATTGAGATCAATAGCCCGACTGTGAGAAGACTATCGACCTTCCTCCAGATTGCCTATTAACCGAAGCAAACTTGCAGAACGAAAAGAAAAAATCCAACCGCGAAAAGGAAAAGCAAACTTAACACAAATTGGTCTCTCTGGGATGCTAGCTAGAGAATCCGTTTCAGAGCACCAAATGAAATTATGACTTTGGTCACGGCAGATAGTATTCTCCAGTGAGCAATGCTAGCTTTAAAGCAAAGAAAAGAACGAAAAGAATTCAACGGGGAAATGACATCACTATTAGGAAATGAAACAGTCCCGATGTGGGCAATCACCCCTCACACAAAGGGTAGAGTTAAAGAAAACCATGACAATGATAGAAAGAACCCGTAAAGAAAGAAAGAACTATCAATCACACACAAAATTGGAGTCGTCTATAAACATGTCATTTTGCTCTAGTGCGTGTCATGTCTTCCATGTCTTGTCTGCGTTGCCTCTCCTCTTCCTTTTGAACTGACAATCCTTGCCACTCCTTAGTAATCACTTGCCCACTTCACAGGTCGAACTAACTAGCTATCTACGCTGCCCGCTATAGGAAAAAATCCAAGGACAGGAAACAATTTCGAAAGCAATAAGCAGGCCCAGTTTCAATCCCACAGGACCACGATCTTCATACCAAATGCCCGAAAACCAGCCAAACAATCAACACCATCAGCAAAAACGGATCCTGCGTCTGATCTGTCGGCGTTGCGTCCTGACCCAAGCGATGTATTTTCTGCGTCCCCTGCGTCCTGTGCGTCCTGACTTGCGTTCCAACGTTCCTTGCGTCCTGACCCAACGTCACATCCTCCCGACGTCTAGACTGCCCCAGACTCTCGATCTCGTCCTCCTCGCCTCTTCTCCGCGTCCTGATGGATCCCGCCCCTTATTCCCGCTATCACAACTTCAATTAATTCGCTGCTTCCTCAGACGTCGGCCGGCGTCTGGGGCGGCAGCACCTTTTTTTTTTCACATCTCACCTTTCACGTATCACATCTCGCGCCTCATTGGTCTGGTGAACTAATGATCTGGGTTTCAAGAAAGTTGCTTCTATATCTTCTAGTAGATACAGTATCAAGATATAGGATTCTCACACATAGCGGAGGGTTGATTCTCTCATCCGGACTCTTTAATAAACCTCGTTAAATGTGCTCAGATCCCTCTGGCTATTTACAAGCCACCGCCGGTCCTGCTCCGGGATCAGGTGCGCCAACCCGAGAATTGTCCCTATATCAACTATTGTAAACCCTCGCGAATCCTCCTTCATCTGCACTGTAACAAGGCCATGTAGATCTGATAGACGCCCCGCGTTGACTGGGGTCAGAATCTGAACACCGGCGACACGACGGACCGTATCATCGGATCTGTACTCAGGATTTTCAAGAGGGGAACTAGCTTTGCCGGTAGACGACTCCGCAGCGCACCGTACATTTCTTCTGTAGCCGCCTGTACCCAAACCCAATCATTGCGACTGCCCTGGTTTCTAAAGTGTAGGGCGCCGGTGGAGCGCGCACGGTGGATCTCGTAAACATCGGCTTCTTGGAACGCAAGACCTGGTATTTCGAGTTGTGTCAGTAGCTCAACAGGGAGTCATCCAAGCATCGCATGGTCCTCAGGAAGAGGGTGCGCAGGGGGCAGGTTATGTCAGCTATATCGGATCAATTCACGATATATAATCTCGAGGGAGACTCCCGAGATCCGGCCAAAATCCACGACATTGGACACATCCTCCCGACGTCTCTTCAGGATCCTTCTCCGGATGACCAGCTGTGATACCGTGCTGGTTGTCCTATCTAAATGCTGTAGCTCGTCGACCGAGACATCCGCTCCGCGAGCTTGCAGAGATTCCAAGTTCAATAGTCTCATCCGGATTGCATGTTGACGATGGTAGCTGTGCACGATCTAGCGCACGGCATTATTTTTATTCGATTGTCGCCATCCGTCCTTGATTTGCGTCTTGTGAGCTAGCTCTCCGATCTCCGTGGAATACATCGGAATATTGCCAAACTGGCGTATATGGTCACAAAGGTGGCTTAGTAGATGCATCTTGATGAAGTTGAAATGTGTTTCGCCATGAATCATGTCCATACGCAGTTCGTTCTCTTCGTCACGATCGTCGTCACGGATCCGGCGCCGTTGGGATGGGGCCACTCGCTCCCTTATCAGGGCTCTCTGACGTCGGATCTCCTTTCGTTGCTTGTCAACTTTGGCCTGTGTGCGTTTTGTCACTCGAAACTCCAAGAAGATATCTTTCATCCTATGAAACTGGTCCAGATAATCTTCCATGTAGGCTATGGTGTCTGGGGTGTGGCTTCGGTATTGTGCCATCATATTGAAGTCGACGAGTGCCCTGACGCATCCGAGAGCACGTTTGAAAGGAATTGCTTGTGCGCCTCCTGGTTGGCGAAGAGCCACGGCGAGAACTCCCAAAATACAGCGCCCCAGATTCCTCATCTCTTTCCCTTGCCACTGTGTAACCTCGCGGTAGGCCTTTTTGGGGACCAAGAATCCCGGGTATGGCGGTAATGCCTTCCAAACGTCGTCGAACGCCTGCAGTCGCCCGTGTTTCTTCAGAAAGCCTTCAATCCAGTCCATCATGTGCTTAAATAGCCCTAGATAAATGGTATGGAGCATGTCTGGTTTGTAGAGATCAGACGCCGAAACCCGGTCAAGTCTGTGAAATATATTTTGGCCGATACCAAGATTGTCACACATGACGTGGTCGTCGTCGGACTCCAAGCCTGCGTTCTGAATTTCAGGTTTGTAGCGTTGGTATCTGGCGTAATCTCTGGTTCGATAGTTTTTGGCATTCGTTCCTAATTCGTGGGTAGGCACCTCGCATTTAGGACAGGCGTTGGATTTTAACCCGTGTAGTGCCACATTTTCCATATGGTCCGCGATCCACGCGGAGAGGATTGGGAAGCAGAGTCGAACCTTGCCGTCGGCACAGTCAATGGGGACGCCGGAATGTGCCACGCCCTGTAGGGGCGCAAAGATGAGTTCGAATACATCTTGTAGGGTGTCAGCGTTGATTTTCCGCTGGCGTTGATCGGCTTTGGAGGACTTTGAGAGTTTGGGTGGAATAGGCAATAAGGCAAGAAGCAGAACAGCCATCGATCCTGGGCTGTTGCGCCGGGCCGATGGAAGATTTCCGATCGTAAGATAGACAGGCCACGCTTTCTTGTCACCCGAGAAGTTGGTGAGGTTCGTCTGATCCGACATCCCAATTATTGGAACAACAGTAGCACCAGGTGGAAGCGTCTCCTATAATCAGTCAGCGAACGTCCCCGCATAAGCGAATGGGTTGCTATACCTGGACGTCCCACCACCAATCCGCCGTATGCATTTCTGCATATATTCTGTGCCCGGTAGGGTCATATTCACGCCGTGGCGCGTAGACCAAGTCGTCTCGGTATGCGATCTGGCGAAGGAGATATCTAACACACCCTAGAACGTCGCGGTAGAAAAATGGCAAAGTTCTCTGGCCATCCTCAACCTGTCCTTCGAACCACTGCAGATATTGACTGTACGGATCCAGCAACCGGAGGTGGTTTTCCAGCGTGTGCATAGAGCTATACCCGACTGATTCAGCATTTCCTAGGCCACTCGAGAAGTATTCGTTGATTCGTGATTTGGATACTTTTCCATCAATGAACCAGGATGCTAGTTTGAAACCTTGCGCACTATTAAATGGTGCCCATGGGTCCTCGCACAGGTTGCTGTGTTCGTCCTCAAACCCGTGGACGTCTCCGATTACTTCTCCGGCGCCTTCATAACGAATCTGTTTTCCGGCAGAGGCTGACGTAGCGTCGTCGAGTACTTCAGTATCAGACTCGTATGAAATGTCTCGACAAAATTCGTCAGACTCCAATCCAGCAGGGCCCGGATCCGATTCATAGTCGGAATCCTGGCGCCCGCTCGCGTCGGGGTTGTGCAATACGCCGGGTTCAATGTTGATATATTGTACGGTGGACGCGAGGACAATGTCCAGACCCGCGTGGGCAGTTCGCAGGTGCTTCTCATATGCACCAGACATGCTGTATTTTCGGCGGCAGAATGGACATTTGCTAGGCATGGATGGACTTTGCTCAGTTGATCCCGTGGGCTCCGTGTAGATTCGAGGGTACGGCTATGTCGAGTGTTGAACAACGCGTGTGGATCGCATGTAGGGTGGATCATGATCTAGTCATTGATAGAGTTTAGCGTTGGCGTCACGTGGCATCAGCTATGGTTTCTTTGAACTGAGACGGCAAAGATTATGTTCCTGCCCGAATGTGTTTATCATGTTTCATTTATTCGAGTTGAATCTGACAATGGCAGAGTCCTGTCACAGAGTGTCAGATTTGCGTGTTCTTAACGAATCATGAAATGAATTCATGATTCTTTCAAAACACCTAGAGGAACTGGGAGTTTTATATATAAAGTGAATCGATCACGATACTAGAAGGGCTTCATACCAAGATCCATCTCACACTCAGAACCTCCACAACAGCCACCGTTATCACATCACAAGTATCCTAAATACTGCCATCTATATACACCAAGAATCCACCGATATGGCGCAGAATAACAACATTGTAGTGTACGCCCTCATGCCGGCCGGAGGTGCGCAGCAGGCGCCGCCCGCGGGTCAGACCTATCACCTTCCGCCTTTTGCTCTCGTTGGGGAGTTTTCTCATCGACGCCCCGATCGTCGAAATATTAACGATCATAAGTTGACTATGGGCGTCCCCCATCACCCCAAAAACAAGCCCCCCCCCGAATACGTTTGTTGGCGGGATGCTGTGAAAGATCAGATGTTAGCCAGGGGCTATATATCAGATAATGCTCACTTCCCAGACGCAGAATTCCAGCAAATTGTCGCAGGCATGAGGAGATTGAAACCTGCGTGCGATGAACTCGCCACTGCGTCAGCAGCCAATAACATGGCTAGTATGCAGGCGATTGACGAGGCAGTTCTTCAATTGGTTAAGGACTGTGGGAAGAAGTTGACCAAGACCATTAGGACCAATAACGACGTGCCTCCACCCGGCCCGGGCGTCCCCCCTGCGCAAGTCATTGTGAACCCGATATTACTACCTCTCAACGCACTACCTCAGTGCCAGTGGAGTATTGCAACAGCTGTGCCGAACGCTGGCCCAGTTGGCCAAAATGCTCCGCAGGCCAATGCTCCTGGGCCAGCCCAAAACGTACCTGCTCCCCCGGCGAATCCCCAAGCGCAGAACAATCCTCCACCCCCAGGCCCGGCGAATCCCCAACCTCAGAACAATCCTCCACCCCCAGGCCCGGCGAATCCCCAACCTCAGAACAATCCTCCACCCCCAGGCCCGGCGAATCCCCAACCTCAGAACAATCCTCCACCCCCAGGCCCGGCGAATCCCCAGAACAATCCCCCACCCCCGGGCCCGGCAAATCCCCAACCTCGGATTGTTCTGCGCTTGGGGAATCTCCACAAGCAGAAAAATCCTCACCCTCCGGCGAATCTCCCAGGTCAGAACAATCCTCCCGGCGCGGCGAATCTCCCAGGTCAGGACAACCCCCCCGGCGCGGCGAATCTTCCAGGTCAGAACAATCCTCCCGGCGCGGCGAATCTCCCAGGTCAGGACAATCCTCCCGGCGCGGCGAATCTTCCAGGTCAGAACAATCCTCCCGGCGCGGCGAATCTCCAAGGTCCGATCAATCCTCCCGGCCCGGTAAATATTCCTGCGCAAAACCAAGCGGCTCACCCAATGGGCATTCTCGGTACGCCACTGGGGATGCAACATGCTCCGGCGAATCTCCAAGGTCCGATCAATCCTCCCGGCCCGGTAAATATTCCTGCGCAAGACGAAGCAGCTCCCCCAATGGGCATTCTCGGTACGCCACTAGGGATGCAACATGCTCCTCCGGCGGATATCCAGGGAGCTGCGGCACAGATCGCGGAGGATCCGGGGTTTGAATACCTTGGCATGGCACGACGGGTACCTCGCGCAGTGTCTGATCTGTCCCAAATTAGTGAGTTTTTTCGCAACATTCCGTATGTGTTTTTTTTTACTTACTGACTTAGGAGATATAGATTGGAGCGCTATGCTTGGACGTCCACGTGCTGTCCGTATTGTTTGGGTCTGTAATCCTGCAAGTGGTGGCGCACAACGACCCAATTATCGCCTTCTTCATTGGCGTCCCCAAAATATCCATGGGGTAGGTTTTGCTGAGTTAAATTCCTATGATATACGCGGACTGTCAGCAATTATAGCGAGAACTGTGCCACACAACGCAGTTCGCTACATACTTGGCGCGACAGGTGATGGCCGACAACAGCTGCGTATGCATCCTGGCTTCCAGTTGTCCTATATAGATTACGTCTTCATCGAGAGTGATCAAGACGTAAGAGCATGGCTGCTGTCGAATCCGGTTCTCGAGGATCCGTTGGATCTCATGGTCTATTGTCATCGCCCAGCGACTCGGGAGAGGGCGGCCACTCCGCCCTTGAGGGGGCACAACTATCTTCCCGAAAATGCCATCGCCAATTGGGCTCGGCAAGCAGGGGCACGTACTGGCATTCCAGCCCCACAAAGGGAAGTCAGACCAGACCCCGGCCCAGCCAATGCTGGAGGTAACCAGGGAAATGACTCTCCCCTTTTTCTCCCGGTACCCAGCAGTTCATCATCTGATGTCTCCGACGCCGGCGAGGGATGCGAAGCGATCATCGGAACATCACCATCCGCCGTTGCAGATCCCGCCAAATCCCTCCACTGTCGTATACCCCTGGCTATTCATACCCCATCCCAAATGAATACCAACGCGGGGTTGGAACTGAGAGGCCGCGGGGGTCACACTCCGGAAGTCAAGGCACGGAAGCGTGGAGCTCCATCTGATTCGGAAGATTTGGAGCGTTTGAATAAGAGACTGCGTCACACTTCAAATTTTCGCCAGTTGTTGAAAGCAAAGGAGGACAGGAAGCGTCTGGCACAATTCGATGACGAAAAAGGTGACGAGGATGCCAGTTTTGTTAAGAGAATGCGTCTGAGTATGTCCGGGGAGTTTGGTCGATCTGACGGCGACTCGATCGTGCCCTGAGTCTGCCGAGATATATTAGTGATTTAGCGTTTGTGTTTAATAGATATCATAGTATTAGAATAGATTTCTTACTACCTGCAGATCTTGAATTCATGAGTTCTTTCGTGGGATCGCTCACACATCGCGTAGCTTGTGGTGTTTCGTTCAAGCTCGGTCATGAGAGCTAATCTCTTGGCCTGAGGATGAGGCTGACGCCAAGAGATGGCAGAGTACGCGATGTCTCTTGGCGCATGCTTACTTGTGAGGCTTAAAACAATACTTCAGGGGTGCGCAAATATCACCCGTTACGATCAAGACTTAGTACTTTTCACGATCTTTCGACAGTCTTTGTTCTATCCAAGTTCTATTTCTTTATCCGCCGTCATTGGCGAAGCACCTTCGTTATCTATCCCACGATACTGTATCCGAGCCTCACAGATCCACATCACGACGTCGCGGTACACCCTAAGTCGCATTCCCTGCTTGTACGTCCCCTAGGGCTCACAGCCGGCGAAATGTACAGCATCCGCGCTACCTATATAAGGACCCCTCCAACCCCTCCATCTCTCATCTTTCTCGTCCGCTCCACCTCCAGCGATTGAAATCTCAACACCATGGGAAATCATCGTGAGAGTGTCCTCCGCCTCTGATCTTCCCCGCCCGTGGCATCTGCTCGGGGGTTTATCACGCCTTCA
>Ga0307517_10005573_pt1 | contig 18914 bp, 18 predicted proteins | sample 23_EM_MG_FD_194515 | JGI IMG/M metagenome (GOLD analysis project Ga0307517, IMG submission 194515) | Populus trichocarpa ectomycorrhiza microbial communities from riparian zone in the Pacific Northwest, United States - 23_EM | ecosystem: Host-associated > Plants > Roots > Unclassified | place... | reverse complement strand
TTTAATATATTTAATATTAATATTTTGTGTTGTTTTTTTTTTTAAATCATTGAGGGGAAAAGTTTAATAACGTACAAGCACATTCAACTTACCAGCTCCTGTTCTGGCACAGCTGGTATTGGTAATTGCTGGTGGACAAACATGTGTTCTTCTTTCTGTAAAATTAACTTAACCCAACATCAGTTTCATTCTTGAATGATTGCAAAAAAAAAAAAAAATTAATCTTACAAGGCTATCTCTTAAGCTCATAATCAAGGACGTCAGAAATATAAGTTTATTTGCTGAAAGTTTTGTAAGACAGGCAGAAATTAAGGGAAAAGGGCAATGTCTTTAAGCAAAGAACTGCACCAGATATGACTGATAATGAAATATTAGCTTGAACAATTCTTATAAAATCAATTTTCATCATAGGCGTAAAAGAAATACCTTTCTCAGGGGAGGGTTTACTGTCCTGTCCAAGTTCAAGATGTAATTAGCACCTGTTATGTGCAGCCTCTGTGCAAGCTGCATGTGGAGGCAGCTATCAGCAGAATTGAGCTGGAGATTGATATCGAAAGAACAAGAAGAAAACACAGAGCCAATAGCAGCTTTAAGACACCATCAAAGAGATTTATGGAAGTTCCCAATATGTTGTTATAGAGAAACTCATTAAACTCGACAGTATTTACAAATTATTTACTTAGAAGCCCTCAATTTATACTACAAAATGAATAAAAAATGCAGCATTTATACAACTTCAGATCCTAGTTTCCCAGATCAGGAGCTGTCTGGTTTCCCAGCCACTGATTGATCACCTCTCCTACCTGCTAATCCAATTACAAATCTCGAAAAGCTTCAATTATAACTTCACAAAGCACTGATTAAAGGTAAATATCATGTTTTTCCTCATTCGAGCGAGGTTTATTCCTCAAAAATCTGCCACGTTTCAGCTTCAGAATCTTAAGCATTGATCCCAGATTTACACTCACACCTTTAGAATCACTATGGTGCCACAGGGCCATAACCACTTGGCATAAAAGTTTCCCCTAGGATTCTAGCATTCAATTAAAACCTACCCCATGGCGGATCATCTTACTAAAAAACCCTGCTAGAAACAAAAGATTTCCTTTAGCCCCAATCACGAAATTAGCCGGTTCTGCCACATCTCCACAACAACAAACTTAGGCAAGAGCGGCAAGCTCAGCATAGAAAATGGTTGCTAGAAATAAGTAACGGAGTGATTGGTGCGGTGGAGATGAGCACAGGGACTGTTTATTATTTAACACGGTATAGATCTTATTCTATTTTAATTCCTTATAGATTAATCAAAGTAATGATGCTTAAATCTTCCTTTTAAGTTTCTATTGATAACAAAACTAATATCAAAGATTCAGGATCAAAGTTTAACAGCTTCAACTCAGTTGTCTTTTCCAACTATTCGCGATTTCAAGCAAGTTTGGACAGGGGGTGATTTCAGCTAGCTTAAAAACCATACCATGCTAAAACAGAAAATTCAATAAATGTCGAAAGCTCTTGAAGAACATAGCAGAGTGCTAATGTAGCTATCCGGTATTTTCAATATTGTATCCACCAACTTTCTAGCATAGGTTGCATTTCTTCCCTTCAAAAACATACCCAAGTAACAACCTAACAATTCGCATTGTGGCCACAGAATCGATGACCATTGCCAAATCCATCTCACTGAAAATGTTTGTCAGAATACAGATTAGGTGCAAAACAAAGACAGCAGGATTACCTGAAATGAAGCCATCAATGTGAATGCAATATTTCCTTTCTGTACGGCATCAGCTTTTCGGGTAGCAAAGCTTTTCCCATCACGTATTCGTTGAACTTTGTATATAATTGGCAATAAAAGAGTATGGACAAACATAAACCACATGTAATATCAGTTTAGCTGTCATGCTCCATCAGCGGGAAAAGTGAGCCCAAAAAAACGTTAGAAAAAGGAAATATATTATGCAACCCATTTATTTTCTCTTTAAAAGAAAGAACTTATGGCAAGGTTCCCTCTTCTCAAATAACTGACTGAGCAGGATACAATCTACTACCGCTATCCTCTATGCTTCATTTCAAAACCACGAATGCTGGGTCAGGTTTTTTCAAAACCTCCACTGAGCTTGTGCATGTATTCTATAGTAAGAATGCCCAACCCATCTCAAAGAGCACCTATAGCATATGGTGAAGCATACAGGAAGTGCAAATTGATTACATGTGTAATGACTGAACATATCACTACATAAACTTGATAAAGGTCTCTCTCTTAAAGATGATGGACTGAAAAGGTAAGATAAGATGATCGAAAATTTGATTAAACACACACACACACACACATATATTGACTTTGAAGGGAAAGGCATTATTGATGCAAACAAAAGCATCATCGGTACCTGACAATGAACTGCGAAGAAATATTTCAATTGAACTGTACACTTATATTCTCCTTTATTTCGTAATTTATACATATTTTCTTCTTTTCTGAACAAGAAGAAAGTCAGAAATTTGAAGAACTTATAGGATCAATTTGTCTTTAGACTCTAGAGAACAAGGTTGCTTCACTGCTTCTTGCAGAACTTGTTGATAACTTGAGATGGAGACTGGATGTGGGAGAATTTTCACTAATTTCTTGTGGCACATACTATTAGAGAGAAGACGAGCCTACCAAGCAGGAAGGGATAACAGAGTATGACAAATAGTGGTTGCTTCTACTTGGACATATTGCAATTGTTACATGAATCATGAAGATTGAACGGAGGTAACCTCTGAGCATAACAAAACTAAGGGTAACACATGGTTTTTATCCAAAGATTAGGCGTCACGGGTTATACTTACTGTTAAGATCCCCCGCAAGAAGAAAACAAGCATGCAAGCTATGGACAAGTTTAAGGCAATCAACTGTTTTTGATGCTGCAGCCAGTGCCTGCGCATAACATCAAAGTGTAATAATGTGAAAGATAGCTATGTTTCTGTTGCCAACAAAAGAGTCAGCTTCATGTTAGCTTAAAATAAAATAAAAATTACAGAAATACGAATGTTTGTACAAGATAATTGAATAGATAAAAACCAAAAGTGATAAATCTAAGGAATTATGTCGATATATATATAATGTGTTTTCTAAGAGAAAAAAATGTAATTATAAATTCAAAATATAACACATATTGGATGATATTTTTTTATTAAAGTATTGAGACGGTAACATATTAAACTAATAATGATAAACCCAAATTAATTGATTAAATTTGTGACCCGAATCATGAAATCATGATGAACTCATAAAAAAACTAAAAAAAAAATTACGATTCTCAATTCTCAGGGTGTCTTTGATCTAATGGCATTGAATGTTCCTTGGTTGACTAAAAGTTGAACAATAACTTTTATGAATTCATTTGTCTTAGGATGTATTGTTGTATTAACAATCATATTTATTACTCAATTTTAGAGTATTTCCCTCGATCAATACTTATACATGTCTATCGATAAAGACTTATATATGCATAACTATTGTTAGAGGATAATTTATTCATGATTCAAGTTATTTACATCAAATGAATGGAACATTTTGTTACCCTTTATCAACACCTAAAAGTAATGACTTTAAAGGTTCATTTATGTTAGGAATCATTGATGCATATTTGACTTATGCATTTTAAAAAAAGGTTTTAATTTTTAAAAACCAAATATAAGATAAGGTGTTACTCTCAATCAACATATAAAGTAATGAATTGTTATAAGTTCATATTGACAATTGAAAGCTTTACTTGGAAATTAAACCAACATGGTTTGAAAAAAAAGTACATGTAAAAGCATTTGAATGTCAACCTTTAAAAGGCCTTTTAATATGAGTTAAACCTTTATTGAGTTTTATAAACAAGTTATAAAATCCAATGCAAATGTGTGTATGAGTGTGAAATTCATGCATGAATAACACAAATGAATGACAAAGAACATAAATATGAGTAAGATGCAAGGTTAAGGGATTCAGCCTAAATGCATAAATGCAATAAAAAATCAAAAATATTTGAAAACACATTTGCGATGCATATACATACATTATACATGAAAATTAAGCGCACAGGTAATTCGAATGTCCACATACATATATGCAATCAATCTAAAAAAAAATATTCACAATACACCTCCAAATCAACCATAAACCAAAATAATAATTTGAAAATCATTTAGGATTCGAAATGGATCTTTTAGAGTGGCTAAGATGGGTAAGAAATTGTTGGAGTAATAGATGGAAATGGTGAAATAATGCTGGAAAAGTTAGCAGCGACAACTCGGATTACATCAAGTCTTTTAAATTAATGGCAGGAACAGGAGGTGTATGGTTATATTCGTAGGATGCACCACTTTCTCTTGGTAGTGACAGTACAAATCACCTTTATTTAGAAGAGGAGGTTGATGGCCAGAAAGTTTCGACCTTTTTTGCTTATGATGTTGTCTTTTTTGGACATGTCATTGGGCTTAACGGTGGGGAGATAAGAACATGAATATGTTTGCATGTTGCACCACTTCCCATTCTTTCTCCTGGTGGTGACGGTGTTAATCATCGCCAATTGGTGAGAGAGACTTAGTACCAGGAAACTTCAGTAATATTTTATTTTTTTCTTTGACAATTTTTTTTCCTTCATTATTTTGATGTTTTACGAAATAGAAAGTTGTAAAAGTTGGTCAGATAATGAGAAGAGATGAGAGAGGGGGGGTTAAGGTTGCTGAAATGGTGGTGGTTGGTCATGGTTGTTGTTATAGTGGTCGAGATCTGGTGAGGTTGGTTGAGATGTGGCTAGGGTTCTTGGTTTTGTTTTGAGTTTTGGTAGGAGAGAAGATGAGTAGGGTTTTCTAGGGTTGTTTTTCTTCTAAATTTCAGCCTCTCTTTCTCTTTTATTTTTCACCCTCTTTTTATTTTGTCTTTTATGGTGGCTAAGGTTTTGTGGTGAAAACAATAAGTGGAAGAGATGAGGGTAGGTTATTTGGTGGGTTGGTTTGTGTTGTGGGTGGCTAGGTTTTCCATATTCCCTTTTATGTTCCCTCTTTATATCTTTCTATGGTGGCTAAGGTTTCTCCTTCTATTTATATCCAAATATTTTTGTCATATTTTTTTAGTTACCTGGTCTATAAGTAACTCAATTTTATTTTGGTCCTTTATTTTTTCTGCACTTTAGCTCACTTGTCCATTTGGTTCCTATTCTGACCTTTTATTTTTTCAGTTTTGTATTTTTTTTCCCTTCAAAGAACAATGTCAACATCAATTCGATAAAAAAAAAAAAAGTAATTAAGAAATATGAAATAGATGCGTTAATGGCTAAAATGCCTCAAAAGCATATTTTTAGGTTTTCTGTTTTTTGAAGTTTTTTTTAAGACAGTGAAAATTATAAAATATGCGTAAATGCATTAAAAACAATTTTTTTATTTTGATTTTTTTTCAATGTAGATTTCAAACCTAAAATATGATTAATTCAACTTGTTGCATATTGAAATACTATTTTCTTATGATATAGTAAATCAAAATTGATTCATTTAGACAAGCAAGAAAGTAGGAGATAATATATTATTAATGTAAGTATAGAATACACAAATAGTAGCTATTTTAATTCAATATTCATTTTTTTTCTAAGGTCAAAATTGAGAGGGTATTGCTTAATTTCTGGATAAATTATATAATAAACCCCTGAAATATAATCTTAACCTCTTATATCATGATAATTAATAGTGAGATTATAGTTTCAACCAATGTTATTAACTTCATTTTGTTCTGGTTAGAATAGTCGGTATACCTTGTATTATTTTAAAAAAATAAAACAAAGTGAAATAAATTTTATATTGATCCGAATCTGGGTTATTTTAGATTTTCCACTTAAATTTCAACTAAAATATTCCGAGTTTATTTTATTGTTTTGTTCTAGATAAACCCATGATTAAATCCAACTCCTAACAACCAGATAATTAAGCTAAACTTATTTCTTCCTAACCTAGTTTTTCACTTGGTAAAAAAGAAGAAATTTGAAATTCTTACATCGACTAGATATATCAAAGACATGTTCTTCATGCTATTTACCTCCTATATTCACATACCGTAGATAAATCAAGACCAAACAAGTATATAGATTCTCATATGATAATTAACAAGTTATTTCACAGTTGCCCTCACATTTGCTTTTCAAATATAATCTTGGAGTCAATACAAGAGAAGATTATCAAAACAATTAATACATTTAGTTAGAATATATGAATGATTTATTGTTTCAATAAAAAAAAACAAATTAATTTTAAAAACAATAAATACATTTAGTTAGACTAAGATAGTGTTTGTTTTTATATTTTAAAAACATTTTTGAAAACATTTAAAAATATTTTATTTTATTTTTTACTTTAAATTAATATATTTTAATATTATTAGATCTTTTAATATACTAATATTAAAAATTAATTTTATTTTAATATATTTATAAATAAAAACACTCTAAAAAATCAATCACGTTACAAATCAATCAGGCCCTCTTCTTTAGGACATGCCCAAATACTTGAACCTCCTAACCGTCAATGCTGTAAGAGCAGCGGTCGTTAGGTCAAACAGCTAGATGGACAGGCTCCAATGATTAAAGAATGAAACTTGAATAAAAACTGGGCATCTAAAAGCATTAAACAGAGTAGATTCTTGCAAGGCCAACTCACTCTACAGGGAAATGGGTTGACTAGCTGGTAAACCATCCAATAAGATGTCTAGTCTCTCTCATATCTCCATCTACATCGCTGTGTTTTATTTCTTAGTTCTACTAATTCTCTCCCTTTCATTTGTCGTCTAAACCTACCAATCAAAAGTAGCATATCTAAAGAACCCAACTCTTTGCAGGTCATGATACACTAACACCAACCAATTCTTTGTATTTAACACTTTTTTAGTGTTCTTTTTATAAGGGTTTATGTTTTTTTTTTAAGTTTGTTTGTTGTTTGTTTTATATATGATGGTCGTTCATATTCTTAGTTTTTTTAGATGAATAGCTTCATTCCTAAGCTTTTGAGATATGTCTCACTGATTCTTCAATAAGAAGTATAATCTGACTGTTTTCTAGACCCACTTGGGTTTTTTCCTCAAAATTTGAGTTCCCTGTATTCATTGATGTGTCGGTCTCACTTGAGTCATGTTTCTTGATGGATATATTATCATGCTTGAATCATAGGCCTCCATGTCAATCCTCTGTGGCCTTCCAATCCTTGAATGTGTGTACTGCCTTGGCTGTGCTCGTTGGCTATGGCAAAAATGCCTTTACACCGCTGGTCATGAAAGTGAGAACTGGGGCTTAGCCACAGCTGAAGAATTTGAGCCCGTGCCTCGTCTTTGTCGCCTAATCCTATCAGTCTATGAAGATGATCTTCGGTACCCACTTTGGGCACCGCCAGGTGGCTATGGTATTAACCCTGATTGGGTAATTGTGAAGAGAACTTATGAAGAAACTGGGGGATGTGCTACTCCTTATATGATTTACCTGGATCATGATAATGTTGAAATAGTGTTGGCTATTAGAGGGCTTAATTTGGCAAAGGAAAGTGATTATGCAGTTTTACTTGATAATAAATTGGGGCAGACCAAGTTTGATGGTGGTTACGTGCATAATGGGCTATTGAAGGCTGCAAAGTGGATTTTTGATGCAGAATGTGAGCTTTTGAGGGATTTGGTTGAGATGAATCCAGATTATAGGTTAACTTTTGCTGGACATTCGTTAGGTGCAGGGATAGTGTCATTGATAGCAATGTATGCTGTTCAGAATCGGGAGAAATTGGGGACCATTGAGAGGAAGAGGATCAGATGCTTTGCCATGGCTCCTGCTAGATGCGTGTCACTGAATTTGGCAGTGAGATATGCTGATGTTATCAATTCTGTCGTGCTTCAGGTAGGACTTCCCTGTGCTTCCAGCTATGTTTGAAATCAAGTAAAGGTGCTTAAAATTTTGTCAAAATGGATTGTGGTGAAGTTTAAATTTTGAATTCATCAGTCGATTGGAAACACCAACAAAAATGATGATGATGAGTGGTCTTGATGAGAATGGTGGTAGGAGCATTTTCTGGTTTTACTGAAATGAATAAAACCTGGTCAAAGTGGCTACCAAAGCATGTTGAAATCATCAGCTTATTATGAGAATCAGGAACCCTGCTGGTTTGAAAACTAATTATGTGAAGGATTAACATTTTAATCTGTCTTTTTTATTACAATTTTAACCTGCTGCCAAACTCTGAATTTGATGGAACAAGCAAAGAGCTTAATGCTTTAGACTTCTAGCATGTCAGTTCCTCTTTCTCTGTGCCTAGGAATAGTGGTATGTGCTCTGTTCTAATATGAGTTACTGGATGAACCAGGATGATTTCTTACCTCGGACAACTACTGCTCTGGAAGATGTTTACAAATCAATTTTCTGGTAAAAGATAGTATGTCTTACTCACCTTTTTCATAACCAGTTATATTGTTTTTTTCTTTTATGGCATCTGGTATCCTGGCATATATTCTAATGGAAAAGATGTTGAAATTTGAGACCTTTGAAAAAATCAAACTGGTCAATATGCTTTTCGCAAACGAGTGCATCTGTGCAAATAAACTTAAACAGAGCTTTTCCATTGGGCTAGTTGAGGAAACCGCTGATAGTCATCTATGGACTCTTATGCTTGCACATGTAGTCTTTGTTACAACGATCATGTATTCTCAAGGAGTTCATTTTAGACAAGATACTAAGCTGATTTTTTGTGTTTTGGACAGTTTGCCTTGCCTGCTTTGCCTGATGTGCTTGAAGGATACTTGCACTCTCGAGGAGAAGATGCTTAAGGATCCAAGGCGGCTATACGCACCTGGCCGCCTATACCATATTGTTGAGAGGAAGCCCTTCAGGTAAATTCAGCTGTATTTTATTGCAATTTTACGTGCACCTAACAAAGTAGCTGGCCAGGTGTTTTTATGCCCTTTGCTGAAGGAATTTCTTGATGATGCGGGTATACAAAGAAGGATTCTCCTGCTGGGAAATAAGAGTAATAGGCAGGGGAAGAGCGAAAATAGAAATAAGGAGTCTTGATGATGGTATGGGTTATGCTTACCAATTTGACCTGCAATACTGATAGGCAATCAAAGACAGACTTATTAGGCTCTTCCTCAAAGCCAAAGTGGATTAAAAATGCCGCAGGAATTCTGAAACCAACATTCATTGAGGGCTGTGCATGCACTCTTCCATTTGAGATGTCAGTGTTTTCCCCGATGCAGGGGAGCATTTCATTCATGTGCTAGGAACAGTAGCTCAAAGAGTAACTGATTATTAGCATTGAATACTTTACGAGCAAAAGAGTGGTCAGTTGCCACCATGATGTGCTGGTTGCCACTCAATTTTGATTTCTGGAGGTTTATTTATGAGAAGTTCAGTGTTTTAGATTATTGACTACTATCTTATTGTAATGACAGTACCTTTACACTCTGGTTTCAGGATAGGAAGATTTCCTCCAGTTGTCAGAACAGCAGTCCCTGTGGACAGGCGCTTCGAGCACATAGTTCTTTCATGCAACGCGACTTCTGATCACACCATTATCTGGTTAGAGAGGGAATCTCAAAGGGCTGTTGATGTAAGTCTAACTTCTTCCTTGGCAAGTATAGTGTGAGTTGGGGCTAAGATTGAGACTCTACTTTCATTACTGGTCTAGTTTGAGTCATGAACCAAACTCGTAAAGCCATTTTAGTTTTTAAGAAAAAAAACCTTGGTTTGTTCAGCCTAGGGAGGTTAGTCAGCTTTTTCACAACTTCTGAAGTTCAAAAAATAGCAGCATCTGGAATGTTTGTAGAGGCCAATCCGTGGCAAGTTTCTCATGAAATCCCCGAGACCTGCCATATCTATATCTCCATTGTATATGATAAAGGCTGTGCCAGTCAAGTGGATCTTGTGGCTCCATTGTTTATGTATTATAAAGGCAGTGTCAGACAGTCAGTCATGTGGTTCTTGTGTATTCACTTTGTTATATTAGATGATCGGGGATTGAGAATTAACTTCTACATTTGCTGACAAAACTGAAACACCATTTTCCCTGTCAGTTGATGCTAGAGAAAGATCGGATAATGGAAATTCCAGCACAACAACGGATGCGGCGGCAGGAGTCTCTTGCACGCGAGCACAGTGAAGAATACGAGGCAGCACTTCGGAGAGCTATTGCTCTGGACATCCCACAGGCATCCTACTCGCCTTCTTATGGAACCTTTGCTGAAGTGGAAGAAGGGGAGAGTTCTGGCAGCTCAAGTGGAGCAGGTTCGCTGTTGTCGTTTAAGAGAATGAGGGAGCGTTGGGACAACTTTATAGAGCGTCTTTTTGATGTGGATGAATCTGGTCGAATGGTGTTCAAGAAGTCTTCCACCTAGACTTTCCTTTTCTTCTTTTTTGTAATTTGCCTTCAAATTTCTTTCTTTCATTTGTCAGCCAAATAGGTTCAATTCCTCATTCGATTGTATTTTGATGGCCTGTGGGATTGTCTGCTTAAACCACGGGTAATAAAATATACAAGGAAAGAATATGTTGCCCACCTTCAGGCGTGGCGAGATCATTGTAAACAGAAACTTGTCGGCGGCCTGTTGTGCGAGCACGTCTAGAAATTACGAAGATACCTGGCCTTCAGCAAATGTGACGGTCTGGAAGTAGCTGGCTAGAAGGATCTTGAGGAGGAACTTACAAAGACAATTGAAGATGCGATAGAAAATGAGAAGGAAATAATAAATGGAAGGGGAAGGGAAAAGATGTACCGCTAATGAATAAATAATTTCAAGCTTCTGAACTGCACACCAGAAGTTTCAGTTTTGTCCATCCAAAAAGTTTCAACACAGGCATAAAAGGAAGCTCGAATCTAGCGGTAGTGGAGAACCTGACTGTTTTGAGTTTGAGATTTCATTTACAGAGGTGTTAGAACTATTTCAATACTATTCCCTAGTTATCATATAAAAACTACTACTACACTGATATACATTACGGTAAACCCCCATCTGTTATGTGGGAGAAAAACAAATGCTACTCAATCTGGATGCCCTTCCTCCTCCTGCTATACCCGGAGTTCGACAACTGCTTCCCCTGCAATGGAAATCAAACTCATTCAGATTGAATCGCGACTGAAAATGCATCCATCAGTGCTAAATATCATCAACAGCGAGCTAACCAAATGGCTCACTACCACTTTCATTTTGAATTTTATGTGACTAGATAAACCTTCATTAACTTGAAGGACAGGTTATTTATCAACATCTAACAGATTCTGCTAGAACGCTGTGCCTGAAAATAAAGCCCTCTTTTTTTTCGTTCTAACAGCCAGAAAATGAGACCAGGCTATGACTTGTCTGTTCTTCACACAGGGCACTGTTGGCGGAACCTTTTGAAGTCATCTCACGGTTTATGAAACAGAAAACTGGTGCAAATTACCTAAATCAGTGAAACTCATGCTGGTAGAACCAAATTTGTTACTCCTCGGATTCTGGCAAGCATTGAAGCATCCAGAACCTTTAGATAAAGAAATCAGTCACCCTCTATTTTCAACCTTTTCCCTCAGTTATTAGCTCCCTGCCCACCAAATAGATGCTCAAAATAGGTAAACGGATTCATTCTTTTTTATTAGCATGGGTGATTGGATTAAAATTTACAGCATTGCGAAGACAGCACGACTCATTGGAAAAAAATTAATAGCATTGAAAAGACTCAAAATTTAAAAAATAATTGCATGTTGCTCTAGTACTTTACCATGCATTCTCTTGACAAAGCGTTCAAATTCCACGAAGGTTTGTCTCTCCATTAGAAGTGGGCTGAGCCTAAGGTGAGTAAAAGACAAAAAATGCTTTCCATCTGGATCATTCAATGGTTTGGCGTTATCCAGAATCTTGTTATATGTGACCCTATCATGGCATGGAAGAGCGTTCTCGCTGGCAATTGGAATGCCAACTTCCCACGCAGCATTCAGCACCTGAAATAGAAAGTTAGAATGCTCATAGACACACTTTCAAACCAGCGTATCTGAAGAAAGATATAGCATTATGTTCATCCAAAATTTTTATTTAGGCGATAAAAACAGGCTTTTATAAAGACGACCTATTTTTCTAAAATGACAGGCTCAATTTAGGAAATGTTGAAGCTGAGCAGTAGGTTTCTTACTTGCCATACTAATCCCTCAGGATCTGCAAGTGCCTCTGCAAAGTCCACTTGCTGGTCTCCCATCCGTGATTCAGAACACGAGAAGTTTAAAGCAGCTTTATGCTTCTTTAGCATTTCTGCAATTGCAGCATAGCCATCACGATTGCATGGGTTGTAGAACCCAGCAGTTAATTCAGCAGCATGACTGGCTGTCTTGTACCACCAATGAATACCTGATAGCTGCTCGCCAATTAAAATGTAGCAAACAGAGTGGATCAAGCATAACTATTTAAATAACTTTTAGACATAGTTTTCAAATTCAAAATGCATTTTGAAGTGAGCATGAACAAATATCTTAAATGAGCATAAAATTAGGACCAAAGCAGTTAAACACAGAAAGACAGAAACAATTCTAGATAGCAATCTTAGATAAACAAGCCTCAAAATTAGAAGAAATTTCAGAAAAGCTGACTCACCTTCACAGCAATTTGAGTGCCTTCGAAAGCTAACTTTGCCAAAGAAAGTACCCGATCACCATGATCAACTAAAATCCTAGTATACCAATTAAGGAAGAACCTGCCATAATACCCATCATAGTCCCCTCCATCACAGAAGAAACCAGTTTCATGTGGCTGGGAATTATAGAAACCAGCATTATCTGGTCCCCTGGCCCAGAAAGGATGTCCCCTTGCTTCTGCTGTCTTCTTTAAGCTTTTCAGCAAATACTGATCATAACACTGCAAATAAGGGCCTTTTTTTTAACCATGCTGAGATAATAAAAGATAAATTGACATGACAAGTTGAGAAAATAGATGAAAGAATCAAGCACTCAATTCACATAACGTGGAGCAACCAATTAACCTAATGGTAATAATTGTTTTCTCATTACTAGTTACAAAATAAAAAATTGAAAACAAGCCATATTGCAAAGTATATTTTTAAGATAACTGTTTTCTTAAAATCTATAAACTCTGCTTAACATTCAAGTCCAACTCCACTTCTCTGAAGTACCTTGACAAAATGGGCATACAAATCAGAAAATCAACTTGTGTCCAAGTGAACTCTGGAAAGACGTTGTAAATTGACTTCTATTTTCAGTTTTTGCATTTTGAAGAAGAGAAAAGAAGAGAGGCTGCATGGTGTTGGAAAAACAGGTGGCTGGAGCATACTGCCTGAGCAGCAACTCTCAAGGCCAGAAGCATTGTGAGCGCAAATGTTGGAAGCCATCGGCAAGTTTGCATGTATGGATTTTGTGTGTTGCAAACCTCAAAGATCAAAGTAACTTGTAAAGTTGTAGCAAGCAAATGTGGATGATGAAAGCTTACATCAGTAAGAAAGAAGATCGCTAAAATCATAGCTAAAAGATTACCTGAAATTCACCAATGCCAGGATATCTCCAGCCATGCTTCACTGGACAAGATGGGTAACGTAGCTCCCCACAAGGACCAAGTCCAACTTCAACCATGGAGATGATACCATCAGCAAAACATTCATCAAATTCTGCTCGGAAGCTTCTCATGTAGTCAAAGTACACCTACATTAGTTAACCATAGAGATAAAACACCAAATTTACTAGCCTCAAAAAATAATCCGGCTCAAATTCCCAAATTACATGAAAGCAACAGATCAAATCTCCTCTGTTCTGATCATTGCAATTAGGAACACATATAAAATCCAGTTTTGAATTCAGCATCATATACATTCAAAATGTTAGCCATAAACAAAACAGCAACTTAAAAAATATAATTAAATGGAATAATTTATCATTGTATTTAGCTTATGCAGGTGTCTAAGAAAATTTAATGATTATCACAGAAGCAGATATTCATGTGGATACTTGCAAAGAGTGACAGAAAAGCTTATATGTATCAACCATACACTAGCTTATAATTCCATAAGGCCTGACAGACACAGCAGGATGTACCTCAACAGCAGTACGGCCTCTTAACACTCGTTCTTTGTCGATTCCCCATGAAAGACATTCTGGGTTGCGCCTGCCTTCTCTATCAGTGAAGAAAATGTCAGGATTACTTCGTCCAATTTCTGCCACCCAATGTGGCAGGGGAATACACACATCATCACCAACATTGCCTCCACATTCATGAAATGACATCACAACCTGAGGTAAAAAATCAGTAAAACAAGTTGACCTCATCCAGAAGGAATCTTCAAGAGTGTTGAGACAAACTACTACAGATCAATCAGCAATGAGTTGCTATGGTATGTTTAGATGAAGATACACTCATAATTAACATTTCAATACTTTTTAGAATCTTAAAAGTTAAATAAACCCTGTGAAAACACCATCCCTTCTTAACAGAAACATCATATAACCTGTTAATAAATTTGGGTGTACTCAGAATTATTGTTTAATCGTAACATTAAAAAAAAAAACAGAGAATAATAATAAAGAGAATGAAATACTCCACAGCCAATATCAGCTCCCAAGCTGTGGGGATTTGCAATCTCAAACCTAAATGAATCAACCATCACCCTTCATAGACAGGAAGCCACTGAAACACATGGATGTATACTTGACCACACCTTCATTAGTGCCTGGCTTCATGACAGTTTCAACAACTTCAGTCTTATGCATCTAAGTCCCCCAACCATCGCCCATTCATTAGCCCAAAGATAATGTTTTGCCATTTAATGAAATTGTCTCCTATCAAAATCATCATAGTAAGTTCCTTAAATTTGATCTGTGAATAATCTCCCAGCTATGATCCATCAACATGCTTAGTCACACACATGCTCATATCATTGACAGTATGATCAACAGCAACAACTTGCTCAGTTTCACACACACTTGAAAAATATCTGATCTCATAATATTGCAGAATCCAGGGCATTGTATCAACATCACCAACATCCACATGTATGGATGCATTCATAAACAATTTATGAAGTGGTGTACCATAGAAAGGGAGGTTGCTAAGAAAAACCAATGATTAGCATTAATTTTATGTCCAGAATGAGGGAGAGCATGAGCTACGATACAGGATAACAAGTTTCAAAAAGCACTCACCTGTAACTTAAGCTTAAGTTCACGCACCATCTGGAAGAGCCTACTGTACCCACTCCAGTTATACTCCTGAGGAGTGTGAGCCTCTACTATGCCCCACCAGCAGTCAACCATAATGCCATCAACATTGGCAGATTTCAAGACCTTGAGCTGCTTCAGTAGGTCATCTGGATCAACCAGCTCGCATTTCATATTTATGACACCCAACTGACACCAACAAATTATGGCAAACAAAAATGAATTTGATTAGAACTTTGCATAGATCTCACATTTGGCATCAAGGTTAGATTGAGAACAACATATCAATGACAATATTGTATCTTTCATAAAAAGTCTGAACTCTGAGCAGAAATAAAAATAGGATAGCACCCATCTCCAAAATTAACTGTTCGAAAAGTAGGATTGATTAACTCACTGGTAACATCACATAAACTGGTATGAATGGAGTGCCAGCAAAATCCCGCTCTGGTAGCTTTGGAATTGGAGGTATGTCAACAATCTATATGAAAAAAGAGAGAGTAGAGAGTTGAAAAATGCATGAAATTAAACTCGTCTAGAAGAACCAAGTTTTGTTAGAAAATTAACTTGTACTCTCGATTCCTTGACTGAAAACAAGTTCTACATATGTACAAAATTGTGCTCCACTGCTAATCAAAAGGTTGGTTAATTTAGTTATGTCTAACGTGTAATGTGCAAGATATACGTAGAGTAAAAAAAAAGCAGCAGCACAAATTTTTTCAGCGTTCAAAGTTCACTAGGAGGTTACAAACATTCAACTTGAAAACAACATTTATTAGAATATCCAGTGATGGATATTTCAGCACAGATAGAGTACAAAGGAATTCCATAGTACCTGCTTGTCATTTATGATGTCCATGGAGCCACCAATATGGAGATTGCTCTCTGTTTGCTCTCCTCCCTCCCCCACCACTGCTGGGATCTGTGGCTGAGTGCTTGCTGATAGATCATAAGGTGAGGGGTTGGGCATAAAAACACCTTTCATACTGCATGTACTGTACTCAACTGAGGTCTGATAACCAGGAGAGACTCCTCTAAGGGAAGCCGGTGGAGTCTGTTGTGACACCAGATGAGAAGAAGATGATGTTACTGCAGCAGAAGTGCCACCCGCAGGCCTTGAGCCCTGCTGCAAAAAAGTAAAGAACATAGCCATTCCCTCTAGATTTTACTAAGATCCATTTGAAGCAAGAATCAAGGAATGAAAAAGAGGTACTATGACCAACCCAACCTCTTCAAACCCATGGGTAATAACAATTTAATGCGCATTCTCATCAGTTATCACTAACATCTAAATAACAAATCAAACAAAGGCTTCGTACTTGAGAGATAAGCACCTGAGATCTTGAAGGGAAGGTAGTTCCATCTGGAAGAACAACCCAGCCAGCTTCCCTAGCCAAAGCAGCAATTACATCATTTATATCAGCTCTAACTCTAAGATTGTAATTCCCATGCCTCCTTAATCCTGCCAAGATCCTTGCTGTGATTGCCCTCCGGTGTCGCTCTCTTAGCTTCGTCCTCTCCTTTTCTTCAAGCGGTCTAGACCTCCGAGCTCCTCCTGCTGGAGTGGTAACCTGCTCTTGAAATTGCTGTTGATGTTGAAACTGATTATCACTATTGTTTGATGCCATCCCTCCACCCCCTCCTGCCATAATCTGTGCAGCAATATTCTTCCCTCCATTTTCTTCATCTTCATCATCTTCCTCTTTAACGTCCATGTCCATTTCTTCATCATCATCTTCTTCACTTGTTCCTATTAATTTTTGGATATCCGTTGCCATTCTCTCTCTTCCACAACCAAATGTCTAGGACTTAGTCATTGAATACTTCTACGGTGACAAAGGCCATCATTTCCACTTTGAGTATCCATATATCTGAAAAGCTACCGTTTTTCAAATAATGCAGACAGTAAACTAAAAAAAAAAAACATGTGCTAGTCTCATTTTCGACTTCCCTGGCAACAATGAAAAACTTAAAGAGTTATGACCCAAATATACTCAATCATTAATAGACAAAGAAGGAAAAAGAATGTTCTCTTTTACAATTTAAGCCTTTATTAGAAACTTTTATAGTGTTTTCAACTGCATACAAGTCAAGAAGACAAATGCCTCCGCTACATTGTCCTTAACGCTACATTTGGCATAAACATGTAAGTTTTCTCATTTCTGTTCTTCAATATTTATTTTTTTTTTTTTACAACTATTTTTGTTTCTTCAAATCAAGGGAAAAATAGAAATAAAAAACAGAATAATCAAAAAATTAATTTCTTTCTCGGCAACCAAACAAGTAGAGACCAATTGTCTCACTATAAATTAACAGCAGAACTTCAATAAAAAATTAGCACTTTTTAACTACAAATAAACTCAACAATCACCTTCTTGTAACAGTCTTCCGCACATTTCAGCGTAAAAATCCCGCAAAAACTTCACCTTTTGCGTGCTAACACTTCAAATTCCCCTCTATTTCTCCATTTCCAACTCAAATTTTACTTTTCCAGCTTTTACGCCAACAAATTCACAAACCTTCTCACCTTATATCTGCTTCATAACAACAGATCCATCTACCTCTCTTGAAACCCTAACTTCGCCGACCACCGGAGAACCTCCGGTGCGTTTCACGGCCACTCTCCAAAGCCTAATTAAACACAGAGCTCCGCAAGAAAGCGAGAAATTCGAGGTTTTCCCGGCGAGTGGAGGTAGCGGACGGTCAATGTGAAAGGGAGAGTAAGGAGGCGCGTGTGGAGATGTGTGTTTGCGTGCGAGGGTTAGGGTTTCGCGCGTGTGGAGAGGCTCGAGCGTGTTTTGTGTGTGTGTGTGTTTTGGTTTGACACGGATGGGGCGTGTGTAGTTAAGCTCGAAAGGGGGTGCGGGAGACACGAGTAGCACGTGCCGAAAGGTGGCCGAGTTAGACTACACACGAGATGTTAGTGTGTTCTTAAGGGGCCCTATCACGTGACCTACATTTGTGGTAAATGGTTACAGACCGTTTTTACAATTGTCTGAAAAGTTACGCGGTCAGTCCGTTCCGCTCAATGTTACTATGATTTGCATAAATCATAAATGAGGAAACTTGAACCTATTTTCGGTTGCGGTGTCATCTGTTTTTTATTAAATTTTATTTATTTTTAATTAATTTTTTAAAATTATTTTAATATGCTAATTTTAAAAATAAATTGTAGAAAATAAAAAATATTATTTTAATATATTTCCAAATAAAAAACACTTAAAAAAATAATATTTATTATATTCTCAAACAACCCCTAAAAAAAATAAGAAATAATACTATTCACCTGGCAATATCCATCCATGCCAATAATGTCAATGATTAGTCGAATCCAACTTAGTAAATCCTATTAATATTTATGTCCTGTGATTAAAATTATTTAAAAAACTAATCCATAATAAATAATATTAATTTTTAATATTATATTTGGTTAGTATAACGGGATATAAAGAATATATAAAAAGATAGCATAAATTTATTTATTTTTTAAATGAAGATAAGATTATAAATTAAATTAATTTGTCTATGTGATAATTTTAAAGGAAATCTTTATCATTTCAAGACAGAAAGAACAAAAGACATGTTCATTTTATTTTTATTATTTCTATCTCTTTTATCTATAAAATCAGATTGTCGAAGTCAAATGTAGCAACACAAAAAAGACTCATCCAGTAACATAGAGGATGACTATCTTAAAAAAAAAAAAAAAAAAAAAAAAAATAGATGAGCTTCGTCGCAAGAAT
>Ga0307517_10005572_pt1 | contig 18917 bp, 9 predicted proteins | sample 23_EM_MG_FD_194515 | JGI IMG/M metagenome (GOLD analysis project Ga0307517, IMG submission 194515) | Populus trichocarpa ectomycorrhiza microbial communities from riparian zone in the Pacific Northwest, United States - 23_EM | ecosystem: Host-associated > Plants > Roots > Unclassified | place... | reverse complement strand
ATTTTACTCTCTTAAACAAATATCCTTGTTGTGTGAAACAATAAATGGGGGAATTTACCTTGTTAGTTTCGAATTCTCATATTATATCCAGCCCCTAGTTAAATCACTCTTCTGGTTGGAGATAATGAAACTATACCATGATGCGCACACAAATTGTATTCTACTTGAGCTGATTAGCCTCAAAATTTGACAAATTTTTTTCGTGTTGTTTTTTTTCTTGTGATCACATGAGGTCTATGGAGCACTTGGAAATAGTTGTCATAGTTTTGCAATTCCATTTAAATTTCTCAGAAATGCTACTACATTATCTAAGCTGTCAAAAGTTTTACATCCTTTTTGCATTTCCAGGTTTGTATTCTCTGGAATTTAATGCTTTATTTGTTTCTACTAGTGAAATTTCAAGTTGACTGCATCCTTTGATGAGCATACATCCAATTAGATTGTGTTTACTAGTGTGAAAACGTGCTGGTAGCATCTTGATTTGTGCAGCTGTTTTATGTTTACTGTTTGGGTTGGGGGTGTGCCTTTTTGTTCTGGGTAATTTTTTTTGGATCCCTATTTCTGTTTTATCTGAGAAAGTAGCAGCATTGTCATTTCCATCTGTACCCTCTTAATCTCTATTAGTTGTTAACATCTCTCATTGGATAGTCTTATAGTTGTATTTAGTACTTTTCTCATGATGCCTGGTTGGTTTCCAGATTTGTCCTGCACAGGCAATCACCATCGAGGCTGAGGAGCGAGAAGATGGAAGCCGCAGGACTACTAGGTGAGAGGTTTATCATTGTTCCTTTGCTCCTCGTTTTCTTCTCCTCCTGTGCCCCCATCTCGTCCATTCTTACGACTCTGGATTCGACAGGTATGACATTGATATGACAAAATGTATCTATTGTGGATTTTGCCAAGAGGCATGCCCTGTTGATGCCATTGTTGAAGGACCAAACTTCGAATTTACAACAGAGACTCACGAGGTAGCATCCCTTTCACCATGAGCCTACTATGATAACGGAAGTTATTTCTTAACATTCACTGTTGTTGCAGGAGCTCTTGTACGACAAAGAAAAGCTACTTGATAATGGAGATCGTTGGGAAACTGAGATTGCAGAGAACCTCAGATCTGAGAGCCTTTATCGTTAAAATGTTTTTTTTTTCCGCAAATATTAGACGGTGACACGACAGATAAAAAGACGTGAAATGCAACCTTCTACTTTTCTGCTGGTAGAACTTTCTGATTTTTTTACGAGAATGAGCAAAAAGCATGACAATCCTGTTGGAATTTCATTTCTAGTCGTTCCTTGGTGGAACCGTATTGTTCAGAATTGGACAATACTGTTGCGGAAGATGAAGAATGGTTGCGAGATTGCTTTATCATCGATGTTTTGGGTTGGATGATAGGATAAAAAATTAAAGAGGATGAAATTCTAGAAAAAAAATTAAATTTTAAAATTATCTTAGAAACTAAATTTCACAATTGAAAAGATTGGAGGAAGGTAAAATTGAAAAAAAATTATAATTTTATAGATTATTTTAAATAAAATAATAAAAAGAATATAGATTGAATTTGAAGGAAAAACAAATTAAAAGGTTTTGAAAATTTAGTGTGTTGGACTAGGAAATAGAAAAGGTATAAAAAGAAAGAAAAGTTTGTTGGTGTTGACCAAAGGTGGTAAGCCACGCATGATGTTTAGGAATAAAGGAGCCACCGAAACGATTTAAATGTTGCTCTGAAAACCACCATTTGGATGTCGAACATCTCCTCACACATCGCCTAAATGGTGCAGTCATAATCTACACGTTGACATGTGTAATTAATTATTTTTAAAAAATAGATTTATATATATTAAATTACTAAACTAAAAAAATCTTGATGAAAATACAAAAAAGTCTATAAATGTTAATTTTTTAAATAAAAAAACTTTGCTTTTAAATGTTATTTAATCGTTTCAGTGTGTTTAAAAATATTTAAAGATCAATTTATCTCATGTCAATCTGATAATAACTAATGAACTCTTGCTAAAATATTGCATTACCCTTAAATGTTAGTTCATTGGTTTTTTTTAAATGATAAAATAATCATTACACTGTTCTAGTACACAATGCAACATGTCTTGATCTATAATGAAAAACCAAGTCCTTTTAGTTTTTTTAAAAAAACAATTGATGTGTTAAAAAAGTACATGGCACTTAATTTTTTTTTATTTAATGGTCAATGTTACCTTAGATCAATTATTTTTAGATTTTAGTTAAATTTTATTTTAATCATATAATCTCAACTCCAAGCATTTTTCTTTAACTAAAAATAAAAAAGTTATGAATCGATTTTATAAAACATGTTTTTAAATTAATATATTATTATTATAATTATTATTATAAGTTGTTTGGGAAAAATAAGTAACTAAATAACTTTTAAAAATTGGAGTATAGGGAAAGGCGCTTTACTATCCACCATTTCTTTTTATTTTTATCTTTTTATTTATTTAATTTGATCTTTGTACTTTTTTTTCCTAAAAAAAACCATTTTGCAACTTACTTTCATGCGATGAAGTTTAAAATTATAATAGAAAGACAAAATTAAAAGAAAGATGACCACAATATAAAACACAGAGAAAATATGTGGTCAATCTCAAAACTTTTATAATTTTTATTTTGATTTAAAAGTTTATCTTATTTATTTTTCAATCCCTTAGTTTAAGAGAAGATAGAGAAGAAAGTTATCAACAAATGATGAAAGAGAGGGAAAATCATTGGTTGGCTACATTCCAATTATGAAAACGGTCGTTATCTCTCCTTATAAGTTAAAATAAATAGTAATCAAATGAGCATGGATCAAATATAAAGAAAAAATAAATTGAATGGTTGTTTTAAAATTTTAAAGGGTTAGGTGTGGAAATCAATGAGGGGAGAGAAATAAAAGGGAAAAAATGTCGTCAATGCCAAATCAAAGGTACTTAAACCACACGAGCTGGCTAGGTATGAAGGGGCCACCAACATAATTCGAACGTCACCCCGGAAGCCACCGCTAGGTAACTGAATGCCTCGTCACATGTCGCCCGAATGGTAAGTCCACAACTCACGCGTTAACGTATGCAATGTATTATTTTTTCAGTTTGATTTGTCCCCCTTTTAATCTAATAATGACTAATGGACCCCTATACAAATATCGTATTACCCTTAATAGCTAGGTTATTACTTTTTTAGAATAGCAAAATGATCATTGCACTGTTTCAATACACAATGCAACGTGTCTTGGTTTATAATATAAAAAAAATGAACCCTTTAGGAGTTTAGGTTTTTTTTAATTAATGTGTTAGAGCAATCTAGAGCACTTGAAATTTTTTATTTTATGGTTAAAAGTATACCTCAAATCAATTATTTTTAAATCTGAGTCAAATTTTACTTTAATAATATAATCTTAACTTCATGCATCCTCTCTTCAATTAAAAAAAGAAGAAGTTATAAGCTGATTTCACAAAACATGTTTTTAAATTAAATATATTATAAGTTGTTTAAAAAAAAACTAAAGGTGAAGGAGAAATTATTATAGGTCAAGACTCAGGTTAATTTTATTTGGAATAATGTAAAGATGAAATTGCTCCTTGGCCATTAAACATTTGAACCAAACATTAGGAGTAAAATGATCTTTCCACCATGACACAAATATTTTTTTACAAATTATATGGGGTTAGATTGATTTTTTTTTATTGCACAATAAAATTATTAATTTCACCCTAAAATAAAATAGTTTAATGCCTTCTACTCAGATATATTTTTATATTCTTAATTTCTAGAATAATATAATTACTTCAATACTCTTAAAAAAAAATCAACAAAGCTCTCATCCAAGAGCTTCTTTTTTTTTTTTATCATTTTACATTGGTTTATTGAAAATTCCAAATATACCAAGGGCATTGTTATAAAGAACATTTATTAAATATAAATAAAAAAACTTGTTGGCAAATATGTAACGTGTGGACAACCCTTGCGTTGTTCAAGCGGTGCGTGATGGGCAATCCGACCATAAAACACTACCTTTCAAAGCGATGTTTGGAAGTTTTCGACGCCCCGATGCAATGGAGCAACATTTATCCCTAACACATATTGGGTTCGATGCCGACAACCATTTCTGTATTTTCTCTTTTCTCTCTCCCCACCCTTTAATTCTCACCAGCCCCTTGAAAAAATCAGACCACCCCTTGCAATTTATTTTCCCTTCACTTTTGGTCCCTATCCTTTTGATTACCATTCTTTTCTATTTTGAATAAGCCATGGAGTCAAAACATTTCAACAGTGATGAATGTGCTTTTATTATAAGTGTGGATTATATAGACAATCAATAAAATTGCACGTGAATATTTCAACACATAATATTAAATGGAAATGTTAACTATCAGACTCAATTCATAACAAACATTCATATCTACTTTTCTCACTTGCAGTTCTAACTTACAACAAGAACCATTCTCACCTATAATTCCAACTTACAACATGAACCAATAAAAAACAATACATTCAACATCCTTAACGTTACAATAAATTTATAAAAAATAAAGCTCAATCTCGTAAATTCAATTTCCTTACTCAACAACAACTAATTAATTTAAAGACTAATTGATAACAACATTTTAGCAGTAGTCCAAATCAACATATTGCAGGAAAATTTATTTTTCATAACTATAAAACACAGAGCACCAAAGTATGGGGAATCATTCAATCAGTTTGACCCTTACATTCATATAATAATTACGACATCAATATTATGTTCATGAAGCATTTGACATGTAAATGACCAAATCATTGTATATTATGAAATGAAATTGTAATAACCTATCCAACAACATTAGACTTGAAATATAAAAATCAAAGAATACCTAAAAACACATGAATCATTTTCAATATCAATTTTTTAGAAATGTTTTAGAGATAATTTTATTAAAACATTACCCAATAAGCAATTTAGATTGAAAGTAGATTAATCAGATTGGCCCTTACATTATAGTTTAATGTTTGATCTCCTCTTGAACATTAATATCAGTCATTGAAATTTTCTTTTCCTTTCTCCAATTATTGCCTACATTTTCCTCCTACTTCTAACCATGAAAAACTCAGTAGCAAAACAATAAAGCTCACTCTCGAAAACCACTTCCTCGATGGAGTGAAACTCTTTCATGACCTCGTCTATGCCACATCCTTCTTTCTTTCTTTTTTAATCCCAAGCACTAGATGTGCATTCACTCCAAGTAGAGACACCATCAACCAATTGATCTAAACGCTAAAAAAGTTATGCTCTCATTCCTGAACCTTTCTTCTTTTTTTAACACTCTTATTTGTACATTGTTGAGGTTTTTTTCTCTTTCCACTACTACTACTATGATTGATACTACTATTGGCAAAGTTAACACCAACAACCATATTATTGACATCCTCTGTAAAATTTGGTAAACTATCCTCCTCTGAATCATCATTACCTTCCTCTATATTTAAATTTTAATTAGTAGCATTACTTATCCCATCACCTACACCATCATCATCAGAATTCAAACCTTATGATGGAGCCCAAGTATATTAACTGGTAGCCACAATGTTTGTAAATATAATATCATATTTACAATACAATACCGGGCTTAATACCAAAATGCCTAAACTTTCGAGCTCTTCGTATTTCCTACAACGAGGAAAAATAAAGATATTAATGAATCATAACAATTGTAAGAATAAACAATAAAAGTTTCTAGTAATTATAAATATGCTCAAACAAAAAACGAACCTTGATTTTAGATTTTCACCACTCGTCAATGGTTGAAATTGTTCCAAGTTTAGGACTCCAACCAACTCTTGTTTCAAAAATCAACTTCCTCCGTATTCTTCAATGTTTTTTTTATTTTGTCCCACTTATTCTTCAATTGTGCTTTTGTTAATGCATGGTCGATCTATTCTTTAAAGCAATAGATAACATATTTTCATCCAGCTCTATCAAAATGTGTGTTCAGTTGTATCCCTTTCTCAATTGCTTTGATATAAATGTCACAAATATATATATGCAACATCTCTCTAGTCCAACATGGCTTATCTTGTGATTGAGAATCTTGCATGTTCTCGGTTAAAATGTTTTTTCTAACATGCAATTAATAAGTTAATTTCCTAGATGCAATATAACAAAAGGTGATGATAACACATAATTTGTGTGAATGCAGCATCAATCTTGGTTTTTGGAAGCAATAATTCATAATGGCTACTTGACAAGAAAAGGTGTTTGCTGCAATTGATGTTATATATTTAACAGTAATACCAAGTAAGTTGCTCTTATAGCACTCAATGCAAGTGAAAATTCACACATGGATTGAACTAAGTTTCTGAAAACAACAATTAAAAGAAAAAAAGTCAAGATCAACTATGTTACAAAAGCACATTATCAATGAATGACCAACCATAATGTATTAAGCTTCTATTGGTATATAACCCAGATAATATGGTTGTTGAAGATGAGCTATAACGCGATGCTGCTGATATTTACAAAAGATAAGCATAAACACCAGACCATTACGATAAATAAAGTTATTAAAAGAAGATAACATAATAAGAAAAAACCTGTGTAATTTTAGAAATGAGAGTTATAGAAGAAGAAAACCAAATATTAAAGGAAAAAATTTAGTCCAATACTTCATTGGGATGTTAAAGTTATCCCACATAAACCAACACACCCACACATTAAACATAATACTGGAAACAAAAGAACTCTACAACATTAGTGTCACACATAAGCTATAAGAAATCCTCTAGGTTCAGAAATAGTTTTTGCGAGGTCTATCTGGATATAGGCCCAGTTTGTTAGATTCAATTTGGAAATTGATTGTACATAGTTCCCTTCCCAACATAAGCAATGGTATGTAATAATCAAGAAAATGGATTTCAACGACACTGCAGATGACGATTAATGTGAAACCAAAAGTAATATTTATGACCAATCCATACGTTTAAACTTAAATAATTTATACATTTAATAAATCATATGTGAAAGAAAAATTACTAGAGATTGCAAGATTGTCCACATAGACAAGAACAAACAAGAAAAATCATGTCACTTAACACGCAAACAGACTCATAAAGTTATGCAATGCGTCTCGTTTCGACATAAAAGCATCAAATATCAATAACATGCACAATTACAAAAAAATAGATAAATAACCTTATTCTAAACGATATCCCAATTGTTTTTGGCTATGAGGTGAAATAAATAATTATGTTATTACTGAAATTGAAATGTTTATGCATGCATAATAACCCAAAATGTTGGTTTATAACATGAAAAAAAATGCAAATATAGACATATATAGTGACCATGCAGTAAGAACATAAACATGAAAATATCTTCATTTTTTTGCCATTTTTAGCTAAACTTCAAAACATATATAAAAAAAAAGATTAAAAAGATCAATAGTCCTGTAGTCTAGGTTGTACCGAAATAATAAAAATCAAGATTTCTTTATGCTTTCCAGGAATAAAAGATGTTAGATCTATGGTTCCTGAAACAAAACAAAACGCATAAATTTTTTTTAAAGGAAAAACGAAATGATTTTGGATGATATTGGAAATTTTAATTACATGAATTTTTTGAAATATCCTCTTGAAAAAAAATACATCGAAGATGGCATCAATTACAGCGTGTTGTCAACAATTTCTGGGCTACAAAGAAGCATGAAAACTCGAGAAAAATAAAAGACGGAGGCAGATCTAGTGTATAGTATTGAGTTTAGGATGAAGATTTGGGTTGGAAATGAATAATCTTTTGGGTGTTTGAATGATTTGTTGACAAGCAAAAATATAACTATAATATCTTAGAATTGGAAAGAGAATCGGTAAGAAAATGGAAGTTTGGAGATAAAGAGGCTGAAAGGCAAGAATAATGGAGAGAAAGGCATGTTGGAAAAAAGAACAAAAAGATGGATAAAAGAGGAGACAAGTGAAGCAATGAAAGGATTATTTTGGATAATTGAAAATTCAATAGTATAATTGTGGTCAATATTCAGTATAAGCAAGTTATACTTACTTTTGCTAAACCGTGGTTGGAACACAGAAATTATGGGTTCATAAATTAAAAGGTATGATTGACATGCTAACTAAACAATATAATTTTGTAGTTTTAAATGAATATAAAAGTTACTACAAAAATAAACAGGTCTAAATAAATATGTCCCTTTCTATTTTGTGATAAATAAATAAATAAAACAATGAGAAAGGAGGAGAAAACACCAATCAGCGAGCCTCTGAAAAAATCCAGCATAAAGGCCCAATACAAATATACTTACAAAGCCCACTCTCTATACCCTAGCAGCTCCATCCTTTCCTTCCTCCAGCGGAGAAAAATGAAACGGAGTGGTGTCTTGGTGGCTAAAGGTTAAAACAAAATAAAATAAAATTCCAAGCCCTTTCAAAAGCACCGCAACACAACGCAAAAATAGAAGGAAATCGCCATTATGGCAGAGGAAGCGATTTTAGGTTACTTAGAGAATCACGAAGAAATCTCCGATTCTGGCCAGTTCGCTACTGATAATGGACTCGATCACAACGACGTTGTTAATGTCATCAAAAGCCTCCACGGTTTCCGCTACATTGAGGCCCAGGTTCCAAAATTTAGGGTTTTCTAGGGTTTTGAATTTTAAGTTTTTTTTTTTAATATTTATGCAGTAATTGTAGACTAGATAAGGTGAAAATTAGTGTGGTTTTGGATTTGTCAATAATAAAGATGACCAGTGTGGTTATGACTGTTATATAGCTGATGGATTATTTGATTAATTGGGCGTTTGATGATGTTTGTAGGATATTAAGAGAGAAACATTGGTGCTCACTGAAGAGGGTAGAAAATATGCTGAAAAAGGATCACCTGAAGTTCAACTCTTCTTGGCTGTACCAGAGGAGGGTAGCATTTCGAAAGAAGAATTGCAGGTTGTTATAATTGATTGCTATTAATTTTTCTTTTCAATTTTTCAGTTTTTTATTTGATTTTTGGCTGTTGGATTTGTTGATGCAGAAACTGCTAGATCCTGCAGTCTTCAAAATAGGGTGTTCTCAGGCTGCAAAGAATAAATGGGTGCAAATGGGAAATCAAATATCTAGGAAGGTAACAAAATTTTGATTTTCTCTTTTCTGCTGTGTTTGTGTGAAATCGGTCTTAATTGTTAGTCATCTGGTCCCGTGATTAGTCGGTGATGATGTTTTTTTATTTTTGTATAAATAAGTATTCTATTTTTATCTGCTCGATGATTATTAGAGTATGCTTGTATTGGGGAGAACAATTTCCTGGTTTTGTTGGATAGAAGGAAAACAAGTAAAGGAAAATATTTTTCTGTTTAAAGTAAAAATTAAGCTTAGACGTATAAATACCTAAGAATACTCAAATAGTCCTCTTCATTCTTTTGGAAATCCATGTCCAGTGACTACACCCAATATAAAAAATCTCGTGAACTGGGTTTTATGGTCTCAAAAGAAGAAACTTGCTTTCCACCTTTTGGCTGTTCTGTCTTGCCAATTGATAAAATATGCTGCCTTTTGCAAAATTGTGAGTAACCACTTAAGATCTATGGTGAAGTGGGTCACAGTGCTGGGTTTTGCATTTAAGATCTGGGCTGACAGGGGTTTTCATGGATGCCTTTTATAATTTCCCATCTATCCATGGTGGGAATTGTGTATAGTTGGTGATGTAAGTTTTCAAAAGTTGTAGAGGTGATTATTTGCAGTGGAGATGAGCCTTTGAGATTCCTTATAACCTGAAAATGGTGGTTTATTGGTGGTGGAGGTGGCTTTGAGAATGTTAAATGCCTAGAAACTGGTTGTGATAATGGTTTTTTTACAAGGTGGTTGAGGTGGGTCATAAGGATTAGCTTGGTATTGAGGCAAAGGGAAAATTGAATTCTTATTCCCTTTCATAAGTGTCACCAAGCATTAGAAAATGTTTTACAGGAACATATTTTCTGCAAAACAAACAAACCTAAATATTGTAACTCAGGAGATTTTTACTTTATCTTAAGTTGCATATTGTTCTTTAATAATAGTTATTCCTTTTGTTCTTCGTTACAGGTTCAACATGTTGAAGACAGAGTGAAGGATCTTCTTTTACGGATACAAGATGGGCAGGTGCATTATAGTGTATAATGTATTTTATTATTACATATGCTTTTCAAAATACATCTAAGTAACCAGAAGGCAAGATTGACATTGTCTTCATGGGTATGGTCTGTGGCTAAGAAGGGGTACTCTTTTAAGGGGTTTGGGGGAGTGCACTATTTCACCCTTGTATCATACCTATTATTTTCATATTTAATTGCTAAGCTGCTCCTGTGGTTGTTTACTAAATAGAAGTAGGACCAAACTGAGAGTTAGCAGCATAAAGAATGGGGCCCATCAGCCCTCATTTATCCTTGTTCATACGCGGCAACCATTGCCATCTTGTCTTACCGAGTAACTGGATACCACATGATAATCCACTGAATGTGAATTCGTTCAGGTACCAATCGTATAGTCTTTAGTATAGGGGAAATGAGCTCAGTAAGGTTCAATGGTCACATGCAATTTGTGAATCGACAATCTTGAAGTGAAGTGGCCCTATTAATGAGTTCAAATTCACATAAGCTAGCACTTGAGTCCCGGTTTGGTAAATGCCCAAGGGTCGGGTTATAGGACTCGAATATTGGTATTGAGCTTGCTACCGGCTTCAAGGTTTGAGTCGGTAATGAGTAGGGAGCTTCCCCAGAGCAAGTCTATTAGTAGACGGGAAGACCTGCTCTTTGATGCTTAGCTGCTATCGACTTAATTGGCTGTATTCATTACTGCGATGTAGCTTTCATCCAAAAACAGCCGACATACTTGTTGACTGTTTACTTGAAAAAGGCCTTCATGCAGTGGTTACAGCTTAGGGGGCATATCCGAGACTATTGAAGTTGGTACGGGTCCATCTTTGCTAACAGTTGGGGGACACAGGCATACCCCCTTCTGTATTCATAAGTTATGTGTGGTTTTATCTTGATTCTGTCCCTTGATTTACTTATTATTATTTGTTTATGATCAGGAACCTGGCAAAGATGATAACAACTCTCTCAAAGCAAGAAAGCTTACTGCTCTGCAGTAATGATCTTACCTTTTGCTCTTGTGTTATTTATTTTTGGTTCTCATATTGTCTATAGTACAAGGTTGAAACTTTTTCATCAGTGGTGTTGGTGTTTTACAACTTATGAATTGTGCTCTAGAACCTGGAAGGGCTACTCAGTTAAAAGAGGTCCTGATTATGCTCCAACAAGAAGGAGAACTGCAACTGATTTGACTCGAGAACATCTGCTGGGGTATGCTCCTATATTCACATGGGTATGCTGATACAGTGTTGATCATAAATCTGAGTTGTTGGCTGCTATTTCCTTAGTTTGCCTCAACTATGAATTGTGGGGTATGTTGGTGAAGAATTTGGGGTCACTGATAGACCAATGTGGTTGCAGCATATGAGAAAGCATATGAGAAAAATGCATACCATTTAGAGGATGCAGTAACAGTGCAGGATATGCATAGGAAACATCATTATAATTTAAGCATGCTTTAACCAACTTTCACAGCTCTGAGGGCGTTCATGAATTGTTTCTGGATGCCAACCAGTTCATTTCATTTCTTGCTGCAGCATGGAACTTCATACGATTTCTCTATATAATGTAAACATTGACATATGCTGGGGTTTGCAGGGGTTTGTTGTGCATAATAACATTAACACATTGGGGTTGTTTTTAGCCACTGTTCACCTGGTTTTGCATATTCATTGCATCCTGTTGACAAATTTATCTGATGCTTAGGGGTGATTGGAGGAATATAGAGTTCAAAGAGTACAACTTCAGTGCCAAAGGTCCACCACCTGAAAGTGGCCATCTTCACCCACTCAACAAGGCAAGAATAACATTATTCTTATTTTAACGTTCTTCCTCTCCTTTTTATGTTTAGGGAATATTAGACTCTTAATTGCTATGAAATTTGTAGGGGCAACCAATTGTGGAATTTATGTTGCTATTCACACACCAAAAAAGTCTCTTCTTGCAATCATTTTCAGTGAGGAGAAATTGGACCTTTAAGTTTCAAACACCTATATGAAATTGTTACCATATATATCATAATTTTGCTGAAAATGATTTTTTGAATATAATATTTTGGAGTGCAAATTGCAACACCCTATATTCAAGGAAAAGGAATTCTTTGTTTTGCATAGTAATTTGATTGGTCAATTGATACTGACAACAGGTTGTCCTGTAAATAAATGTCGGATTGAGTGTCTAGACTGATTGACACTGCCATTTTCATCATCTTGAAATATTGCCATTATATACAGCGTTAGTTGTTCACATGTTTATTTTAGTTAGGCTTGAAGTTTGGGTGGGTGGGCTTGGGTGTCAGCATTATTCATTAGCTTAATGCTGAAACTTTTGCATAACATGTCAAAACCTTCTCATGTTTCAGATCTCAAATTTTATATCTGAGTATACTGTTAAGACTTGGGTTTGACATCAAGTTAATTTTTGCTTGTCAGATAAAAGATTTTATTGGAATATTGTTCACATTGCTTGTGCTGATCTAAACAATAGCCACCACTACAAGATCTGCTGATCAGATTTTAAAAAGGCATTGGCACTGAATTTCAGTTGAAGGAATAATGTATCTATCGTATGTATGCATTCATAGAAACAGAATTGGAAGAGTTTTGTGATAGTTCTGTTTTTGTTGGAAATTGGCTTGCTTGGTGGTGAATAGCAATTTTCAGTTTCATTCAGAACTGATTGACATTGACGCCATAGAGTTTATTTTTCCCCAAGCACATGATGTAAGTTTTGCTACAGTGCTGAAATGCTCATCCAAGTATTGCCTTTTGTTTTCCTTTCTATTTTAGGTGAAAGAACGAATCAAAAACATCTTCCGTCTAATGAAGTAAGACCTGTTCTTTGTGTTCTGGTTTTACTTTCAGTGGTCTTTCTTTGTTTGACATTTGTGCATTGGTCTTCTATTGGCTGCAGCTTTGAGGAAATGCCAACAAATAAATATGTTGAGAGCAGGTAGCTGTTTCTGCTCATTCTTTATAAACACATCATTCCATTTTGTTAATTGTCAATTCTTTAGCATTTGAAGCTTTACATCATGAAACTAAAGCTAACTATGCATTCACGAGTGGATACCTTGTCTTCCTCCACATGTTTGAAGATATTCTTTATGATTTGTTCATCTTCTGGGTTTATTACTAAATGTTTTGATACAGGATTCTCCTATTATCTCTACTAAATATATTAATCCTGTAATGATGTTGTAACCATGGAAAATTGGTTCCATTTAGAAGAAGGTAATGTTAGCAGAAAGTGTATGCTTGATGGAAAGTAATCTAGATGGCGAGCATGCAACTTATTTGTTCTTCTTTTGGTCTGTTGAGCCCAAAAAAGTTGTATCTTAAAAAAAATTTCCTGCATTTTGCTTTCATGTGATGACATTAATTATTGTTTTGGTGGTCTCCTTCTTAACTTTCCGATGCATTCCCATTTCAACTTGCAGCTTCTGGAATTTTGATGCACTGTTTCAGCCACAACAACATCCTGCCCGTGATTCACATGATACCTTCTTTCTTAAAGGTCTGTTTGAAGTGATTTCCTATTCATAACTCTTTACATCTGTTTTCTGATGGTTATTCGGCATATAAATCTGTAGCTCCTGAAACAACAAAGCAACTGCCTGAAGATTATGTTGAGTTGGTGAAGCGTGTTCATGAGTCTGGTGGCTATGGGTCAAGGGGGTATGATTTTTCTCATTTAATCTATTTTTTTCACTATTACGTGAATGACTTATTCTCTCACAAATATGAAATACCTATTCTCCAGATATGGATATGAGTGGAAAAGAGAGGAAGCAAACAAAAATCTTTTGCGAACTCATACAACTGCAATTTCTTCTCGGATGCTTTATGCGCTAGCACAGGTGTTAATGCATTCTAAGTTTCTTACATATCCATCTTCTTAACTTTTGGAATGGTTTTCAATATACTCTTTTGTGCTCATGCATTTGTTATTATGTTGTGCTTTCTTTTGTTTGTGATCTAGGGTGCCCTCTCTTCATTGATTCATGCAAACACGATTCCCAGGGAAGCTTAACTGGTGTCATTAATTATTTGACACTGATTTTAAGGAAAACAAAGTGGTTTCAATCTTGGTGTCTTGCTTGTTTTTTCTTCTGTGCCACTTTTTTTCTCTTAAAATCTAATCTTGCAGATTAAAAAAATTAGTGGGCCTCAATCTACTTAGTATAAACATGCTTGTTGGTCTGAAGTATTGTGAACTAAAATATTCTGGTTTCTTATAATATTGGGATATTTTGTTATGTTAACTTAGCCATCCTTTTTCACTTAAATATAGTAGATATTTAATTAATTATTTAGTTTTCTTTGATAGCATGCAAAACAGCAGTCGTTTACCCCCAAAAAGTACTTCTCCATAGATCGAGTTTTCAGAAATGAAGCAGTTGATCGAACTCATTTAGCAGAATTCCACCAGATAGAAGGTATGTTGAGTTAAGACATTATATGGAGTCTGCTTTTCTTGATGTTCTTTAGAGGTTTTTATGCTTCTCATATCATGCTGGTCTGTCAAGAAGTCCTAAAACAAAACTAAATCAGATTTTGGTGTTGATACAATTGATTCCATTCTTGGACATCTAAGTACATGGTTTGTGAATATGATGGGGTGCTGTTGGTCATGTTGTAAAAGTTGAACTACAGAATATTCAAGTGTGGACACTAAGGACTTGGCTTCTGCCTTTCAACTGCTTCATTAATTTCAGGTTATTGTGATTTTTGTCAATAAATGAACACTCATATCCTGCTTTTGGTTTCAGGTCTGGTGTGTGATCGAGGGCTTACACTAGGTCACTTGATTGGAGTGCTGCAGGACTTCTTTTCGCGTTTAGGTAATTAAATGTGTTCTGAAGTAATTTTCTTTAACACTTCTTTCCATCAAATATCCATAAAAAGAATTATAGTTTGGTCGTTGCCTGTAAAAATTTGTTTGTTACCAGTGCTAGCTGGTAAAGTCACCTAGCATGATACCAAGTGACTTGGGATAAAACCCTGCTCACACTTGGAAGGGATCGATGGTAGCAGTTCGAGGTTTGATGGCCATCCCGATAAATTGGATATATAGATAGATAGATAGATAGATTGATCTTTGTATGAGTGTCCAGTAGGTAGGATTGCATGGGTTCATGTTAAGTTGAATGAAGGCGGCTGGTTATACTAGTCCCTGTATACAAGTGATGCTGGAGGAGAATGCTTACTACCATGGGAAGCTGAAATCTGACTTCGAAATGCACATTTTGTTCTCAGGCATGGACAAGCTGAAATTCAAGCCTGCTTACAATCCATATACCGAGCCTAGCATGGAGATTTTCAGGTATAAAATCATGAATTCCTTTTACAGGTGCACTGCTTGTAAAGTAATTGGAAATTTGATTCGTCCTATACATGCCAGTTATCACGAAGGCCTCAAGAAATGGGTGGAGATTGGAAATTCTGGCATGTTCAGGCCTGAAATGTTGCGTCCTATGGGATTCTCGGAAGATGTCAATGTTATTGCCTGGGGCCTTTCGCTTGAAAGGTGAGAAATTTTATCCTAGCATTTGACAAATACAAGAATAATCTTCCAAATTATCCTCGTCTTTGAGAAACAATAGATATCACAATTCACATCGATTGATTCATATTCTCCCAATGGTTTGAACAGACCAACCATGATATTATATGGGATCAATAATATCAGAGATCTTTTTGGACACAAGGTACTGCCTTTATACTCACCCTTTCTTCTAGTTAAAACATCACACGCTATCTTCATAACAATTTGACACGAGCATTCATTCTTACGTTGCAGGTGGATCTTGGGCTCATCAAGAAAAACCCTCTATGCCTTATTGGAATTAGGTAGATTGTGAAATGGTTCTGCTCTTTCTTCTGTTCCAACTTCCATCTTTAGTTTTTGAGAAACAAGTTTGGTTGAGTTTATGCCCGGGGAAACCAGATTGATACTGCAGCAACTCAAATCATCAAATGGGGGACAGCTAGATTAGATATTCTCTAGGCCTTGAGTTTTCATTGATGACTGCTCAGTCTGTATTCTTTTGGCATCACCAATCTTATGCCAGTCTTCATTTGTTTTGTACTTTAGTAGCAATAGCTACTGACAGTGTGCCTGTTCTATGCTGCATAGCAGTTTTCAAAATTTTATTTTATTTAATTCTGTGTCGATTAAAATAGATATTTGTAATCAATGTAACTATTTAAATTCTGAAGGAAAAAATATACATTGCTTGGCAAATTTTCTCTTTTTTTTATTCATGTTTTTTCTTTTTTACAAAAACATGTTTTTTTTATTAGGAGCATATTTTTTGAATAAGAAACAAAGCTAATTGAAATAAATATTTATAAAAATTTTAATGGTTTGAAATAAAAAAAAGTAGTATTTTTTCAATGAAAACTCTTTTTTATTCATGTATTTCCTTCGGTTATGATATTTTTATCAAAAATATTGTTTTTTAAATAAAAATTTATAATAAGTTGAAAAGTAAGTTCTAATAAATAATAAAATCATAACTTGATAGTTTTTATGATATTATATATAAAAAAATAATTTAAAAATTATGGCACAATTGGATAATTGTTTGTATATTATTTTAACAATTTTTTTTTAGAGAATCTTTTTCATTTTTTTTTAAATTGAAAACATGGAACTTCTTTTCTTTTTCTTCTTTTCATAGATGCATCTTTTTTGCCCTAAATCTCAAATTGTAACATGTTTTTACTTAAAAATAACTCAAAATCTTAGAAATCAAAATGAATTTATTTCCACCCTCTAATCATTCTAAAAAGAATTAAACTAAATTAAGAAAAAAGCTTCATGGGTTCAATGTATTTTTTTCTAACATGTTTATGAGAAAGAAAACTGCTTCATTGAATCCCATCTCTAAAAATGAATTAATTTGTATTGACCTCTGGTGATTTTCTCTCATCTTTTCTAATATTCAAGGATCAAAATATATATAAAAAAAATGTTTAAGGTCAAAATATATTCTTCTAAAAACATAAAAAATCAAATATGCAAAAATTAAAACATCAAAGATCAAGGTGAAAATAAAAAAAAAAACTATTTTTTGGTTAATTTTAGTCCTTGTTCTTTTAATTATAATCTAAATTTTTATTTCACAGTATCAATTTTAATTTAATGCAAGAATATTCTCAAACACTATGAAAACATGCAAAAAAAATAAAATATCAACACAAAATTATGCTATGATGAAATTGTGCCTTCTTTTATAATAAATGAATATTGAAAACATTATTATTTTTAATTTATTTTATAATTGTAATAAATACCACTGCATTTTGCCTCTCCCTCTTTCCTAGCGTGCGAGAACACATTTGACTTTCCCCGATTCATGTTTCTTTTATACGCTTGTTTTCCCTTTTATAACGAGCCCGGCCCTTTCAAATAGTTGAATTTCCAAGATTTTCTGGGCAAGATATTTCTTTAGAAGGATGTTTCAGCAACTTGTCTGTCATCTATTACAAGAGTGCCATGTGGCCCTCCAAAACGATTCTTTGTCTTGTGTTGTTGAGTTCCAGTTTTTATCCATCTCAATTCCTCATGCAGATTGGTGGCGACTGCTTCAGAAGGAAGTCCAACAAGATTCTTTTTGTGAAGGGTTATGAGAGAAAAGTCCCTCCCCATTAAACCACCAGCTGCTGCAGCGAGCGAGATGGTGTGCGGTTTAAAAGAGGCAAGGTTTATTTGAATCCCACTTCACTTTTAATTTCCAAGATATTGGTTGATTGCCATTTATCACCAAAGGGTGGGCGTTTTAGGTTTTATAAAACCCTCTTACAAATAAAGCAGAGCTTCTTATGGCTTGGTATGCATCAGAAGGTTAAATATTTTCTGCAAAAGTATGATGTTTGCCAGCGGTTCAAAACAGATTATATGAAGCCAGCGAGATTGCTTCAGCCTCTATCAACCCCTACACAGATGTGGACTGATGTCTAAATGGACTTTATTAAAGGTTTTGCCATCTTCTCAAGGATATACTGTCCTCATGGTAGTGGTTGACCAATTGACGAAATACACCCACTCTGTTGCATTAAAACATCCATTTACTGCTGCAGTTGTTGCCAAGACGTTCATCGCCAATGTGCTTCGTTTATGTGGAATTCCATCATCAATTGTTAGTGACCGAGGCAACGTATTTATCAGTTCTTTTTTGCGAACATTGTTCCGGTTGCAGGGAACCAAGTTATGTATGAGTTCGAGTCATCATCCTCAATCTGACGGCCAAACTGAAGGTGTTAATCGCACCTTAGAGCAATGTCTATGTTGTTTTGCTGGTGGTCAGCCACAAAAATGGCTCGAATGGATTCTCTGGGCTGAATTCAGTTACAATAAATATATTCACCCCTCCACCAAGATGACTCCTTTTGAAGTTGTTTATGGAATTCCACCACCAGACCTGCTGGCTTATATACCAGGCACTTCCCGCGTCCAAGCTGTAGATAAGTACCTACGTGATCGTGATGCAATTCTACGAGAGTTGCACCACAACCTTATACTAGCTCAGAATCGCATGAAATGTCAAGCAGAGTCAGCAGACCACCACCGACGTGAGATCTCTTACGTGTATCTAAGACTACAATCCTACAGGAAAACTTCTGTAGCTTTTCAGTCCTCCATGAAGCTCGCCCCTTTTTTTTGGTCCCTATAAAATCATTGAGAAAATCGATTATGTGGCTTGTATATTGGCTTTGCCCCCTGGTTCACAAATTCACGATGTATTTCATGTCAGCTTGTTGAAGAAGCAGATGGGGGGGGGGGGGGGGGGGGGGC
>Ga0307517_10005571_pt1 | contig 18920 bp, 19 predicted proteins | sample 23_EM_MG_FD_194515 | JGI IMG/M metagenome (GOLD analysis project Ga0307517, IMG submission 194515) | Populus trichocarpa ectomycorrhiza microbial communities from riparian zone in the Pacific Northwest, United States - 23_EM | ecosystem: Host-associated > Plants > Roots > Unclassified | place... | reverse complement strand
AGCCTGCGGATCGCGGGACTGGCGCTCGTCCTCGACCGTGGTGGTCGAGGCCTTGGCGGCCTGCTCATCTTCGGAACGACGTCGGAACACAACCCCAGGTTACGTGGTCCCCGAGCAGTCCCCCAGCCTCCCTGTCATCCCAGGGCCGTAGGACACCGAACTGTGATCGTCCTGGAGGAGGAGCGCATCAGGGCACGAACAGTGGGGTAATGGAACCAGGCCCCGTACTGTGGGGTCTGTAGAGGTGTGCTGGCGAGCTGAATCGGTAGAAGGGGGCGCGCGAGGCCCATGAGCGGTGTCATGAAGCGGATGGGGATGATCTTCCGCGCGAAGGCCAACAAGGCCCTGGACCGGGCCGAGGATCCGCGCGAGACCCTGGACTACTCGTACCAGAAGCAGCTCGAACTGCTGCAGAAGGTACGCCGGGGCGTCGCGGACGTGGCCACGTCGCGCAAGCGGCTGGAACTGCAGCTCAACCAGTTGCAGCAGCAGTCGTCGAAGTACGAGGACCAGGGCCGCAAGGCGCTCGCCCTGGGCCGTGAGGACCTGGCGCGCGAGGCGCTGTCGCGCAAGGGGGCCCTGCAGCAGCAGGTCACCGACCTGGAGACGCAGCACCAGACCCTGCAGGGCGAGGAGGAGAAGCTCACCCTGGCGGCCCAGCGGCTGCAGGCCAAGGTCGACGCCTTCCGTACGAAGAAGGAGACCATCAAGGCCACCTACAGCGCGGCCAAGGCCCAGACCCAGATCGGCGAGGCCTTCTCCGGCATCTCCGAGGAGATGGGCGACGTCGGCATGGCCATCCAGCGTGCCGAGGACAAGACCGAGCAGCTGCGCGCGCGGGCCGGTGCCCTCGACGAGCTGCTGGCCTCCGGCGCCCTCGCCGACCCCACCGGGATCGCCAAGGACGACATCCAGAGCGAGCTGGACCGCATCTCCGGTGGTAGTGATGTGGAACTGGAGCTGCAGCGCATGAAGGCCGAGCTGGCCGGCGGCTCCCCGAAGCCGGCCATCGAGAGCGGCCAGCAGGAGCCAACGGACAAGCCGCGCTTCGAGAAGTAGGAAGGCAGGAGGGCGTCATGATCGTACGGATCATGGGGGAGGGCCAGGTGACGGTGGACGAGAGCCACCTCACCGACCTCAACAAGCTCGACGACGAGCTGCTCGCCGCGATGGAGCAGGGCGACGAGGCGGGCTTCCGCGGCACGCTTCACGCCCTGCTCGGCGCCGTGCGGTCGCTTGGCGCCCCCCTGCCGGACGACTCCCTGGAGCCCTCCGAACTGATCCTGCCCAACCCCGACGCCACGCTTGAGGAAGTCCGGGCGATGCTCCGCGACGACGGCCTGATCCCGGGCTGACCCCGGACTGATCCCAGCCCCTCTACAGGAACGCCGCCGACGGCACGTACGGCGTCGGCGGCCGCATGCCGCGCAGGCACACATACCCCGCGTTCGTGATGTCGAGCCCCGCCGTGATGCCGACATCGAGCGCCCACTGCTGGTCGGCGGTGAGGTTGGCGACATCCGCCTCGGTGCCGTCCGGCAGGCTCAGCAGGGCCGCGGTGAGCAGCCGGGTCGCCAGCCGCCGCGAGGTCGCGGCGAGCAGCTCGACCGAGCCGCCGGGGTGCAGATAGCAGTAGCCGCTGCCGGCCAGGTCGTCGACGACGAGGAGCGGGTAGTCCCGCAGCAGCTGGTCGTGGTCGGGCCCGTGGGCCCCGCCCCGGGTGCGCCGGGCGACGGAGTCCATGAGGTCGCGGTGCTTCGCGGAGCCCTCGTGGACGGCGCCGTCGGGCGCGGGGAGGCGGGACTTGTCGACGCGGCCGGACAGCCGCATGGCGGGGTGCAGGGCGAAACCGGCCTGCCGGTACGTCGCGGCGGCGCGCGGATCCCGTGAGCCGCAGATCATCCCCCGCAGGCAGCCGCGGCCGTACAGCATCGCGGCGGCCAGCAGCTCGCGGCCGACGCCGCGCCCCTGGGCCTCGGGCAGTACGGCGAACGTGGACAGCCCCCAGGTGCCCTCGCGCCGCAGGGACAGGGCGGCGCCCACCGGCATGCCGGAGGTCTCGTCCACGGCGAGCCAGCAGCCGCCCGGGTCGGTCCGGGCGAGGTGCCGGTGGCGCTCGCGGTGGCGGGCGGCACGCACGGGATCGTCCGGCGCGGGGAACACCCGCGAGGGGCCGAGGGCGGCGGCGGACACGACCCGCACCGCCTCGGCGTCCTCCTCGTCATCGCGTAAAGGGCGCAGCAGCACCCCGCCACCCTACGGAAGGGCGAGCATCCGCTCCAGGGCCAGCTTGGCGAAGCGCTCGGTCTCCTCGTCGACCCGGATGCGGTTGACGACCTTGCCGTCCGCGAGCGACTCCAGCGTCCAGACCAGGTGCGGGAGGTCGATGCGGTTCATGGTCGAGCAGAAGCACACCGTCTTGTCGAGGAAGACGATCTGCTTGTCCGGGTGGGCCTTGGCGAGCCGCCGTACGAGATTGAGCTCGGTGCCGATCGCCCACGCGGACCCGGCCGGGGCGGCGTCCAGCGCCTTGATGATGTACTCCGTCGAGCCGACCTGGTCGGCCGCGGTGACGACCTCGTGCTTGCACTCGGGGTGCACCAGCACGTTGACGCCGGGTATGCGGGCCCGTACGTCCTCGACCGACTCCAGCGAGAAGCGGCCGTGCACCGAGCAGTGGCCGCGCCACAGGATCATCTTGGCGGCCCGCAGCTGCTCGGGCGTGACGCCGCCGCCCGGCTTGTGCGGGTTGTACAGGACGCAGTCGTCGAGCGAGAAACCCATGTCGCGCACGGCGGTGTTGCGTCCGAGGTGCTGGTCCGGCAGGAACAGCACCTTCTGGCCCTCCTCGAAGGCCCACTCCAGCGCGCGCTTGGCGTTGCTGCTGGTGCAGATCGTGCCGCCGTGCCGGCCGGTGAAGGCCTTGATGTCGGCCGAGGAGTTCATGTACGAGACGGGGACCGTGACATCCGCGATCCCGGCGTCGGTGAGGACGTCCCAGCACTCGGCGACCTGCTCGGCGGTGGCCATGTCGGCCATGGAGCAGCCGGCCGCGAGGTCGGGAAGGATGACGGCCTGGTCGTCGGAGGTGAGGATGTCGGCGGACTCCGCCATGAAGTGCACACCGCAGAAGACGATGTACTCGGCCTCCGGCCGGGCGGCCGCGTCACGGGCGAGCTTGAAGGAGTCGCCGGTCACATCGGCGAACTCGATGACCTCGTCACGCTGGTAGTGGTGGCCGAGGATGAAGACCTTCTCCCCGAGCCTGGCCTTCGCGGCACGCGCGCGCTCGACCAGATCCGGGTCGGAGGCGGCGGGCAGGTCACCGGGGCAGTCCACGCCGCGCTCGCTGCGCGGGTCGGCTTCACGGCCCAGCAGCAGAAGCGCCAGCGGGGATGGCTGGACGTCCAGCGGTTCGGTTGTGGTGGTCACGGGCCGGAGCCCTTTCTCTGCGGTTCTCTGGCGGCTCAACCTTTATCGTCTGTTTGACGCTATCTATCATAACCCGTTCGCGTCAGCCTGACGATGGCCCTCGCGTCAATGTGACGCATTCCCTGAGCCGAGCGCGGTGTGCGAGCATGGATCGCAGAGAACGACGTACCGGATCCGGAATGAATCCGGAGCGCCACCGGTTAAAGGTCGGTGGTAGCAGTCCGTACAACCCGGGAGAGAAGCAGATGACGGTTCAGGACGAGACCAGCACGGATGGCATCCTTCTGTCCGACGCGGCGGCCGCCAAGGTCAAGGGCCTGCTGGAGCAGGAAGGCCGTGAGGACCTCGCGCTGCGCGTCGCCGTCCAGCCCGGCGGTTGCTCGGGCCTGCGGTACCAGCTCTTCTTCGACGAGCGCTCGCTCGACGGCGACGTCGTGAAGGACTTCGGCGGTGTGAAGGTCGTCACCGACCGCATGAGCTCGCCGTACCTGGGCGGAGCCTCCATCGACTTCGTGGACACCATCGAGAAGCAGGGCTTCACGATCGACAACCCGAACGCCACCGGCTCCTGCGCCTGCGGCGACTCGTTCCACTGAGCACCACGTAAAACGGCGGCACCACCCTTTCGGATGGTGCCGCCGTTTTGCTTTCGGTCACTTCTTCGGCACCGTGGTGCCGTCCGACAGGTCGATGACCTTCCGGCCCCCGAGCGCCTTGTCGAGCGCCACGGTCTCGGTGAAGTCCTTGGCGATGGCGATGCACATCTTCCCCGGGTCTTCCTTCTGGGCCGTGACCTGCACCATCACCTCGGTGCCCGACTCATCGGCGGACGCCGAGTAGGTGCTGCACACCCCGCCCCAGAAGTGCAGCCTCAGGCTTTTCCCGGAGACCGCATACGACGTGATCTTCATCCGGATCGTGGCGGGCGCCGTGGTCGTGGTGGGCGTCGGCGAGGCCGAGGGCGTGGACGTCTTCTTGACGTACGCCGGGTCCACCGCGGGCTGCGCCAGCGTCGAGGTCTTCCGCACCCCGGCCTGGGCCACCTCGAACAGCCAGGACGGCACCAGCGTCGGCCGGCTCGCCACGAGCTGCGAGGACAGGCCGAAAACCGCTTTACGCACCTGGAGCGGCTGGGTCTTCGTCGGCACGCAGGGCATGATCGACGGCAGTACGGGGTCGTCGCCGGGGGACTTCGACTCCTTCGGCTGGATGGTCGGGCAGGCACCGATCCCGTAGTCGCCGCCCGTGCCGCCTGTGCCACCCGTGCTGCGCAGCTCCTTGAGCGCCCGTGCTGCGGTGACCACCGGGTACGTGGCGCCCCTGGCCAGCGGCGACAGCCGGCCGAGGGCGGTGCCCACCACGCCGTCCGCCCGGATCCGCAGGCTCGTGCGCCAGCCGTACGTCGGCAGGCCCGCGACCACCGGGTCGGCGTTCACGACGCGGACCTCGTCGGCGGCCTCACCCGCGTCCACGGCGGCGTCGCCCAGGCCGAGCGCGGCCAGCAGCGGCTTCGCCACGGCCAGCGCTTTGCGCTCCGAGACCACCGAGCCGTAGTCCTTCAGCGGGCCCATGCCTTCGGCGGCGTACGACCAGGTGCCGGGCGCGTCCTTCAGCACCTGGAGCGTGGGGCCGGTCCCGCCGCCCGCCTTCCAGTACCCCTCGACGGACCGCACCCCGCCCGGCACGCCGAGCGCCTTCGCCAGCTTCACCGCGGCCGCGCGCGACACGCTCCCGGGCTTCAGGACGGGGGCCGAGCCCGGCCCGTCCGGCAGGACGCCGGTGGCGGGCGTGGCCAGATTCGCTCCACCGGTGTTCACTCCGCCGAGCTCCAGCGGCAACGGCGACGGTGACGAATCGTTACCGCTACTGCCCGAGGACGACCGCCCGGCGCCGCCGCCCGATGATGCCGTCGCCCAGTACGCCCCGCCGCCGCCCGCCAGCAGGACCGCCATGGCGACCCCCGCGACGAACAGGGGGGACCTGCGCCGGGGCCGATCCTCCGTACGTTCGTTCATGCCGCTTCGACGGAGCTGAGCCTCAGGTGGTTCCAGGGGCCAGGACAGGCCCCTGACAGGGGCTAGTCGCCGTACTCGGCCATTCCGTCCACGACGTGCGAGGACGCGGCCGACACGGTGATGCCGTGCAGACTCGACGGGGCGACCGCCGGCGCGGCGGAGCGGTCCGGGGCCTGCACCTCCCACTGGGCGGCCATCTCGTGGCAGTCACCGATCAGCTGGGCGAGCGATTCAGGTTCGGCAGTGGTCATGCTTCCGACCCTAGGCACCTCGGGACCTGCGAGAAAGCCCTACTATTGGGTAGTTTCGGGGTGTCGGCATCGTCGCGCCACACCCGGTAGCGTTGGCAGGTCCCGTTCCGCCGCCCCTCCGCAGGAGCACTCCGTCGTGCGTATCGCAGTCACCGGCTCCATCGCCACCGACCACCTCATGACCTTCCCCGGCCGTTTCGCCGACCAGCTGGTCGCCGACCAGCTCCACACGGTCTCCCTCTCCTTCCTCGTCGACGCCCTCGACGTACGGCGCGGCGGCGTCGGCGCCAACATCTGCTTCGGCATGGGCCAGCTCGGCACCGGGCCGATCCTCGTCGGCGCGGCCGGCCGCGACTTCGACGAGTACCGCGCCTGGCTCGACCGCCACGGCGTCGACACGGACTCCGTGCACATCTCCGAGGTCCTCAACACCGCCCGCTTCGTCTGTACGACGGACGCCGACCACAACCAGATCGGCTCCTTCTACACCGGCGCCATGAGCGAGGCCCGCCAGATCGAGCTCAAGGCCGTCGCCGACCGCGTCGGCGGCCTCGACCTCGTCCTCATCGGGGCCGACGACCCCGAGGCGATGCTCCGCCACACCGAGGAGTGCCGCTCGCGCGACATCCCCTTCGCCGCGGACTTCTCCCAGCAGATCGCGCGCATGAGCGGCGACGACATCCGGATACTGCTTGACGGCGCCACCTACCTGTTCTCCAACGAGTACGAGAAGGGGCTCATCGAGTCCAAGACCGGCTGGACCGAGGCCGAGATCCTCGGCCGCGTCGGCCACCGGGTCACCACCCTCGGCTCGCGCGGCGTCCGTATCGACCGGGTCGGTGAGGCCCCCATCGTCGTCGGCTGCCCCGACGAGGACGCCAAGGTCGACCCCACCGGCGTCGGCGACGCCTTCCGCGCCGGCTTCCTGTCCGGCCTCTCCTGGGGCGTCAGCCTCGAACGCGCCGCCCAGGTCGGCTGCATGCTCGCCACCCTCGTCATCGAGACCCTCGGCACCCAGGAGTACACCCTGCGCCGGGCGCACTTCATCGAGCGCTTCACCAAGGCCTACGGCGACGAGGCCGCCTCCGAGGTCCAGCCGCGCCTGCCGTAGCGGACGCGTCGCCGGGCGGGCTGATTTCTCAGTCCGTCCGGCGCACCCAGTACGCCGCCCCCTGCGGAGCGGTCCGCTCGCCGACGTACTCCTGCCCCCGCATGTCGCACCACGCCGGGATGTCCAGCCGCGCGGCCTCGTCGTCGGACAGCACCGACACGATCGCCCCCACCGGCACATCCCCGATCACCTTGGCGAGCTCGATCACCGGGATCGGGCACCGCTTGCCCAGCGAGTCGACGACGAGCGCCGGGCCCTCGGCGCCGGAGGACGTGGTCGTCGGCCGTACGTCCGCCGCCAGATGGCCACGTACGCCCGCCACGATCCCCGGAAGCACCTCCAGGAAGCGCTCTACGTCCTCCTCCGCGACCCCACGCGGCAGCGACAACCGCACATTCCCCTCGCTCAGCACCCCCATCGCGCGCAGCACATGGCTGGGCACCAGCGTGCTGGACGTACAGGAGGAACCGGAGGAGACGGCGAAGCCGGCCCGGTCGAGCTCGTGCAACAGCGCCTCGCCGTCCACGTAGAGGCAGGAGAAGGTGACGATGTGGGGGAGCCGCAGCGCGGGGTGGCCGACGACCTCCACGTCGGGCACGAGCTGGGGCACCCGGGTCCGGACGCGGTCGACGAGGCGGGACAGGCGGGCCGCCTCGGTCTGGGCCTCGGCTCGTACGGCCCGCAGGGAGGCGGCCGCGGCGACGATCGCGGGGAGGTTCTCGTCGACCGGCCCCTGGGGGACGAACCGCGTCCCCTTGCGGACCGCCAGCAGGCCCACCCCCGGCGGGCCGCCCCACTTGTGGGCGCTGGCGGCGAGCAGGGACCAGGGGCCGTCCACGGCGGACCAGCCCAGGGACTGGGCGGCGTCGACGAGCAGGGGTACGCCGGCCTCGCGGCACAGTTCGGCGGCCCGGGCGACCGGCTGGAGCGTGCCGACCTCGTGGTTGGCGGACTGCAGGCAGGCCAGGGCGGTGTCACCGCGCAGAGCGGCGCCGAACGCCTCCGCGTCGGCCAGGCCCTCCCGGTCGACCCCGACCTCCGTCACGTCGAAGTCGGCGACGGCGTGCAGCACGCTGGAGTGCTCCACCGCCGAGACCACGGCGTGACGCCCCGTCCGCCGCCGCCCCGCCATCGCCCCCGCCACTCCCGAACGCACCGCGCCCGTCCCCGAAGGAGTGAAAACCAGCTCGTCCGGACGGCACCCGACGGCCTCCGCGGCGGCCTCCCGGGCGGCGTCCAGGAGCAGCCTCGCCCGGCGCCCGTCCCGGTACAGCCGCCCGGGGTCGGCCCAGCCGTCGTCCAGGGCCGCGAGCAGCGCCTGCCGGGCGACGGGGTGCAGCGGGGCGGCGGTGGCGGCGTCGAAGTACGAGAAGGAGGAGGGCACACCGGAACGGTAACTCCGCAGCCCGTAGCCATGCCCGCCAGCGCGTCGGCGGTGCGCCCGGCGGTGCGTCCGGCGGTGCGTCAGACAGGCCCTTGGCCACCGCTTTCCATCCCTTCGGGGGCCGCCCCGGCGCGTTGGACCCCCTCCCCGCGCGACCCCAAATAGCGTCCAGTAGGGTTTGGTCCGCATAAACATCCACACCACTGCGCCCGCGCCAGGGCGGACCGACCAGCACAGGCCGGGCCGAGATCCCGGAGGCGCGCGGGCGAGACTCTCGGGAAGGCGCTACGTGAGTCCCAACGGCTCCGACCGCTCGTCGCGGCGCCCGATGCGGCGGAAGCTGCCGCAGGCGCTGGCCGCGGGCCTGGTCCTTGCGACCGCCACCGGTTGCACATACGAGGACTTTCCCCGCCTCGGCATGCCCACGCCCGCCACGGAGCAGGCACCGCGAATCCTTTCGCTCTGGCAGGGCTCCTGGGCCGCCGCTCTCGCGGTCGGCGTGCTTGTCTGGGGCCTGATCATCTGGAGTGTGATCTTCCACCGGCGCAGCCGGACCAAGGTCGAGGTTCCGCCCCAGATCCGCTACAACATGCCGATCGAGGCGCTGTTCACCACGGTGCCGCTGGTCATCATCTCGGTGCTGTTCTACTTCAGCGCCCGGGACGAGTCCAAGATTCTGGAGACCTCCAAGACGCCGGACCATGTGATCAACGTGGTCGGCTTCCAGTGGAGCTGGGCCTTCAACTACGTCGAGCACGTGGACGCGAACAAGTCGCCCGTCGACATGAGCGAGCTGTCCACGATCTCGGCGAAGAAGCTGGACGCCCCGGCCGACGCCAACGGCGTCTACGACGTCGGTACGCCGGCGTCGAAGAATCCCCAGACCGGCAACCCCGGCCCGACGCTGTGGCTCCCCAAGGGCGAGACCGTACGGTTCGTCCTCACCTCGCGTGATGTCATCCACTCCTTCTGGATCGTCAGCTTCCTGATGAAGATGGACGTCATCCCGGGCCACACCAACGTCTTCCAGGTGACCCCCTCGATGGAGGGCACCTACATGGGCAAGTGCGCCGAACTGTGCGGCACGGACCACTCCCGGATGCTCTTCAACGTCAAGGTCGTCTCCCCTGAGCGGTACAAGGAGCACCTGAACGAACTGGCGAAGGCTGGGCAGACCGGTTACGTCCCGGCAGGCATTGCCACCACGGGCAACGCCAAGAATGCGGAGACCAAGACCCAGTGAGCATTCTCAACGAACCCCAGGGTGGCGCCGCGGCAGCCGCCGAAGACGCCTACGAGGACGAACTCCCCGTAAGGCGCAAGCAGCCCGGCGCTGTGCTCATCAAGTGGCTCACCACCACCGACCACAAGACGATCGGCACGCTCTACCTCGTCACCTCGTTCGCGTTCTTCATCATCGGCGGCATCATGGCGCTGCTGATGCGCGCCGAGCTGGCCCGGCCGGGCATGCAGATCATGTCGAGCGAGCAGTTCAACCAGGCCTTCACGATGCACGGCACCGTGATGCTGCTGATGTTCGCGACCCCGCTCTTCGCGGGCTTCGCGAACTGGATCATGCCGCTCCAGATCGGCGCCCCCGACGTCGCCTTCCCGCGGCTGAACATGTTCGCCTACTGGCTCTACCTGTTCGGCTCGCTGATCGCGGTCGGCGGCTTCCTCACTCCGGGCGGCGCGGCCGACTTCGGCTGGTTCGCCTACTCCCCGCTCACCGACGCGATCCGCTCGCCCGGTATCGGCGGCGACATGTGGATCATGGGTCTGGCCTTCTCCGGCTTCGGCACGATCCTCGGCTCGGTCAACTTCATCACCACCATCATCTGCATGCGCGCCCCCGGCATGACGATGTTCCGGATGCCGATCTTCGTCTGGAACGTCCTGCTCACCGGTGTGCTCGTGCTCTTCGCCTTCCCGGTGCTCGCCGCCGCGCTGCTCGCGCTGGAGGCGGACCGCAAGTTCGGAGCGCATGTCTTCGATGCCTCGAACGGAGGGGCGTTGCTGTGGCAACACCTCTTCTGGTTCTTCGGGCATCCGGAGGTGTACATCATCGCGCTGCCGTTCTTCGGCATCATCAGTGAGGTCATCCCGGTCTTCAGCCGCAAGCCGATGTTCGGTTACGTCTCGCTGATCGCGGCGACGATCTCCATCGCCGGCCTCTCGGTGACGGTGTGGGCGCACCACATGTACGTAACCGGCGGTGTGCTGCTGCCGTTCTTCTCCTTCATGACCTTCCTGATCGCGGTACCGACCGGTGTGAAGTTCTTCAACTGGATCGGCACGATGTGGAAGGGGTCACTGAGTTTCGAGACCCCGATGCTGTGGGCGATCGGCTTCCTGATCACCTTCACCTTCGGCGGTCTGACCGGCGTCATCCTGGCGGCCCCGCCGCTGGACTTCCACGTCTCGGACTCGTACTTCGTCGTGGCCCACTTCCACTACGTGGTCTTCGGCACCGTCGTGTTCGCGATGTTCTCCGGCTTCCACTTCTGGTGGCCGAAGATGACCGGCAAGATGCTCGACGAGCGGCTCGGCAAGATCACCTTCTGGACGCTGTTCATCGGCTTCCACGGCACCTTCCTCATCCAGCACTGGCTGGGCGTCGAGGGCATGCCGCGCCGCTACGCGGACTACCTGGCGGCGGACGGCTTCACCACGCTGAACACCATCTCGACCATCAGCTCCTTCCTGCTCGGCCTGTCGATCCTGCCGTTCCTCTACAACGTCTGGAAGACCGCCAAGTACGGCAAGCCGGTCGAGGTCGACGACCCGTGGGGCTACGGCCGTTCGCTCGAATGGGCGACTTCCTGCCCGCCGCCGCGGCACAACTTCCTCACCCTGCCGCGGATCCGGTCCGAATCCCCCGCGTTCGATCTGCACCACCCCGAGATCGCCGCGCTGGACCAGCTGGAGAACGTCGGCCACGGAGCGGCCGCCAAGGAGGTCCAGAAGTGAAGTTCCAGGGCAAGATGTTCCTGTGGCTGTCGCTCTTCATCCTGATCATGGCCATCGTCTACGGCGTGTGGTCCAAGGAAGCGGTCGGCACGACCGCGCTGTTCATGTCCTTCGGCCTCAGCGTGATGATCGGGTTCTACCTGGCCTTCACCGCCCGCCGGGCCGACACCGGCGCCCAGGACCGTGAGGACGCCGACGTCGCGGACGACGCGGGGGAGCTGGGCTTCTTCGCCCCGCACAGCTGGCAGCCGCTCTTCCTGGCCTCCGGTGGCGCGGTGTTCTTCCTCGCGATCATCTTCGGCTGGTGGCTGGCCTACTTCGCGGCGCCGATCATCGCGTGCGCGCTGTTCGGCTGGGTCTTCGAGTACTACCGCGGCGAGAGCCGCACGCAGTAATCAGGCACGAACACGATCGGGGCCCGGACACCGCAAGGTGTCCGGGCCCCATCGCTTTTTCACCCGTTCGTCGCCCGTTCGCACGCGCTCGACGGGCGCCCGCCGGGGTGCCTCCCTAGCGTGTGGCCATGGGTCACATTCATCTGCGCCGGACCACGATCGCCCTGGTGATAGCCACCGCCGCGGCCCCCCTCACCGCATGCGGGGGCGGCGGCGACCCACTCGCCGCGACCCCCTACGACGCCACCAGCCAGGTCTCGTACACCGGCTCGGCGGCGAAGAAGGCGGTCGACCCCAAGAAACCCCTGGAGATCACGGTCAAGGACGACGGCGTCCGCATCACCGACGTCATAGCCACGGACGCCGCAGGACGCTACGTGCGGGGCGAACTCTCCGCCGACGGCACACACTGGCGCAGCACCTCCGCGCTCGCCGCAGGCGCCCACTACACGGTCCGGGTGAGCACCGAGGACAGCAAGGGCCACCCCGGCCGCAAGGTCCTCGGCTTCGACACCGCCGCTCCCGACAAGCGGCTCTGGGTCTCCTTCGGCCCCGACACCGGCACCTACGGCGTCGGCCAGCCCCTCACCGCCGAGCTCAGCGCCCCCGTCCAGGGCCGCGACGCCCGCGCCCTGGTCGAGAGCAACCTGCACGTAGCCTCGGTCCCGGCCGCCGCCGAGGGCGCCTGGTACTGGGTCGACGACCGCACCCTGCACTACCGCCCCCGCGTCTACTGGCCCACCCACGCCCGTATCGACGTCACCAGCACCCTGGACGGCGTCCACGTGCGCAACGGCCTCTACGGCGGCCCCGCCAAGCCGCTCACGCTGCGCACCGGCGACCGGGTGGAGGCCGTCACCGACGCCGCCACGGACTACATGACCTTCATGCGCAACGGCCGCACCGTCCGGACCCTGCCGGTCACCACCGGCAAGCCGGGCTTCTCGACCCGCAACGGCTTCAAGGTCGTCCTCGGCCAGGAGTCATTCGTACGGATGAACAGCACCACCGTCGGCATCGCCAAGGGCAGCCACGAGGCCTACGACCTCGACGTCCACTGGGCGACCCGCGTCACCTGGTCCGGCGAGTACGTGCACGCCGCCCCCTGGTCCGTCGCCTCCCAGGGCCGCGCCAACGTCAGCCACGGCTGCACCGGCATGAGCATGAGCAACGCCAAGTGGTTCTTCGACCAGGTCCGCCGCGGCGACATCGTCCGCGTCGTCCACAGCCTCGGCGCGACCATGGAGCCCTTCGGCAACGGCTTCGGCGACTGGAACCTCAGCTGGGACCAGTGGAAGGAGGGCAGCGCGACCGGCGTCCAGAAGGCCACCCGCGCCCCGGCCCCCTCGCAGGAACCGGCCACGCCGGCCCGGCTGCGGCCCGAGGCCTGACCGGGCGGCGTGACCGTACGTGTGAACTACACGTCGATGGCGAGCCGCTGGCGCAGGAGCCCGGCCAGTGCGGAGGCCAGCTCGACGGGGTCGACGGGGTGGGTGACCGCGGCCTCGGCGCGGCTCCAGGTGGCGAGCCAGGCGTCCTGGGGACGGCCGATGAGGACCAGGACGGGCGGGGAGTCGAAGATCTCGTCCTTGAGCTGGCGGGCGACGCCCATGCCGCCGGCAGGGGTGGCCTCGCCGTCCAGGACGCAGACGTCGATGCCGCCCTCCTCAAGGGTCTTGATGACCGCGGGCAGGGTCGCGCACTCGACGAACTCCACCGGCGGCAGATCGCTCGCGGGGCGGCGGCCGACGGCCATCCGGACCTGTTCCCGGGTGTTCGCGTCGTCGCTGTAGACCAGCACCGTGGCGGTCGTCTGCATCGTGCCTCCTCGCCGTCGTGGAGTCGCCTGACTGGTGGCGGAGCCTACTCCTGATCAGGGCGCGGTGGTGAGCCCCTAGCTCCTTCGGGCGAACCTTCGGGGGAACCCGACGGCATCCGCCGGATAGGCCACGAGGGTCGCCCTGCGGGCCCTGACACTCCGAATGGCACCCCCCGGAGTGAGCGCGAGATAAGGGACCGACATAATGTCGGTCGTGGCGACAGCAACAGCAGTAGAAACCGGGCACGCGCACCCGTCGGTCAACCGGCCGAACCTCACCAGCGTCGGAACCATCATCTGGCTGAGTTCCGAGCTGATGTTCTTCGCGGCCCTCTTCGCGATGTACTTCACCATCCGCTCGGTCACGGGTGCCGAGTTCTGGAAGGAACACGCCTCGGCGTTGAACGTCCCGTTCTCCGCGACGAACACCACGATCCTGGTGCTCTCCTCCTTCACCTGCCAGATGGGCGTGTTCGCCGCTGAGCGCGGCGATGTGAAGAAGCTGCGCTCCTGGTTCATCGTGACGTTCATCATGGGCGCGATCTTCATCGGCGGTCAGATCTACGAGTACACCAGCCTGGTGAAGGAGGACGGCCTCTCGCTCTCCTCCGACCCGTACGGCTCGGTCTTCTATCTGACCACCGGCTTCCACGGTCTGCATGTGACGGGCGGTCTGATCGCCTTCCTGCTGGTCCTGGGACGGACCTACGCGGCCAAGAGGTTCACCCACGAACAGGCCACTGCGGCCATCGTCGTGTCCTATTACTGGCACTTCGTCGATGTGGTCTGGATCGGCCTCTTCGCCACGATCTACATGATCAAGTAGCCGGACTCCGTTCCGAGCACACATTCAGAACCATCGACGCAAGAGATCCTGACACCGGGGTAATCCGTGAAAAAGCTCTCCGCACGACGGCGCCACCCGCTGGCGGCGCTTGTCGTCCTACTTCTCGCGCTCGCGGCCACCGGGGGGCTGTACGCCGCGCTCGCTCCGCAGAAGGCCGTAGCCGATGACACGCAGCAGTCACTTGCCATCGAAGAGGGCAAGAAGCTGTTCGCCGTAGGCTGCTCCAGCTGCCACGGTATGTCCGGCCAGGGCAGCTCCGACGGCCCGAGCCTGGTGGGCGTGGGCTCCGCCGCTGTCGACTTCCAGGTCGGCACCGGCCGTATGCCGGCCCAGCAGCCCGGCGCCCAGGTGCCGCAGAAGAAGGTCGCGTACACGCAGGCCGAGATCGACCAGCTGGCCGCGTACATCGCCTCGCTCGGCCCCGGCCCGGTCACTCCGAGCAAGGAGCAGACCGCCACCACCGACGCGAGCGTCGCCAGGGGCGGCGAGCTGTTCCGTACGAACTGCGCCTCGTGCCACAACTACCAGGGCAAGGGCGGCGCGCTGACGAACGGCAAGTACGCGCCCGACCTCACCGGTGTCTCGGCCAAGCACATGTACGAGGCCATGCTCACCGGCCCGCAGAACATGCCTTCCTTCCCCGACAGCACGCTCACGGAGGACAACAAGCGGGACATCATCGCTTACCTGCAGGAGGTGAACAGCGATGACTCTGTCAGCCCCGGTGGTTTCTCGCTGGGCAGCCTCGGTCCGGTCACCGAGGGTCTGTTCGGTTGGATCTTCGGCCTGGGGGCCCTGATCTTCGTTGCCATCTGGGTCGCCGCCCACACCACCAAGGCCAAGAAGTCGTGAGCAAGGACATGTCAGAAGAAACCCTGCCAAGTGAGCGGGATGCTCACGCGGGCGAGCTGGCGGAGAATCCGTTCGCGGATCCCGGCCTGCCGCCGCACCAGCCACGTCGTCAGGACATCGACGAGAAGGCCGCCCGGAGTTCCGAGCGGACCGTGGCGCTGCTGTTCACTCTGTCGATGCTGGCGACTGTCGCCTTCATCGCCAGCTATGTGATCTTCCCGGTGGACCAGAACGTCTACATCTGGCCGATCGGGTGGATCAGCGCGCTGAACTTCTCCCTCGGCATGACGCTCGGCGTAGCCCTCTTCGCCATCGGCGCGGGCGCGGTCCACTGGGCCCGCACTCTGATGTCCGATGTGGAGATGCCCGCCGAACGCCACCCGATCGAGGCCGAGCCCGAGGTCAAGGCCCAGGTGCTGGCCGACTTCGGGGACGGTGCCCGGGAGAGCCAGCTCGGCCGTCGCAAGCTGATCCGCAACACGATGTTCGGCGCGCTGGCCCTGGTGCCGCTCTCCGGCGTCGTACTGCTCCGCGACCTGGGGCCGCTGCCGGAGGACAAGCTCCGGCACACCCTGTGGGCCAAGGGCAAGCTGCTGATCAACCAGAACACCAACAAGCCGCTGCGCCCCGAGGACGTCCAGATCGGTTCCCTCACCTTCGCCGTGCCCGAGGGCCTGGAGCAGGAGCAGGAGGACTACCAGGAGCAGATCGCCAAGGCGGCCCTGATGATCGTCCGGATCGCCCCGGAGAACATCAAGGACAAGCAGGCGCGCGAGTGGGCCCACCAGGGCATCCTGGCGTACTCCAAGATCTGCACCCACGTCGGCTGTCCGATCAGTCTCTACGAGCAGCAGACGCACCACGTGCTGTGCCCGTGCCACCAGTCGACGTTCGACCTGTCCGACGGTGCCCGGGTGATCTTCGGCCCGGCCGGCCACGCCCTGCCGCAGCTGCGGATCAGCGTGAATGACGAGGGTTACCTCGAAGCGCTCGGCGACTTCGCGGAGCCCGTGGGCCCGAGCTTCTGGGAGCGTGGCTGATGGCTACCACGACTGAGAGCGCCGGCGCCAAGCCGCGCGGCAAGGCACCCGCGGGTGAGCGCGTCGCCGACTGGGCGGACGGCAGGCTGGGCCTCTACAGCCTGGCCAAGGCCAACATGCGCAAGATCTTCCCGGACCACTGGTCCTTCATGCTCGGCGAGATCTGCCTCTACAGCTTCATCATCGTCATCCTCACGGGTGTCTATCTGACGCTGTTCTTCCACCCGAGCATGAGCGAGGTGACCTACGACGGCGTGTACGCGCCGCTGCAGGGCATCAAGATGTCCGACGCGTACGCCTCGACGCTGCACATCAGCTTCGACGTCCGCGGCGGCCTGCTCATGCGGCAGATCCACCACTGGGCGGCGCTGGTCTTCGTCGCGGGCATGTTCGTCCACATGTTCCGCGTCTTCTTCACCGGCGCCTTCCGCAAGCCGCGCGAGATCAACTACCTCTTCGGCTTCCTGCTGCTGTTCCTGGGCTTCTTCGACGGCTTCCTCGGCTACTCGCTCCCCGACGACCTGCTGTCGGGTACCGGTATCCGGTTCATGGAGGGCGCGGTGCTGTCCGTGCCGATCGTGGGCACGTACATCTCGTTCTTCCTCTTCGGAGGCGAGTTCCCGGGCCACGACATCGTGCCGCGGTTCTACACGATCCACGTGCTGCTGATCCCGGGCATCATGCTGGGCCTGCTGGTGGCCCACCTGATCCTGGTCTTCTACCACAAGCACACCCAGTTCGCCGGTCCCGGCAAGACCAACAAGAACGTCGTCGGCATGCCGCTGCTCCCGGTGTACATGGCCAAGGCCGGCGGCTTCTTCTTCCTGGTCTTCGGTGTCATCGCGGCCATCTCCGCGCTGGTCTCCGTCAACCCGGTCTGGTCCTACGGGCCGTACCGGCCGGACCAGGTCTCCACCGACGCCCAGCCCGACTGGTACATGGGCTTCGCCGAAGGCCTGATCCGCGTCATGCCGGGCTGGGAGATCAACGCCTGGGGCCACACCCTCCAGTTGGGTGTGTTCATCCCGCTGACGGTCTTCCCGCTCGTCATGGCCTTCATGGGCGCCTGGCCGTTCATCGAGTCCTGGGCCACCGGCGACAAGCGTGAGCACCACCTGCTGGACCGCCCGCGCAACAAGCCGGTCCGCACCGGCATCGGTGCGGCGTGGATCGCTCTCTACTGCGTGCTGCTGCTGGGTGGCGGCAACGACATCTTCGCCACCCGGTTCCACATGTCGATCAACGCGATCACCTGGTTCGTCCGGATCGGCATGTTCGTGATCCCGGTGATCGTCTTCATCGTCACCAAGCGCTGGTGCCTCGGGTTGCAGCGGCGCGACCGCGACAAGGTGCTCCACGGCCGTGAGACCGGCATCATCAAGCGCCTCCCGCACGGTGAGTTCATCGAGATCCACGAGCCGCTCCCGCAGGGCGTGCTGCACACGCTCACCGCTCACGAGCAGCCCGCGCCGCTCGAAATCGGCCCCACGGTCGACAAGAACGGCGTCGAGCGGAAGCCCGGACGGATCACCAAGCTCCGTACGAAGCTCTCGCAGGGGCTGTACGGCGAGGGGACGCAGATCCCCAAGCCGGACGTCGAGGAGTTCAAGGAGATCCAGAGCGGTCACGGTCACCACTGATCGCTGACTGCTGAGGATCGCTGCGCTACGCCACCGGGGAGGGCCTCGTCCATCGAATGGACGGGGCCCTTTTCCGTGCCTTGGGATGGATAGGCTTCGCAGGTAGAAACCTTCTGAGCGAGGAGCGGTTCATGAACTGGCCCGACCTGTTGAGCGCGCTGTTGTCCGGACAGGACCTGACCGCGGCCGACACGGCGTGGGCGATGGACCGGGTCATGAACGGCGAGGCCACGGACGCACAGATCGCCGGCTTCATGGTGGCGCTGCGCGCCAAGGGCGAGACGGTGGAGGAGGTGACCGGATTCGTCGACGCGATGTACGCGCACGCCGAGCCGCTGGACGTCCCCGGCCCGGCCGTCGACATCGTCGGGACTGGCGGCGACCGCGCCAGGACGGTGAACATCTCCACCATGTCGGCGATCGTCATCGCCGGCGCCGGCGCGAAGGTCGTCAAGCACGGCAACCGCGCCGCGTCCTCCGCGAGCGGTTCGTCGGATGTGCTGGAGCGGCTCGGGATCAACCTCGACCTGGCGCCGGCGCGGGTCGCCGCGGTCGCCGAGGAGGTCGGTATCACCTTCTGCTTCGCGGCCAAGTTCCACCCCGCGATGCGGTTCGCCGCCCCTACGCGGCGCGATCTGGGGATTCCGACGACCTTCAACCTGCTTGGGCCGCTGACCAATCCGGCCCGTGTCACCTCATCTGCGGTCGGGTGCTTCGACACCCGGATGGCCGGGCTCATCGCGGGCGTTCTGGCGCGGCGGGGTTCGTCGTCTCTGGTTTTCCGCGGTGACGACGGGCTCGATGAGCTGACTACCACTGCTACCTCCCAGGTGTGGGTCGTGCGGGGCGGCGAGGTCGAGCAGGTGCCCTTCGACCCGCGTGATGTGGGGATTGAGCTGGTGCCGGTGGAGGCGCTTCGGGGCGCCGACGCGGAGTACAACGCGGATGTGGCGCGGCGAGTGCTGGGCGGCGAGGCCGGGCCCGTGCGGGACGCGGTGCTGCTCAACTCGGCGGCGGGGCTGGTCGCGTTCGAGCCCGGCGGGGGGACGCTCACCGAGCAGCTCGCGGCCGGGATCGCGCGGGCGGCCGAGTCGATCGACTCCGGGTCCGCCGCGAAGACGCTGGAGCGGTGGGCTGCGGCCACGCAGGCGTAGGTTTCGGTTC
>Ga0307517_10005570_pt1 | contig 18921 bp, 21 predicted proteins | sample 23_EM_MG_FD_194515 | JGI IMG/M metagenome (GOLD analysis project Ga0307517, IMG submission 194515) | Populus trichocarpa ectomycorrhiza microbial communities from riparian zone in the Pacific Northwest, United States - 23_EM | ecosystem: Host-associated > Plants > Roots > Unclassified | place... | reverse complement strand
TTCAAGAGCGTCTTTTCGATCCAGGCTATCAACGAGCCGCTTCAGAACGCTGCACTCACTCCCGGCTATGGACAATGTTGGTCCGCATTTTCCTGATATGTTATCCAGATTCCAATTCCATTCGACAGTCCAGAAGGACTTCGTCCAGACCGTCCGCGCAGTTGAAGATATCCTCGGCGTCAGTTCCACCTCCGACTTCGCTCCCTCCGGAAACATCACTGCCGCCTTCCAGAAAGCGGCTGAAGCTGACGGGTACTCCGATGAGATCAAGTCCGTACTCAAGGATAGCGCACCTGTAGTGTTCCAGATGTTCCACAAGTATGGCAGTCCGGATATGATACATACATTCCGTCGACCTGGAAAGGAGCCCCTGACCACTAAGTATGTGTATTTGTTCTCCACGCGACTGATGTTTGGGACTGAGGATCGATACTTTCCCGTAGTTTCATGGACATGGGCTGGCAGTGGGGGAACCCTTCGAACCCTGCCGACGCCAAGGATGGTCCTCAGACCTATGACGATCACCTCTACTACAGCTTCGGAGTAAGCCCTTCCCGTCTCGGTATTTTCAGTGACGCGTATTGAGTTCCATCATAACAGGGTGTCGCCGATCCAAACCCAGAGGCCTACTTGACCCACATCTGCAGTAAGCAATCATCCTCCGACTGCACCCTGCAAGGAACACGTGCTGACGTTTTTGTGTTCCAGACTTGGACAGGCTTGAACGTGCCGCTGCAGTCCAGAATGTTCCGTTGTGGTTCGGTGAATGGTCCATCTCCACCAACTTCAATGCCACGGATGAATTCTTGAAGCGATGGGCCGATGCTCAGAAGTTCATGTATAGCAAGTCTGCCGGGTGGATCGTAAGTTTTGTCCGGTGTGGCAGGATAGGGTAGGGGTTGCTGACGGCCGATCCTAATCCAGTTCTGGAACTTCAAACTCGAGGATTCCCCGAGTGCTAATGGCTTGCAAAGGCAATGGTGTGGAAGTAAATTGTCTATCCGTCGAACCGAAACTGATTATCCACCTCCTTAGGTCGTACTACAAGGGCATTGAACTCGGATACTTCACCGAGGATCCAGCCGCCTATCACGACCCCAACGTGTGTGCACCATACGCCCAGACTCCCGGGTCGACTCAAACCGCATAACCGCGGCGGCCTCTTCCCAGTGCACCCACGTTCACCCTTTGCCCGCACTACCACACTCGTTTAGTCCATAACACTACTGCCCGCACATAATTCTGTTGCTATTGCGTCTTGGAGACACACTTTGAAATACATACCCTGTTGGTCCGGCCCTCATTAAAATACAGAACCCCCCGCGTTCGCCAACTGTGCTGGCAGTCGCGCTGAAGGTACTCATTGGATCCGCGTTGCGCGTCTTGTGAATCAGCCTCCCAGAGGTGGGGGGGATCGAGGGATGATCGACTCCCGCATAAGTGGCTTCGGTCAATTCTCAATTCTCTTCCACCTCCGATCACCTACGTCACTTTATGGACTCTCAAGCTTCTTCAGACCAGTCCGGTTTAAACTCGCGGGTCGTGGTGGTGGTTGCAGCCGAGGGAATCGTGGAGGACTCGAAAAAACTTTGATATGTTTGTTTGTTTCTGTTTACTTTCGACGTTCCGTTTTCGTTACGATCCGCTGCCGGCGCTGCAGGTTTTGACTGGCGGAATCCCGCTCGTCTTTCTCAGTGTTCGCCTTTACCTCGCGCACTGAGGTGAGTTCTCATTTATATATTTATTCTCATATTTCTCATCTCACCTATGATTAGATTAGTTTCGTCTATCTAGACGACACCCGAACGCTCGCGAGCACCCGGCTCACACCACCGATATCAGGCTCAATGAGTCAGAACACAGAATTATTTATCGAGCTCCCGCCAGACATACTATTCCAGATCTTCAGCCAATGCGACGTTGTCGACATTCTGACCCTCTCAGCTGTGCGTAGATGATCCTGACCATACCCGTCGTCCGGCGTATCTAATTGTTACTCCTATCTCAGACTTGCAAATGGTTGCAGCAACTGACGGATGAGCATCAGGTCTGGTTACACCAAGCCGGAAACCTCCAAATTCACATCCCGCCCGGAACGACCCCATCTAAAGCGGAACTCAAGAGTTGGGCCGTATCTCACACCAGGGTGGAAGTTCTTTGGATCAAACGTCGTCCGGCAGATCTGACGCTGTGCTCGTTCGAAACGGATACCTATTTCGTGGACGCTCACTTCCTTCCCGGTGGAGACTTCGTCGTTCTTCTCTACAGCAATGGGGACATCGGTTTGAATAGGATCGAGAGATCAGTCGTTACAGGCGAACTGACGGTACGGGAGGTTACAAGGTACAGAGAGACGGACGGGGCCGACCGCCCAGATCACTGGAGTGGGCTCCTTACGGAAACATCTTACGGGTGCCCCATGCTTGTATTTGTGCGGTCCGCTCGCTGGGGAGAGTACGTTGCAACCCCTGCCACCTCTGAAAGGACTGATGTTGATGATCGCTCGGTCGCCAGCCCCTTGATTTTTCTCATTGATCCTGTCTCTCAAGTCATCCAGAAAAAACAACCCATACGCCACGACTTCGAGGATGACGCGGATCTATGGGAAATCTTAGCGATCAAAGATAGGATATTCTTCTTCCATGAGGGCACCGAGGAAATCTTGCGGGTCACCATCGTAGTAGACCCCGGTCCAAACTCTTTCGCCAGGCATTTTCATCTGTCACTCCCCTGGGTATGTTAATCTACCCGCACTAGGCCACCTCGACTTACGCATACGACCCAGAACTACAGCGTTCCCGAAATGCGGTTCTTCGTTGTGTCAGAACACGGTCTCATAGTGACCAACAGCAAAGGGATCTGGCTAATTCACATCCCAGAACTCAGGGCTGCGGATGACGATTCCACGCTTCCTCCAGTTTGGGAATGGTCGGGAGATGCTTCGAAATGCCGCGGTACCCTCTACAAGACGGTATCACCATATCTTACGCTCTGGCTTCAAGGGGGTTGGGCCACACACACGCTCGAATTCGACGTGGACGAATCCGGTTTTCCTGTGGTCGTGAACCACCAAAGTACTAGGGGACGACCCGCTTATTACACAGGGAAATACCTCAAGCTCCAGGGTCGGAAAGGGATGGGTATTGGCGTCGAACGGCCGGGCGAGGTCGTGTTAAACACGGGGGTGCTGGGAAAACCAAAAATCACGAGACGACTTCGCGCCCCAATACCGGGTCTCAATACCGATGATCGTCCTTCGCGTCCACGGGATATAGTGAAGTACACGGACCTGGATGAGGCGACGGGGAGAATCATGATCGTGGTTGGTCCCAAACTCCGCAGATCTGGGACGATGTCTGTACATGCCTCGAGTAGGGTCGAGACTCCTCATGCACAACGATTGTACATCGGGGATTTACCAATCTAGTCCGCCCGGACGACGACTCGATCGATCGGGGCCGTCGTATAGCGTTGATAATCAAAGAATTCAACTCAAAACCGCGTTTGCCAATGGCGGAACACTCGAGTTCACCCAATTCCTCGACGTTATTTATCACTCGTAAGTCGAAGTATCGTTCAAACGTCCATCTATCAATAACGGCGCGGTGGGGGAATGTCGGTCTCCGAACTTGAGATCGGAGCACTGGCGCGCGCTGGGCCCCTGGCGGAAGATTCTCAAACTGCTAATCTCTCACGTCCATTCCTGCCACGGTTGATGCACGACATCGAAGGGTATCTGTGGCGTTCTAAAGGGTCAGGCGTGGATTAAAAATGCGAGGAACCTACAACACGCCAGCCATAAGACGAAGCAGGGAAAAGCAGGGTTCACATGAAGTCCTCGGCCCGCATCCTTTTACTGAGTCTCCCCGTCTCCTCCACCTTCTCCCTCGGGGGTTCGGGCGATGGGTCGACATTCATCTTCTGGACAACCTCCGGTACGGCCTTCTCAACCCACATGTCACCGCCGTCATCAGCCTCTTCTTTCCGCCTCCCCTTCCCGGGGTCCTTTTCTTTTAACCTCTGTTTCTTCCTTCTCTCCCTATCCTTGTCCTTGTCCCTGGTTTTCGACGCCAGGGGAGTACCCTCTCCGTCCTCTTCCACGTCGAAGGAGACCAGGACCTTCCCACTCTTCCTTTTTTCCTTGTCTTTCTTCCGTTTCTTCGGAGGCGGGTTATCGTCAGTAGTACGTTCAGCCCGGGGTACGAATTTGGGTTTGAACGTTGCGAGATCCACGGGGCCATCGTCGACATCCATCTGGATATCCTCCTTCGAGTGTTTTGCGGGAGCGCCTGACGGGGCTGGGACGGAGGTATCTTGTGGACCTTGTGGACCAGTAGCATCGACCTTGGCCTGGTCTTCATCATCGTCCGAGTCTTCTTCGTCGCTCGCAAAAATAGCCTTGAAAATACCCCGTTCAGGTTTCTGGTACGTGAGGACATCAGCTCCCTGTGCCTCGTCCTCTCCGAGTCCGATATTTTCAAGGTCCCTGCGCTTCGGACGATCATCCCCGCCAGTACCTTGAGAAACCGCAGCAGATGAAGAGGCACCACCCGCGCCGGCGGCCACCAATTCAGCTTCAGCGAAGGCAGCTTCTGGCTCCCATTCGTTATGAGCTTTCGAGCTCGGGCCAGGGTCTTCCTCCTGGACTTCGAGCTCGGGTTCTTTGACTCCGAACCGTTTGCACAACAACCTCGCGGGAACCCAGACAGAGGTTTCCCTCGTCAAAACACCGTACATCCCGTGCTTGACGGCGTGCGTTTTGGCGTTTTCAGGTTCCTCCATCTTTGTCTCGGGCGTTTTCGTTTCTGGCGGCGGAGCGCTATGTGAAGGCGTATGTAAACCTTCAATAACAGCTGGCCCCTGCTCTACGGCTTTCGCGGTTGTGAACCTGCCGGCCATCGCTCCAGAGAGGGGCTTGAAAACCGTCGCAGCCTGAGCGTATTCCTCCAATTCCAGTTGGAAATGCTCGAGATCCTGTCCGGGTTTTTGTTTCAGCTGTAATCGGTCCTCGTCGCTAACAGCCTCAGATTGAGATTTGAGGTAGGCGGCGTAGCGGACTTGTTTGACAGGGTCAGAGGTGAAGGGTTTGAAGCCTAATGACGCAGCTTTCGCCACCGAAGGTTCTATACGCGGGTAGACAAATTGTCTGGGTGTGGCAGGTTTTTCGGGAGATACGAGGGGAGTTGTAACGGGTGTCGGTTCTTCAGGATCCTTGTTTGGGGGGACGAAGTTCTTCAGTCGTTCTCGATCTTTCTGCGACAGGTAATCGAAGACGGAGCGAGATTTGGAAGGGAGAGGTGTCTCCCCCAGCGCTTGACCCCTCTATGGATCACACGGAACGATAAGCTTTCTCAGGTGGTAAAATGAAGAATCAACAGCCTACTGACTTGGTCAATGGTGAGATTGCCCTTGTTCCCAGGGATCGGAACGGGTGCGGCTGGTTCGTTCTCCTTATTGTATTTGTCCCATACTCGGTGTGGATCGGGCTTCCAGCCCTGCGGGAAGTCCTCTAGGGGATACCTATTGACATGTTAGTCTCTCGGCCAAGCAGTCAATGCCAAAACGTGCCATTTATCGTCGGTTACCGGAGCGTCTGCAAGCACAAACTCTGCTAGAACCGGTTCTCCATTTCCGAACTGTTGTAGGGGAATGTTTCTAGACTAAGTGCGGGGTGAATAACGGCGATGGCCGGGGATGGATCCAGGAGGACTCACCCTAGATACGTTCATTTGAGATGCTGGGACACTCTTTTGGCTGATCGAACGGTGACGACGGTTTTCGTCTCCAGCCTCGTATGCGGTAAGGTTCCGCCGGGAGGAACGCCCAGGGTCATAAATATCGATATCATCCTCATCGGCGTCGTTCAGCGCGCCTAAGCCAAAGCCGGCTAGCTGTAGTGTGAATATCAGTCAAATTTGAATAGTTGGCAAGCCTACCCGATATCCGTGGGCCAGATGGCTTGGAGTCGCGTTCATTCCCAATGGCATCATTTAAATTTAGACCAGGGGTGTATCCAAGACCGTGAGCGTTATCCTTGCGTGGGACGAGAGTGGGAGGAGTGTCCGGGCGAGGATACGTGTACTTTTGAGCTTCCTCATCTTCCTCGTGAGGATCGAGCTTCAAGTCATCGAGTGTCAATATGCGTGTAGATTTAGCCTGAGCGTCTTGAAGCCTCTTCTGCCGCCATGTGAGCCGCGGTCCGATACCCTGTCCATGACGCCATCCCATTTTCATCAGAATTTTCACAGCAGGGGAATCTTTGGGTGTTGGAAGGAGGGCTTTTTCCAGCGCCAGAGACACTGAGCTACAATGAATATAAGATGGAGAATAACCAGGGATCGACTGAGCGCACTCTTGTTCGTTGTCCAAATCGAGGGATCTGGAGGCAAGGTCGCCTGCATACTTGCCTACGATGTCTACATCTTCGTTCTGCAGGACTAGCGTTTGACTGTCACGAAGCTCTGCTAGGTCTTCATCGTCCATAAAATCCTCCGGCCTTGCAGTTTTCTGTTTGGCTCGATCCGCACGCGATGACTTGAAGGTCGACGGCGTCCATCCTAGTCGATAGTTGAGCGTGCAGCTGGTGAATCACATAAGAGTACATGCCTTCCTTCGATCCCACTGTGTTAAAGTATCCAGCAGAGAATCCTCCAGTGAAAGCCCCGTGCAACCGCCTTCGACCTTTCTCATCTCGAACCTGGTATCGGTTGGTCAACCACTTCGATGCGGAAAAATTATTCGCAAGAGCACGTACATCCTGCTTCCATAGCGGTACGAACTCTCCAGTATCCCTCGACTTCTCTAATGGCGGTAAGGGCGTCCCTATCTGGGTAGTTGGTTGACAGTCGGGCGTTCGAGAGCCGGTGTTAAGTGACTTACGAGACAGAAGGATTCGTTTGCTTTGGAACTGGAGGTGTCGACGCCGAGATCGTTGAGCTTCCGCTTCAGTCTGCTCGTCATGACCGCCGATCCGAAGGAATCGAAGCTGGAGACACGTGATGGCCACGCGGCTGGCGCTCCGAGCCGCTCACCGCCGTTGCATGGCCAGAAGAAAGCTTGACCGCATTCTACGACTACTCGGTGACACCCAGACCTCCAACTCGGAATACGGCGATTCCTACAACATGCCGCCACTGTCAGGAACACCCGAGGGCAAAGCAGGCAACAGGATCACCCTCAAGGGCTTATCAAAAGACAGCATCCGCGAACTACGGAGCAAGGGAGAGGCTTCGTGTGCTGAATGCAGGAGGTGACTTGTCCATATTCCATGGTTGCTTGATCTACCCGACTTTTAATGCGTCTTGCGGAAAGATGTCGAGTCAAGTGCGATCGGAAGGCTTGTAGCTACAATTTTTTTCGACATTAAAAAAAGCTTATTTCTCAACAGATCCCCTGTGGATCCTGCACGAGAAAAAAATGCGCTTATCTGTGTCCAAATGGTATGAGTTTCCGCCGCGATGTGCTAGCAGTGTCTGAATCTGTATTTTTGACCCAATATCAGATGTGCAGACCGGGATCGTTGACGAGGGGGACAGAGGTTCCAAGTATGCTGGTTGGCTCAAACAATTCCTTCACCGCTTACCGCCTCACAGACAACTCCTGGATAAGATCGAAGAGTTACAAAGGACCATAAGCGACATGGCAATTCGTACCCAGGAACTTGAATCTGCGTTGGCGTTGACTCGCATCTCAGGGGACCTACGTCACATAACCCCAGCCATGACCCGCCCGCAAGAAACACCAGTATGTCCCAGTATGTCGAACGAATCATCTAGTCAACCGCCTTTCAACCTCGGGGATGCGGACTACGATGCTCTTATCGCACAGATGCAACTCAAGGCTGTGGGGGCCAATCCTACCATGGTCCCGGAGCACCTTTTTAGTGGTCTGGTTGCCTGCCTTCCACCTCGACCTCGAGCTATTTGGCTTTGTGAGCTATATCTCGACTTCCCCTGGTTCTTCCTTGCTTTTAGCCGACAGGAGATGGCTGAGGAAATATTCGCCAATGTTTACGATAACGCGGATCGAGTCAACCACCTGCGACGCCGACCTCATCTACTTGCTGTGATCTATCTTACCTTTGCGATCGCCGCAACCTTCGATCGCTCAATTCCGTCAGACAACGAGGCGGCTAAAACCTATTTCCGTTTAGGAACTCAATGTCTTAACCTACGGTGCCTTGGTGCTTCCAATGACCTGGAAAGCGTCCAAGCTATCGCCCTGTTGTCACAATTTCAGTCCGTGACTGCAGAAAAGGAGCAATCGGATGGAGACTGGTTCTATGGTAGTGTGGCTGTGAAACTTGCAACGAAGGTTTGCCTTCGCCAGTAGATACGCCCAGCCGACTAACAATCTCGCGACAGATTGGCTTGCGTATGTCGTAAACTCTCAACCCGGGATAACTACTCAATAATGACACTTCAGACCGAGATCCCGGTGAAAAGTTCCCTCCTCAAGTTGCGGAGACACGCCGTAGAGTCTTCTGGGAACTCGTTTATCAGGACTGGTCGCGGGTGGGTTGGCATCACCACTCGATTGAAGCCTGTAGTGACGTTTTCTTTAGTCGATGTTTCTCGGAAGACCTGCCAGCATTTCTCCGGCAGAACTTGACACGAAATTCCCGACGCCGGAAGATCTCCCAACTGACGAGAATGGTGTCGTGCAAATAGACTGTAGGCAATTCAACGTCTGTTTCGGTTCGTGGCCCGCTGAGCTTGGGAGGTCCAGTTGCAACTTGGCGGTATACGGTTGCGAGGGATATCGCCTGGCCGCTGCTCGAGGCTGGTAGCAAAGCGAAGCCGATGACATACTCGGAGGCTCTTGCCCTGGATCTAATGCTCCGCACGGCAGACCTTCCCACGAAGTATTACCCAACGGCCGGCGAGCTGGAAGCTCCAACTCCTGGACGCCGACTCAAGGAGTGGACCTTGACAAGCATCCGACCATTAGGTAAGGCTCTGTAGCAACTCCAAAATTCCCGCTGAGCGAATCGCGCACACAGGCTTTTTGTTTGTTCACCGATCGTTCTTTATTTCGGCTCTGATGGAGTACCCCCTGAACCCCATGCTCAGTCCATACCACAAGTCACTCGCAGTGACCTTATGTTGTTGCTCGTTCCTCATTCGATCTTTTGCGACGTACTTCGAACCCTGGATCGAAGTGTTCTCCCGCTTCTGGCCCAAATTTACACATATCTTCGGTGCAGCGGTTATGCTGGGTTCGTTTGCAATCCGTGCTCCGTTCTTGGCGCCCGGGTACGTTTTGGAGGATTTGGAACTGTCGGTCAGGTTGTATAAGAAGGCTGCGCCGTACGCCCCCAGGGCACGCACATCCCTGGTATGTAACGTCTTGATATCCTGTGATTATACTGACCTTGGGGTAGCCGTTCTTGGTGAAATTGCAAGAAAGGGCGAAATGGTCGATTGGAACCGCATTGTCACGATTACTTACCGACCCATTGGAGAATGCGTCGGAATTGCTTGAAGCCGCCAACTCGCTCCAAGGACCCTCTCCATTCCCTGCCCCTAACCACGTACCCGTCCAGTCAGCCACCCCTATGATGCTCGCTACGAACGCTATCAGTGGGGCAGCACCAGATCCTGGAGACGCGCACATCGAATTCGACTTTCGGTCGTACCTGGATAACCAATATTTCGAACCTGGAAGCTACGATGATCAGACAGGGACCGGAACATCCGCAGAGTCTTTCCTCCCTCCACAAGAGTTCGAAAGGCTCTTCTCCGACCCTGTGAAGCCGGCGTTGTGCCCCTCCGCAGTGATGAATATAAGGGATATGATGCAGGAGTATCCCCTGGAACTTTTACAGCTACCTGATGATATTTCTAACCGTTCTTCTGGTGGCGTTGCTTAATTCATTGTAACTTGTCTTGGGATGATGGTCCTTGTTTTGGTTACGTTTCTCTGTTGTCTCGATTGTGGTTCTACCATGGTTCCTATAACTCTCACCTACACAAGTTTTTGTCGTACAAAGTCTTGTGAGTTGCCCTAGTCGCTTCCATCCAACAGCTGCCAGGCCTCCTCGTACCGCTTTTTTGTCCCCTCGACCACAGCAGGGGTCATCTCCCACCCCTTCCCATCGGGGCCGTTCTCCAGGCCCTTCTTGAACCCGGACGACGTAAGCCAGTCTCTCAAGAATTGCTTATCAAAACTCGGCTGTGGTCGACCAGCTTCGTATTGATCGGCTGGCCAATACCTCGAAGAGTCGGGGGTGAGGAGCTCGTCAATGAGAATAACATCCTCCGTTGCGAGGTCCGTGCCAAATTCGAATTTGGTGTCGGCGAGGATCAAACCCTTGGTTATCGCATAGTCTGATGCAGTCTTGTAGAGCTCGAGTGCGACGGTGGATATTTTACCGTAAATTTCTTCACCGACGAGGGTGGCCGCTGAATGGGATCCGTAAGTGAATAGCAAGACCCGATCACGGGACCCGCACCTTGCTGAGGCGAGATGTTCTCGTCGTGCTCTCCTTGCTCGGCCTTAGTTGAAGGGGTGAATAGGGGAGAGGGGAGTTTTTGAGATTCTATCAAACCGGAAGGCATTGGGATTCCGTGGACTGTCCCGCTCTTCTTGTATTCCGACCAAGCGGAGCCTATCGGGAGGTCAGGAACAAACAAACGATTCGGTTTCTGTGCCCACCGGTCAGATAACCGCGGACAATCGCCTCGAGGGGGATGACCTTTGCCTTCTTTACTAGCATTGCCCTACCCTCTAGTTGGTCTTTGTATTTCTGGACCTCCTCTGGCATCTCGTCAATGTTCGCGGTGACGAAATGGGTAGGAGTGATGTGCTTCAACTCGTTGAACCAGAAAATCGAAATCTGTGTCAAGACTCGACCCTTTCCGGGTACTCCCTGAACGTAACAAACCGTTCATTCATCCGGCACCTGGAGGGGTGTGTGGGAAGGCACAGACGTTTTTCATGATAACATCGTAAGCGGAGATCCTATCTGAGGCGACGAACAGGAGACGGTTCAGATCCGAAGTCTCGTAGATGTCGCGGACTTTTCCCTTGGAGATGAGCTTCAGACCTGGAAGGTCTGAGTCGATTATAGTCTCCGAAGTAGCCAGGCCCATCTTTCCGTGAATGTCCGAGATGAAAGATGATGGACAGAGTGTGTGACTGGTGTGGTGACGCGTGACACCACCCTTTCCAAAGTTCAATCGTCCAACGCGTTTCGGGAAGCATGTCGGGAAACGCGGTAGGCGCAAAGGGGAGCAAGCGGTGGCAGCATTTCTACGCCGCGTTGCAGCTGGCGATTCAGCGCTCCGCTCATAAGTGGACGTGAGGACCTCCAACGATCTCTCCAGGCTCGGTACCCTTACGGATTGTCCACAGGTGGGATAATTTCACAGAATGCTTCCCGGTCTTCTGCATGGAAGAGGGGGACCGCGCGCAAGGTGTATTCAATACGCTCTCGAGACACATGGAATCGTCACTGGTGGTACGTTTACATCCCTGATGATCTCATCGGCTCACTATCGTTTCAGGAAGCAACGGACAAGTTCTTTGACGATACCAACCTTAGACAATGCATAGATGATTTGCACGCAGCCGTCGTAGACGCCAAGCTTCGTAAACAAAATGGTGAGGTCCGACCCGATATCTGGAGGGAGGACCTCCATCCTCGTGCTTCCACCCGGGCCCGAACAGTACCGTTGCTCGAAAGGGAGAGGGAGCGTCTGCTTGCAGAACTACAAGAGGTATTTCCATTGACCTCTCTCATCCGCTATCGCTCATGCCGCGTCCCAGTTAGAGGGAGAAAACTTGAGACTACAAGAAGAGATCGCATCCAACGTCCGTCAGTTTGGCGAAAACGAGAAACAGGCGGAAAGTTTGTTGGACGTGTTGGACGAGGTAGGGGGATCGCTCTAAGTTTGTAGTTCTTCCTCACCCAACACGCAGGTTTTCCGGGAGTGGGAGCGCCTTCCAGCAGAGGACATGAGCCAATGGGCAAGGGAGATGGTTCAACAACGATCCATGGGTGACAAATCGATGATCTTTTGAGCTTCGATCTGTTACGTCCGCAACGACCGTACCCTGTGGGGGGACTTCTATCATCGATGCCGTCGGGTAGACCTTCCCGGGACCCTGGTTTTGTTACGATTCGATTGCATAACGAAACGACGTTCCGAGGATCTGCGGAAAGAACACTCTCGCTTGGGGAGTTCGTGATCACAGACCACTGTCGAGTGGGGGAAATACAGGACGCGCGGCAATTACTCGACAACCTACGGGGAAATGGCACTTTCGGGAGAGGGAGAGTGTGGTTAGGGGATATAGGGAGAAAATCAGAGTAGGCAAACGATCGTGCCGTGGGGGGGAAACCACGTTGTTAGCAGATTGCAGGAGTGTATATACATGTCCCACAAAGCCCACCCAAATTGAAACATCTAAACTCTTCGACTTGACTTGCTGAGCTACCCACACTAAAACGGGGGGACTTTTTCTTCAGGACGTCGTTCCGAACCCCGGAACAGCACCGGTGACGCCCACATCCAAGCTGATCGAACAAACTGCGATCGTGATTTTCTCAAATTTTTCCCGCTCAAAAATCAAACGCTACCAGAATGTCCGCAAGACCCATACCCAAACAGCTAAAATCCACCCTCAAGACAAAGGTCAAGGCCACAAAGCGCGTTCGAGTCTCCGAGGATGCACATGCGAAGGCCGACCCAACACCAAAACTTTCCTCCAAATCCAAAGGCAAGCAACGCGAGACGGCAGCTTCCGTAAAGACGCACTCCGACCAGACACGACCAAAGGCTAGCTACAGCGCTTCTAGACCCCCTTCCGCATTCAAACTCGTCACTGGATCGTACGAGAAACTCCTGTATGGTTTAGAAGGCTCGATAACGTTGGGTGAAAGGGATGGAGATCGGATATCGGTAGACCTGAAACCGATATTCATCTTTCCTGCGCATGTGTCGTGTGTGAAGGCGGTTTCGGGATCACCGATGGGTGGGAAGTGGTTAGCGACGGGGAGTGTGGATGAGATTGTCAAGGTGTGGGATTTGAGGAGAAGGAAGGAAGTCGGTGGGTTGATGCAACACGAAGGTGAGTTTCTGACGACCCACTGCGCATCTCCGCGCCAAAGCTCGTTTTTATCGTGTTGGGTTAGGTTCCATTACCGAGTTGCACTTCCCCTCGCGGTCTCATCTTATTTCCGCATCCGAGGACGGGACAATAGCTATATTCCATGCACGCGACTGGGTGGTGCTGCGTGTTCTGAAGGGCCATAAGGGTAGGATCAACTCTGTCGGGATTCACCCTTCAGGAAAGGTCGCTCTGAGCGTCGGAGTCGACAAAACCTTACGAATGTGGGACCTTATGCGGGGTCAAGGTTCTGCAAGTACGAAACTTGGGAAAGGTGCGCACGCGAGGTTATGCAGCGGACATTATCGGGTTGACGCGAGTTTTCAAGAGGGGGAGAAAGTGAGGTGGTCGACGAATGGGAAGCTTTTCGTCGTTCAGTCGCGTTCAAATCTCGAGTTCTTTGACACAGTGAGCCGGCTTTCCAGTTCACCGTAGACACCCGTCTGATTCGCGTGTTTTCCCCAGAATCTTGCCTTGCTGCACACCATTACCCATCCGTCTCGGATACAGGACGTCAAGTTTGTACAACACCCGGAAACAAAGGACGAGATTCTTCTTGTGGGCGCAGAGGACAAAAAGCTATCGGTCTACGCAGTCCCTTCCGAAACTTCCGAAACGCCATACGTTATCGCTGAGATGATCGGGCACACGAACAGGCGCGCCCCACCTTTGGCAGATTTAATTGTCTGGCTGTCTGACCCAGGGTTGTCGTAGAGTGAAAGCAGTTGACACTCTCGAGGTCTCGCTTCCAAACCAGACCACCACCACGGTGGTGGCTACAATCTCTTCAGATGGGAAGGCACGGGTTTACGATCTGGCGCAAGTGCCCAAACCGGTCCCGAAGTCGAAGGTGGAGACCATCGAACCAGTGGGGGAGTACGACACAAATGGCAGTAGGCTCGTTTGCCTCACTCTTGCGGATAGTGATGGGGTGCAGGAGGGAGGTTCTGTAGCTGGGAAACGGAAGCGGGACGAGGATGAAGCGGAAGATGGACCGGAAGTGCTGGGCGAGGAATCTGGGGTCCAAGAGGGGGGACTGCCACAGGGTTCAGCAGACGGTGGATCCGATGATGAGGAGTGAATACCGACAATAAGTAGGCGCAGCAGAGGCCAGGGCGAGCGCCACGCTCAGACAAAAGCCCTTGAAGCCGCAAAGTTCGGGGTGACATAATCGATCGAGCGGCGTCGGAAAAACATATTGGTGACGACCGGCGGCGTTGATTGTGAATTCGGGTGTTTGAATAACCACAGGCTGCGTTCGTCGTTACGATGACAAGAAAAAATATTCCTCCGCCAGACACTTAGGTTACGTAATCGAACCTGCCGTATTGGAGTGATGGTGATAATGGAACTGGCGACCGGTGACCTGGTGCATGAAGTTCTTTCTTCCCGCTTATCTTCTCTTCTGACTGTCCACCACTCCTCACCCCCGTCTGCCACCAACGACGACGACGAAAGGCCATTGCTGTGGTGGTCAGACTTTCACCTGTTTGCGGTCGATCTCGCGCTTTTCAGTCCTGCCTCGGTCCGGGTACGTCAACAATTTTTTTGAAATACACCCAGGTGCTGATAGACACCAAGCTAAGTCCAGTTTCGTCGAGAGTCCCCCCCGCCTGACGCCCTGGAAAGCACACCCGCACACCACGCTTTGACACCTCCGTTAGGCGCTCCCACGGAACCCACGGCGCGCTCGGTTCCATGAATCCCACACCAGAGCCATCGCCTACCCGGGCTGGCCTTCGCATCGAACTGTTTTCCTCCCCTTTCGTTTCTCCCTCTTCCCCCCTCTCCCCAGCACCCAAGATGTCCGCCGGCCCCCGTCCCAGGATGCCTGCCGGCCCTCGTGTCAGGAAAAACACGGCAGGCGCTGTGAATCTCTCCGCTCAACGTTCCGCAACTACTCTAAATTTCGCTGACCTCCCACCTCTTCCTGGAAACGGTAGAAACTCTCCAGGTCCTTCTACCTCAGATTTGGGCCAATCTGCCTCACTTCCTCCTCGTTACCCTCCGCTACCCACCAATGGGGAAGCGGTTCAAGCCGAGTCGAATGATCCGATGCCGTCCACCTCTGCCACACCCGCTCCGACACCCGTCCCCTCCCAACCTCTCACCACACCCGAATCTACACGGCCCTCGACACCGGCCTCGGTGACCACTTATAGAGTCGTCAGCAAACCGGCCACCCTTCCAATCCCAACCCCAGTCAATTTCAAGATGGATCCCGTCGCCTTCAAAGGTCTCCCACTCGAAGCGGCCCAGTGGTCCTTCACATCAGATCAGCTTCGGGAGATGGTCTCACGAGCGATCCGTGACTCAGCGAAGGAACAATTCATCAAACTGCTATCCCTTGATGCTCTCGATAAAGAGATCCCTGAGGAGCTGGCTCGCTTGGAATCTCTCAAATTCACCACCCAGGCCCAACATAGGTTTCACTTCCAGCGAAGGACGAATTTGTTACAGTCGTTGAACGCGCTGGCCTGCAGCGCCCCCGTTTCCGGGGAAAACGGCATGAGTACCCTTGGAACGCTGATTCAGCAGCTCGCCGAGGTTACCGCGAGTATGGACCGCTTCACGGAGACGCTACTCACGGCCTCGGAGCATCGTTCCCAACTCGCTCAGGTTAAGGAGAAACATCTCTCATCCGCTCTTGCCATGGCTCTGCGTAAACTCAACGCCAGTTACGCCAAGCGAACGGACGACTTGAAGAGCGCCAGAGCGCGCATCGTGGCGTTGCAAACAGAATTGGAGGAAGCTTGGAAAGTTGCGGAGGGTATGGCAGAGGAAATAGATAACCTCGAAAACTTCAAGAGCGACTATGCTATGGAGGACAGGTTCAAGAACGGTGAAGCGGAAGCAAACCAGGACGACGATCCTACACTGGTATCCGTCGTCAACGCCAAGGTCGTTCCTGTTACTGGCAAAGCCGTGATCAGCAAAGCTACCCTCATCGGCTCTCCTCCCCCCAAAGGCGATGGCAAGTCCCTCGTGCCTCCAAACACCCACGTCCGGCGTCCTCGCACAGCTAACGGGTCCACTGGCGATCGTGATCAATCGTCGAAGCTCTCGGCAGCCAGGAAACGGATCAGTCTCATTTCGCAGAGCGGCATCAAGATCCAAAGGTCCAACTCGGAGAGTGACAACGGACCTGGCGCACAAAACACGCCTAGAAGCAGTCAGAGGAGGGCGAGGAGTCAGAGCAAAGGCAAGGACCCAGCGCCCATAAGCCCTTCTCTTCTCAGCAACCCTTCCAAAAATTCGTTCTTGGAGCTTTCGAGACCGGCCAGTCCACAGCCATCGGATGAGGAGGCGATCCCCCCTATGCTTGCTCTTGTCAGGGTACAACAGGCGGATGGTGGCGTGAGTACGAGTGCGGGGGTTGGGGTGAGCGCAGGACAAACTTTTGAGGACCACCAAGGTACGACCCCGAGTTTTTTCCTGAGCTCAGTGTTGGATGTGTCAACTGACGGATCGGAATCAAACTAACGTCATTGCTTCTCCCTTTAGTGAATCTCGACTACTCGCCTGGATTTTCCGCGGCCTTCGACAGCACGATGATACCACCCCCTCCATTAGGCAGCGATATGCCTTCTCCGTTGACGAGGACGAGTAGTATGAATATACCGCATCCACCCTCGATACAAGACACCAGACGGATACAATCTATGCAACCGTCACTTTCCGTTCCATCCTCGTTGCAGTCGCGAGATCGAGATTTGGAAGATCGTGATCAGACAGGGTACGACGGTGGTCTCCAGGATAGTCCCGTGGTTCCCGTTCTGAAAGTTCCACAAGCGGTAGAGGAGGCACATGTTGATCCTTTGTCGGACACGGAAGAAGATGACAAGAAATTCTCTACGTCCCATCACGTGTATGACAAGTCTGACCTTTGGGCGATGTTGGTGGATGCGTCGCCTGAACCGCCGTCTTCCCCAGCGTCACCCTCCGTCGACGGCGGGGTCGACCCGGGCGCTTTGGTCAAAACTGGACCCTCCACCTCCACCTCGATGGATGTTCTCGTGGAAGGCCCGGAACACGATCAGACATTGGCCTCGTCGTATCTACCCGACATGTCCACGTCCTCACCTGGGTCTATTAATGGCGATGGTACAGGCACAGACCCGCCGGTGAGTATCATCGCATCGGAGGACAGCGAGGAGCCCAACGACAGTCATGAGAGACGTGGTGAGCCCGAAAGTGGAACAGGAAAAGGAGAGGGTGAAGCTCAGGTACCTCCCAGCCCGGCACCGAGCGACGTCCCAGATATGCCCGTCTTCCAACCTACGAAGAACTCAACTCTGTCGCTAGAGAGGCACGGGAGTATAGGTTCGTTTGTGGCGAGGAAGAGCTCGTTGTTCAAGAGCCACAACCGTTCACACGACAAGAGGAGTTCAATGCCGTTGCCCAGCGCGGTGATTGCGAGTTTGTTGCCATGGAGAGGGTCGAGGAGACCTTCGTCGGAACCGGAGTTGCCTAGCCAATCTTCGAGGGAGAGATCGAGGTTATCATCTTCATTGCCTTCGCCACATTGACGGCTCCCTTCCGTTCCGTCTTTCTTTTCCTCTACACCTTTCCTCGCTTTGAAATTACTCCCCACTATACTTCCACCCCAACATACCCCCCCCCCTCTGAATTTTGAATTATTCATTCCACCTTCCCTCAACGTTCCGCTGTGTTTCACCTTCGCACACGCCACCCCATCAATATAGATTTATGCTATCCCTGTTGTCCATTCGTATATCTCGCCCACTCTTCCCTTCCCTCCACCCCACCGGATCCCACTCTCCCTCAACCTTCTCGCTGCGTTTGCCGTATGCTGTATCGCTGTCTTTCCTCTCTCCTTTACTTACCCTTTGATTGTTCATATGGTTTCTTCTCACTTTTCTCACCGTGTTTCCTTAGCCACCCACTCACCTGATCATGAAAAATCAGCCACAGTTCCTTTCTGTATCAAAGCCGTTTGTTTCATTTTCATATAGCGCATACGCTTGCTCGTTCGCCGTCCGTCTCTCTCTGTCCTCCCTCTGTCTCCGTCGCTCTGCCACTCCTTGCTTACTACTCGCCAAAGCTTCTTTTTCATTTCGCCTGGCTCCATCTTCCTTCTATAATGTTGGGGCTTTAGGCTTGGGAAATTTTTGTAACACTTACCTCCATACAACTACTCCCCCTCCTTTTAATCATTCCTTCGTGTCTTACTGCCCGTTCACCCTGCGTTCCGCCGCCTCTGTCTTTGGATGTTCCCCTTTTTCTCCGTACTCCCTCTGGTATTTGCACACACGGGATACAATGCATAACATAGATACTACGCGGGCATGCGCATATACAGTTGAAATTGTAATAATGCATATCGCGGGTTCCATTAGCGTCTTGGACTACTGGGCTGGTGAGGACGCATATGGCGCGGGGAGGCCACGAAAATGTCTACGCACAACGCGTTATGCACTTCCAATCGATTAGAAATGCACTGGGCGAACCCCGTTTTCCCCCAGACATATGCATTTCAGAATTGTGCATTTTTTTTCACCTTGCGCATTATTACAATTTCGACTGTACGCACAGAAATCGATTTGAAACCGTCAACACACCCGCAGACTCAATGTCGTCGGGTGTCTGCAGTCGCGATAAGGTTGGGCTCATTGGTTTTTGGCCAACGTCACAGTTTAGACATTGCCGCACCCCCCGCACCCCCCCCCCCCCAAGTCACTCCGCAAGACCAGGTGATGGTAATATCGTCAGCGAAGTTGTCTTCTCGCACAGACACTACGAGACGGGGGGATGGTGGGAAAACACCAGAACCGGATACATGTGCCC
>Ga0307517_10005569_pt1 | contig 18922 bp, 25 predicted proteins | sample 23_EM_MG_FD_194515 | JGI IMG/M metagenome (GOLD analysis project Ga0307517, IMG submission 194515) | Populus trichocarpa ectomycorrhiza microbial communities from riparian zone in the Pacific Northwest, United States - 23_EM | ecosystem: Host-associated > Plants > Roots > Unclassified | place... | reverse complement strand
CAATGAGGTGATCATTGCATTCCCAAGAACCGTCACCACGTCCCGGAATAGCCAGTCAGTTGTATTGAGCTGTCGATAGGATTGCGGGCCTGGGGATTTCATTTCCAACTTGAGAAGGGCACGCATTATTGGCTGTTATAGTTGTTGGAGCCCGCTCGTTCGTCATCGGGGAGTAACAGAAGCGCCCATCTGAAATAGAACGAGGGATACAGGTGAGTCCAGTTCGATACTATCTAGCTAAGTCCCAAGTTTATTTGCTCCATTTACCTCACATTGATTTGTTTTCGGAACTTCGGACTATCGAGCCCTTGTTCTCCAAGTAAGTACGTACAAACCCATGACACTGATGACAGCAAGAATGAACCACGAAATTTGCTACCGTTTTGCCAACTTTCATGACCGTAATCGCGAAGTAGACTAACGAATATTCTAAGCTAAATCAGGTAGTCTGGTGCTGGTCATCGGATCCTCGACAACCCAGATCCTCACGGCTTTTAACCTCTCCGCACTGACCCCTTGTTCACTCTGGTCATTTTCATGAACCGTGATTATAGGGTGTGATGTGTAATGGAAGGAGGGTGAGCTACCCGAGCCACCCATGCTGAGAACGGCAATTTCAATCTGGTCATGCACCGGAGATTTATTTGTGCACATAGACGAAGGCTTAGCGCTTAGCACCTGGAGCTGTGGAGCACTAGACAACCTTCCATTCTTCCAGCCAGTTGTTGAACGTAAATGCAGGGCAGTATTCAATTGTTCAGGTCTCTTCAGGTATAGACGTGACCAGGTCAAAACGTCAGGATTTCGCCGAGTGAGTGAGTGTTTGTCCGACAAATATGTTTGAACACTCTTCTGACCTCGAGATATATTTCAATGGGAGTAACGAGATATATGCCGAAATTTCTGGCAAGTATGAATCATCAACCACCTCACAACATTCGGGTGGACGAAGCTGGTGAACCTTCAGAGTATACTTCATAGGGTTTGCATAAAATTTTGGAGCCGTTGCACGTCGTTTGGTTGGAGTCCCCAAAAAGGGGAGTCCTTGTACGTCAGCCCCCCATCATCCATGAAAACAAAAGCCGAGATAACATTCTACTCTGAAAGGGTTGTAATAATATGTCCGCTACTATTTTTTCCCCTACCTTTAGGTAGGGGGTATTAGCAATGTCAGTTTCAGGGTTTTTGGCGGGCGGTTTGGCGTGGCTGTGTTAGCTACTATCAATGGTACCAATTTCCCGCACTTTCCATTCTATGAGCTTCCAGCCCGTTCACTCTCCTATCTTTCCTTGCAAGCACCCCAATTTTCTTCTCCACTATCCTTTGCCATTAACGGATACCTCGCGAGCAAATTATTTGATTGCCAGTCTCCGCTGTCCACTGCTTCTCCTTCTACGTCTCATTGATTTTGATGAGGATCATACGAGTGAGTTCCTGTCATTACAACATTGTTTCAAGTGACTACTCCTCACTTTTGTGGATTGCAAGATCCGGAGCTGTCTGATGTTTCTGATCCTCTGCTTAAATGCCACTTCCCATTCAAATTGTGCAGCAAATCGGGATTGCCGCACCGCGACATTTTGAGGGCACTACTCGTCACTTGATACCCATATGGTCTCAGGCTGGACAGTGAAAGCCACTTCCCTGGTGGGGTAAAGCTACAATCGGACTTTACGTGTATTTCCAACTTGAACTGTCCTTCAATCCCATTATATATTTGAAGAAGCATTGAATTAAAGTGGAGTCATTGGCGAGTTCAGATTTGCATCGTCCGGAGCTTCGAAGTGCCGGTTCGATAATTCATAGTGTTGGTAGTGTTATACCCGCTACAGACGCTTCGAAGTCTAGAGTTGTCTTCACTGACTTCAGTCTGACTTCTCGTGGTTCACCTCCATGTAATTTACTTGTTTTGGCTCTCAATTCCTCAGTAGTAGAAAACCATGGATGATTTCCCTCAATGAATTTCATGCTCTAAACCAAACAGTGGGGTGCCGATGTAGGATTGAAATATTACAGAAGTGAGGTTTAGGTCTGGAATTTTTGCGACGATGGCTAGATGGTAAAATGTCAAAGGAATCAGAGGTCCCGAGCGTTCCTAAAATGGAGTTTGAAATGGAGCCTCTGAAACCGCAAGGAAGGGTAACCGTTTCCCTGGATTACGAGGATGATGGTTCTGAACGAAATATTTTCCGGGGTCCCCACAGGTGACATGAGCCACAAGTCCTTTTGGAACGGGATTCTTTGAGAACCTTTTCTAAACGTTAAAGTCATCTGGCCTGATCATCCCACATTTCGACTATAAAGCCCAGTGAAGATCCAGAATTCGTTCGCAACTCTCTAAGCATCGTACACAACATGGATGCAGGCAAGTATTGCTTTCCAACATAATAACTATCACATACAGCTAATAACCACCAAGTGTTTTCCACGTCCACGGGCTTCCCTGTCCTAAAATCCGAGTTGGAGACTGTTCAGCTTCTGCGGACCACGAACAATAATTCCGTTGATTCTTATGGTCCTCAACTCTTGCAGGGTATGTTCCATTTCCACATACTGTATATGATCAGCGTTTCTCTTCTTCAAGGCTGACATTCCTTTCGGATAGACATCGATCTCATTGACGACATCCGTCACTTCAGCCGCGAGCGCATTCCAGAGCGTGTTCTCCACGCGAAGGGGGCCGGTGCTCATGGCTACTTCAAACCAACAAAGGACCTCTCCGAGTACACCATTGCCCACCCCTTTCAGGCCGAGAATCTGAATAAGGAAGTAGTGGTTACTGCTCGATTCTCTACCGTTAGTGGACAAGCAGGTTCTGCTGACACTGTCAGGACATTCCGCGGATTTGCGGTCAAACTGAAGACCGACGTTGGTAACTGGGACTGGGGTGCGTGATTTTGACTTCTGTCACCCGCTCTTTGGCCTTACGCCGCCCCTCTAGTTTTTATTAATTTTCCCGGTAACACAAATATACTCCTGATGAGCGAAGTGTGTATTGACTGATCCTCCATCTTTCAGTATTCTCTATTCGCGATCCTGCAAAATTGATTGGGTTTGTCGCCCCTGCGTTCAACAATAATACATCACTAACTCCCCTTTGGCCCTTTCCCTCTGTCAGTATTGCCCATGCACAAGGCCGCGACCCACGAACAAATTCCTTCAACCCAGACCATAGCTGGGACAATTTCAGTTCGAATCCCGAGATGGTCCACCTACTCTTACATACTTTTGGCGATTATGGTATTACCAACGGCTATTCTTACCAACATGCGTTTTCCGTCAACCCCTTCAGTTGGGTCAACAAGGATGGAGTTGTCCATTATGTCAAAATGCAACTGAAGGCACCTAAACTCGAGGTTTGAATTTCTCTGCGCTTTCATCCCAATGTTAGCAGTTGAATACTCCCCTCCAGTACCTCACGGATGAAGAAGCGGCGAAACTGGCAGGGATCAATCCAGACTACAATTCAGCAGATCTCTACAACGCGATTGAGGAAAGAAATTATCCTACATGGGCTGTCGAGATCGTAAGTGCAGAGGATTAATTCTACGCTCTCTGGATGGACTCTCATGAATTTTTTAAATAGCAAGTCATGAGCTTGGAACAGGCAGAGGAATGGACAAAGAAAACCGGGTACAGTGTCTTTGATGCAACCAAATTTTGGCCTGAGACAGACTTCCCTCCTATCAACGTCGGCGAATTTGTGTTAAACCGCAACCCAGACAATTACTTTGCTGAGGTAGAGCAACTCGCATTTGCGCCTAGCACCCTCATTCCTGGTGTCATACCTTCTCCGGATCCTATTCTTCAAACTCGCTTGCTCTTCTATGGGGACACACAATGCTATGTTCGTTGTCACTCTTCCTCTCTGGTAGCTGATAAAGACATGCTTGTGAATTTTTTCAGCGCATCGGAATCAACCTGCAGCAACTACCGGCAAATAAACCGATCTGTCCAATTTCTAACTTTCGTAAGTTCGATTCCAGTCAGATCGCATAAATGATATCGCTAATGAATTCTTTGTTGCATCTTAACAGAGCGTGATGGATTCATGGCCTTCGACAACCAAGCAGGACAGGAGAATTACAACTCAACTTTGAAACCTCACAAATTTGCTTCGTATCCGAAAACTCACCAGGAATTCATCGGAAAAACCGTCAATTATCTAAGTGTGCTTGTAAAGCGTCAGCACCTCCTCTCGTATCATTTGTTGTCATTTCCTGAGCAACTTCTCTACTACTAACAGGTGACTTCGAGCAACCAGCGCAACTCTGGGACAGTCTCTCGGATGACGCGAAAAAAAGATTGATTGGAAATGTCGTCGCCAGCTTGAAGCCTGTCAAAACGAAAGCCATTCAATTACGACAACGTAAGTCACAAATATGTGCTCGGCACTTCGAGTTCCAACCCACCTCATTTTAATATTTTGTGTTTCTTCAATGTTTAACGGTGTTCGGTTTTCTCTAGTCGATGTGTTTGCTACTGTCAACCTTGAGCTCGCGAAAGAGATTGGCAAAGGCATCGGATTAACGCAGGCAGAAATCGATAATATCAAACCTCTTGTTCTCCCGGATGGAAGTGACTAGTGACAGATTGTCGGAAAATAGCCCAACGAGGTTTTGTTTTGGCTTTCAAATTTTCAATGCTTGTATTTGTAACAGCTGCATAAAGTATCATATTGAAAAATGGTTTCCAACTTGCCGATATTGGCGATATGTGTCCAAATGCCGAATACTTTATCATTTCAATCAATTCAGCCAATCCAGCCAGTCTTAATGCAAATGTCCCACCAATTGTTTTTACACCAGATTCATATTTTTCTCGATTTATCCGAATTTTAGAAAATACAAAAAATCCGAAAAGTGCAATACTTTATCTCAGATACGGAGGGGCCAGCAAATTTCTGCGTTAAGTGATTTGACCGACTCAAACATCCTCGTCATAGTTGTATACTTGAGCTTCATTCGGGATGGCAGAGTCCTTCAGCCTGATATTGAGGAGAGGAGTCATATGCCTGGCAGCCGTCGGAAAGCAAGCTCGTTCGTCTTTAGGTCAAAAAAATCGGCCGCCCCCCGAGAGTCGCACTCCTAGTTGGAGAATCAGCGCTCGGCATAGAGCTCCAAGAAACAAGTTATATGTCCTGAATGCCATCGTTAGTGCACAAGGAGCAACCTATTGGAGCTTTTGTGTTGTCGGCGCAAGATAACAAGTGTTCATGTAAACATGATGCGTTATATACTTCCAGATCTCTTTGACTTCTAAATCAAATTCTTGGGGATGTTCGTGCCATCACAGGTAAAAACTAATGTATTAACCTGGCCCGGTAGTCTACGGGGTGCGTGGAAGCAGGCGACTTGACGTCGACTGCTCCACGGGGCGAAGGTCGATGGACTAGGCGGATGAACCCCTTCCGCCAATCCTCCTCTACCGGGTTGGGTTTGGGTGGGTGTAAGATGCAAGGTGGTAATACAGGTTGAATACAGGAGTGGGTGGGTGGGGAAACAGAAAAAGGCTCGAGACGAGGCGCATGGAGGCGAGGCGAGGGAATGATTTAACGATTGTGTTAGTGATATGTAGTACAAGTAACTAAGTAAACGATAAACACGTTGCGATGGCGCTGTCCACAAGAAGGCACGCCCACGTGACAGGTCACTTGGGTGTTTCCAAAGCAGTCGCGGACCCCACGTTTCTTTCTCAAGTCATCCCACAACCATCCTCTAAACCATGACCACCCCATCAGACACAATATCCGCGGAAGTCTACTACAGAATCTTCTTCCACACCACGAAACACCCACACCAACCGGTCAACTGTGTGCTTCTAGGCACACAGGAATTCAGTGGAGAAGGTAGAAAGTCGGGACCAACCCATGGTTCCGTCACCCCTCCTCCACCATTAGACGAGTCTTAGCCCCATGATGGAGATTGCACTTGATATGGTACGATTTCTGTCTCCTGCTCTGTGTTTGTTGAGATGAGAAGGTTAATATTTATGGATTTTTTTCCTGCGTTCTTTCTCCTTGGCTTATTGTTTCCACGTTCTGTCGCCACGGCGTTTCTCCTCATGCTTATTTCTGCTGCTCTTGTATTTTGACCTTTGTCGATCCTCGAATATGAATGAATGAGTGAAGGCTACACAACACGCGTAATCGGTGGTATTATCAGGACGACAGGACGCTGGCGCCAGTGGGTGAGAAGGTTGCGGCGAAATTGAAAGCAGTATTCGAGGATTCTGTGGCGTTTATGGTGCGTTTTTTTTTCCTTTTGTTGTTGTTATTCGAAGGTGTTATACTGATGGATTTTGAGGGAGTAGATTGATAACCAGGAGCTGGGGACGGCGGAGGGGGCTTTGATCGTACATATCCTTCTTTTCTTTTCATTCCTCGAGTCTTCAGTCTGTGGGCGTTTCCTATACTTATACCCCTGTCCCCTTCAAACAGCCGTACATCGCCTCTACGCCAACCTCAAACTGGCGCCTCGCCCAAGCATTCACCTCAGACTCCTCCGAGTTTCAGTTCAGCGACCCTTCGACGCCAGCGGAGGGGGTGCAACTCGTACAAAGGCAGAACCTGCATTTCGCGTTTGGAGATTTTGATGATCATTTGGAGGATGTGGACGAGTGGTGAGTTATCCTTTTTTTTCAATGTTTTTGTCCGCGCAAACTGTCAAAGGTTTTCTCAGATCTAAATTTATTTGAAATCCGAATCTCGTCCGTTGCTTTTTTGTAACTAACCTTAGCGAGTCGGATATGCCAACTTTACAAAATATCCAAACAGCTGGATGATCTCCCCTTACGAATCTTCAGGAAGCACGAATGACAATGCCGTCTCCGGGAAAGCGGCCCGTTGTAGGTGCGAGGCACCTGGAAGAAGACTCCTGGTCTGGTCCACGCGGCAGTAGGTCCACCCACTCCTTTCCCAGTCAACCCGCATTCCCGAGTGAACCTTGGCCACTCCCCAGTGACCGACGGACAGATCTTCGACCTGCGGAAACCCATTCCAGTGAGGATTGGATGAACTTCCTATCTATTTACGAGGCTGACGAGTTCTGAATAGATTCTGCGGCACGTCGAAAGTGCATGACTCGATCGAGCGATTAGAGTCCGGCTCGTCTCCAGAGTCCACAATTCAGGATTTTTTACCCGAGTAAGTTTCAGATATTACTCACCGCTGTGCATCAAACTCAAGCTGTTTCGGTTATAATATACCGGCAATTCTGATCACGACCTCGTAACTTTCCTGGGGTCTTGCTGCCAACACCGATCAAAATATCCTCCTTCAACGGTCTTCACGTAGCCCTGGCCCTGAATACTCCGAACGCGATCGGTCAGTCCGTCAAACTCGCGGCCGACATACGACAGGCGGCCGCGCGTACGTGTGGTGTGTGCGAGTGCGAGAGGGCGTTGGTGGATGGCTCGACACGTAACAAGGAATGGGAGTCGGCCGGTGGTGGCTGCGGGATGCGTATAAAAACATATGTTAGAGGTTGTACGAGGTACGCCGTTGCGACCTACCGAAGCTGCACTGTGACGCTAACGAACGGTATGATAAAGGTCGACAGATTTCTGGACGAACGCACGCGAAACGAATCCCAGCGACGATGACAGCAGCGATGGGTGGGTTGAGTAGTGGTAATGAGTATCGTATTCAAGGACGACGAGAGGTACGTAGTGCGTACCGTCGAGCTATAGCTCGTCGTTTCGAATGGGCGCTGACCGTTGGCTTCAGTTTCAGTGCTGCAGAACGACTTGAAGATCGCGTCTATCAGCACTTGAGACAACAAGCCGATGTACAAAACCGCGGAGCTTACCGGGAAAGGTACATAGTCGATCAGGAGCATCATTGGTTAATTTTATTCCGTAGGTTCACGTCAGTTCGGCGCCCAGAATACGAGAAGATCTAGAACGAACAAACGAGGGTTGGCCGTCGAAAAACGCACGCGAAACACTGCTGCGGGATCGCCGGGTCAGTCAATAGCGTTCTCGATGAGGCGAGCAAGATGGCTGTTTACCTACCAGAAGAACGGCCCCTGGCCTTGTCGAGGTCCATCACGACCGGCTATTCGAAGGCGGGACGACCTACTCGGATCGAGTCGTTGCCGCGGGAAGGAATCTAGGAAGAGACGGCGACATCATGATCAGCGAACAACGAACTCGATGAGTTCCGAAGCGAGGGGGAGTGGACGAGCTCGCTCTAAAGTGGGGAGGAAATTGAGGGAAGAGGAAATATGAATCAAGAGTGATTCCTCCCCTGCCTTTATTAGGTGCGTAGATGCGATACCGTAACTACCCAATGAGAATTCGTTTGACCATGACAGACGGTGCCTAAGCGAGATCCACTGATCAATGACACCGGGATTCAACAGTCTGTTCTGAATCTCTCGTCTAGTTGATTAGCTTCCTTTCATCCTTGTAGATATGGTATTTAATGTTTGGATCCTTACAATGAGTTGCATAAAATTTAACAAAGCCATTATTGTGTGCAAATCTCAATGAAACGTACAACGCCGCATCGCCCTCCCTCACCGCTGAGCCTCCCAGCGCGTACACAACTCGATATCAAATGAATCTCACCCTATCTCTTCAACTTTCAAGCTGCCGGCATGTCGCTGTGCGATCTCGTTGGCGATCTTCATCGGCGCCGTCTTTTTTGGGAGGTTAAGGAAAAAGTATACGTAAATACCTACCCGTCTAAATATGGTGTTCTCAAGCAGACGTTTATTAGGATATTGACGACATCGGCGATTGTGCACTACAAGCCATGTTTGGGTCACTCATTTACTCTTCAAACTTATTCAAGAGCGATATATTCAGAAACCAGGTAAACGTTATCTACAAGTATCGCGTTCGAGTGCCGTGATCTACAATGTCGATACATTCACGTACGGCGCTTAAGCCCGTGTATGGTGTAAGCCTTCTATTCGAAGGCGAGGACGAGTCTGTACCATTCGCGCATCTGAAAGCCCATTAGTCATGAATGTATTTAATAAAATACAATGTTGTGCCCATAAGATGATCCCAGGGAGCCGAACTCGAATGTGATCACCTCCTGACGAGTTCGTACATTGTATTGGTTTGGGCTACCCTGTGTAATCAGACGCCCAATCAAAAGGAAAACGAATTCACAACTACCTAGTCCATCTTATCAATTCCGATGGCCTTCAAATTCAAGCTGAATTTAAATATCGGAACTGATGCGAATGCCCTGGCTCATTGCGTGAACGCCGTAATATCGAAGCATAAGTTTTAATTCTAAATCCTGCGGGGAAGTCACCCACTCTCAGGATGGTTAGTCCAATGAAAACATGAAGCCGTGAAGTTAACAGGCATGAACTTCCCGACAAACCGGCTTGACAGATTTCCAAACAACATTACATGCGCCACAGGCTTGCCGTCACCATCACCCCCCGTTGAAACTGCAATCCTCGTTTGGTATTGCATCTACGTTCATTTTTCTCCCATAGCAAATACTATTTATACTGGGCGTTCTTCCTTCAAACAATCAAGGTCCCGTCCCTCCACAGCCTTTTTTGATACACCCACATCTTCTTTCATCATGAAATCCTCAATTCTCGTCGCCACTATTGCATCCCTCCTTCCTGCATCGACGCTCGCAGCCATGTTCTTATCCTGGACCATCCCCAATGCTCCCAGTGCCGGCTTCCAAAACATCAGCTTCCCATTCGACATCTCCCAAGCACCCCACAAAAGGGGATGGTACTTTGCTCAGCAGTTCTATTTCATCGGTCGAGACTATGTCGGCTACACTGGCCTCCAACCTCAAGCCGATGTTAACGGCCAACCCATTATCCACGCCGCTTTCTCTAGCTTCATCCCAGGGACGACCCAAAGGGACGCAAACTGTTGGGATAGCGCCGATGGTGGTCCGGGTGTCGGCTGCGCCCTAGACTTTCCAGGCTCGTACGATCACGGCTACAGCCTCGAGATCGCCAACACTGGTGGTAGCACGACATGGACCGGGACAGTTGTAGACACCACAACGAACAAGAAGCTTCATGTCGGGACGTATACACTCCCGGAGGGCACGCAAGGCATTAAGGGCGACCAATGGGGATTTGTGGAGTATTTTCTCAACGAGCCCGGCCCGGAACACTGCGACGAGCTGCCGTATACGTCGGTGACATTTGGGAATCCCTTCACCCCCACGGAAGACGGTAGCTTGGGGAATCCGTATGAGAATCCAGGCGCTTTTTGTACTGGTAAGCAAGACTTCAAGTTTTCGAGGTCCAAGGCAGGTGTGCAAGTTGAAGCGGGGTTCAAGAAACGTGGCGTTATTTCATATTTATTCAATCTCGTCGACACCAGCAGATGGATCACTAGCTATACTCACTAGTTCGTTCTGTTCTCGATTTTTTCTTCGCCACATTCCAAGTTCCATTGTGTACTTATTTTTTACCGAGTCGGCTCTCCGATTGCAGACCAGCTGTGTCATGAAAGCGACTTTTACTTACCATTTCGGACTCCCCATTTCCTATTGTTTGTAATACGTTCTCATCCTGACTCGCTCGTGACTCTTCTCCATCGCATTTTCCATTTCTCCCAGTCATTTCGTAGTATGACTCCATATTTCTACACAGTTTAAAACTTGCTCGCTTGTACTATTATGCGCAGTGAATCTAAGAGCGTTATGTTGTTCTTTACTTCGCTAACCCACCTCATTTCCGTGTGCCAACTCTACCCAACTGTTACTGTCATATCAGCTGACCCAGTCATCACAAGCTGCATCCTTTCTGTCGACGAGAAGAGCAAGGGTTTCTTGCTGACATTGGGGATTCGATTGATCCGAAATTGAACATGGTAGATGAGAATATATAGAGATTATCTTCCCGAGATGTGTCCTGCCCACAGAAGCTGTTCCCGTTCCAGGGTTGTTGGTCAATCCCCCTGGGCGCAAGATGATCCAATCAAAAGCCATTGGTTTCACGAGGTTCTTGTCAGCCTCGTATTTCCATTGCATGTAGACTGGGATTGTCTTCCTCATCCTGTTCGATATTGCAATACCTTCTTCTGTCTGTAATTCGTCGTTGTGAGAAATCCTTCAAGGAGAGAATCTGGGGTCTGCCTGCCGTAGTGAGTGGGGATCTTATCTAAGTTGCGGACGTCCATCGCGGATACCAGAATCAGAAGAGGTTTCTTACCTTGGACGCCTTCTAGCGCATCAAATATCTTGAGAACACCTTCATAGTCCACTTTCTTAGTCCTCTCCTCGCCGCCCTGCCCACCTTCCTCTACAGAAAATTATACGACACCATATCCCTTGAAGGCATTGCTGAAATTAGCTGCAGGGGAATCCTCAAGGGAAAGAACGAGGGGCGTGGCAGAAACATCTTTGATGTCTTGCTCTTGGGATGGATCGCAGATGATGGAGGTCACTGAGTGAGGTGACGAAAGGGGTTCGGCGAGGTGTATGGCTACCTGGTTTTGGGGAGTCCATTCCTGTCCATTCACGTTTCTTGTAGTTCTCTCGTAGACAGTCTTCGATATATGTGAAGCATTTTGATGTACCCCGGCCCCCAACACGAAGGCGCAACTTTACTTCATGTAAATTCTGGTCATACAAACTGTCAAAATACATTCTTAGTACATGATTATCAATTTTTTTATAAATTTACAGTCCATGCAGTGAAGCTGATGAATAAAAGATGGAATCTATCACGAAAACCGGTCACGATTTTCCCTTTTTGGACGATTCTTGTTGATTACATCAACCCACGATCGACTCGTTGTAATTACTACTATTTTCTTTGCCCCGTCATCTCCCTTTTCATCAGCCTCACTTTAACAACTCCTCCTGTAGCCCTGTGCGCGAATACTCCGAACACGATCAGAAAGTAGCTCAAACTCGGGTGTTTGACATACTGCACGTACGCGTTGTGTGAGTGCGAGTGCGCGTTGGTGGATGCATCGTCCGTCGGGTTGAGATGGAGAATGTATCTGAATGACGGACGAGTGTGATAAGTGGTATGTTGGTGCTTACCACTCTCTTCTTTGCATCCGGCTGACACTCAACAATAGCCTCCCTTCAACGCGTCCTCCTGGTAGCCCTGGGCGTTAATACTCCCAACACCGTCGGGGAGTCAACCTCGTGGCGCGGATGGATCGACAAGGAACCAAGAAAATGTGTCAGGGAGCATCGCCCTCGCCCTCCTTACCCAACCCCAATACCCTCTCTACCACCATCAATAAATGTACTACATCGAAATGGCGGCTAGCGTATGCGAATAGATGTATAAGTGGACATGGATGGATGAATGGCATGCTCATTCCCCAGAATCCTGCCAACACCACTCAAAATATCCTCCTTCAATCAGTCTCGTATAGCCCTGGGCCTCAAATACTCCGCTGCGAACGCGATTGCTCAGTCGGTCAAACTCCCCGCGATGGGGTGTTCGACATACGACAGCCAGCTGCGCGTACGTGCGATATATGCGAGTATGAGAGGGCGTCCGTGGATGCAGGATCGACACGTAACAAGGAATGGGAGTCGTCCGGTGGTGGCTGCGGGATGCGTAAATATGGTATTCAAGAATAATGAGAGGTATGTAGTACCTTCAACCTGTAGCTCGTCGTTTCGAATGGGCGTTGATCGTTTGGCTTCAGTTTTAGAACGACTTGAAGATCGCACTCCGAACGTGACTGCTCAGTCCGTCGAACTCGTGGCGATGGAGTGCTCGACATACGACAGGCGACTGCGAGAGGGCGTTGGTAGATGAGTCGACATGTAGCAAGGAATGAGAGTCGGCCGGTGGGGGCTGCGGGATGCATAAAAAAAAGAGGTGTACGAGGTACGTCGTTGCAACTTACAGATGCTGTGCGGTTATTCTAACGAACAGATAAAAGTCGACAGATTTCGTGGATGTCGACGCACGCGAAACGAATCCTGGCGGCGATGATAGCAGCGAGGGGTAGGCTGAGCAGTGGTAATAAGTATGGTATTCAAAGATGATGAGAGGTACGTTCGAACTGTAGCTCGTCGCTTCGAATGGTGCTGATTGTTGGCTTCAGTTTCAGTGCTGCAGAACGACTTGAAAATCGAGTCTATCAGAGATGCGAAACCGCGAAGCTTACCGGCCAAGGTACGTAGTCGATTAAAGGCGCCATTGGTTAATTATCTCCTGTACGTTCACGTCAGTGCGGTGTCGAGGTCACAAGAAGAAAGAAAGACGAATGGACGAGTGTTGGCCGCCGATAGCCACAGGCACAGCCAATTGACAACCCACTCGAAACACTGCCGCGGAATCGACCTTGCAACGGGATCGCCGTGTCAACCCAGAATCTAGTCAACGAACTGCGAGGCAATGAGGACTTACCAGAAGAATGAGCGCTGGGCCCGTCGACGACTGAGACATGATGACCATCACGACTAGCTACTCGCAGGCGGGGTTGGTGTCGACGAACTCCTCGGATGGGGACCTCGCAGCGGGAAGGAACCTAGGGAGGGATGAAGATGTTAGCAAACAACGAGCTCTATGAGCTGCGAAGCGAGGAAGCTTACCAGGAGTGGAGAAGCTCGCTGTGGAGGGAGTAGGAAATGAGGGAAGAGAGGATGACTCGATAGTGCAGTATATTTGCTATAAGTACCACAGGCGCTAAATATTGGGTCACCCATTTTAGGAAATTTGGACAAGAACTCGGGCCTCTTGTTGACAAAGTGCTTTGCAACACGATGGGAAATCTCGAGCTCCACAGTCCAATTACCTTAGCTGTATTTTTTTTCCGGCTCTGGAGTGCAGAGCCTTACCCATTTCAGCAAGAATGGAAATTCGTTTTGCCAACGTTCACGACCGTACTCATCAAGCCACGAACTGATCACATGCGCGGGGATGTTGGAGTTTGAATGCCATTCACAGCACAAAGTTCAGCAACGTACAAACGCGACTATCTATGGTTACAGCTGAATTATCTGCACGGTGTTGTCTTTGGGAACGTCTCTCCCTGTTGGTGGAAGTTCGACATCAAGTCCTCCACAACCTAGATCCTCGCGACTTTGAACCTCTTTGCACTGAGCCCTGGTTATTTTCATGAACCATGGTCATAGGGTGTGATGTGAGATGAGAAAAAGGTGAGCATCCGATTCAGTCTTCACACTAAATCTTCCTCTTCTCCAGGACGACTCCGACCGCCTCATTTGCCCACAGCCCCGCATATCCTCTCTACAATTCGTGATGTCTGTGGCATCATCTGTGCCCTCCGCGCCGCCTTCATTGCCGCCCAAAGTTTGCGTGTTGCTCACCCGAACGGCGGTGGGAACCTTCTGGAATGGATAGTCTGCATATGCCCAGTTGCCGCATTGCTAGCGTTCAGGCTAGGCACCGTCATCTCGTTCAGACTGGGAAGAGGAAATCCAAGGAGGGACAGAGCATATTCGAACTCGTTGTTACGGCCAACCCAATCAGTAACTGTGTGCATTCCAATAAGATAGTAAGATACTTGAAGTTGAACTCGGATGGCATTTTTTTGTATTGAGACGACCGTTATTGTCGTTGGGCTTCACGTTGATTTGAGCACCTCTGTTCGCGGGGGGGTTACGATGGTGGTGCCTTTCCCTGGAATTCGAGCGGAATATTTGTTAGAGTGGAAGAGGAATCGGGAGGGATGGATGGTCATTGTTTCGAGGGAAAATGTCCACCAGCCTGCTGCTTGTCAGGTGATGAACGCGGGTGAAGAGGAAGTGGGTGAGCGGTGATGTCGGGATCCCACATTATCCCAGGGGTGCAGCCAATAAAGGTGAGGGTGCTGAGGATAAGGGCGGCATTATGCTCTCGATTCAAGGCCAGCAGAGGGACAAGATGTCCGACGAATATATTGACACACCCAAGCGCAGCAAGCAAATAACATGGACTCAGAGGATAGAATTATTCAAGAACTATTTGTCACTTTCCAGCACATTGAAAGTGCATACACCGATACGAGTTTCTCACTTTCCTACTACCAAAGGTCCGGCCCACAATGTACTTATATATGACGTAGAAAAACGCTAGGCAACATGACATTCCAACTACTCCCAAGTCCCAACATGTTCAACGCAATCTCGCAAAATCAAAGCACATCATTCAAGTAAAGATCCCCCCCACACCTGAGCTCCTCTTGTATCAATCGACCACTAGACGCAGGAATACACGGTAAGAGACCCAGACTTTTCTGCGCAACACTCTGCGAAGGCTTGAAAATTGTCGTTCGCAATAGCGTAAGATAGAGCAGTCCCCGAACAATAACAATCCGCCGTATTTCCTACTTCCTGCATGCAGAGTTGTGTGTTTTCCCAAGCGGTGTTCCCGTTACCGTCATCACATCTGATAGTTGTATCATCCTCACTACAACCCTGGACTGAAACCGTGGATTCAGATTCAAAAATGTATTTCACATTGGGGGGGGAATTCCCATACCTTGAGTCGCAGCGAGTGCAACCGTGAGGAAGGTGAGGAAAGCATTGAAATGCATGTAAAACTGCGGTGAGGGTTGACAATTTAGGCAATTGAGTTGGAGGCGAAGAATCTGCGAAGACGCGGAATGGCCATTGAAATAGGCCAGTTTATATACATCGGTGCTAGACAAAAATCAAGGGTGCTGCGTGCACGAGGCGTGAGTTTGATATCGAACGATCTGATTTCCGTCATTCTTATTCGCTCCAGTGAGATGCGGTTTTCACTGGGAACGTCTCTATTCGCCTTTCTCCTTTTTCGGCTCCCAAAAAAAGTTAGATCAGGGAAAATCTCTAGAACTTTCTCAAAATTACATACTGATGGAACAGGTAGCGAACAGGGTCGCTTTTTGGAAATTAGACGCTGACTGTTCAACTTGTGACTTTGCTGCTTTTCAATTCGTTCTCGTCATTTTCATGAACCATAATAGACATAGTGTGCGATGTGTCCAGCTTCGTCTCTCACTGAACCACGGATGATACAAGGTTAGTGGTTGGGCTGGGATCTGTCGGAACATGGAGCAATGGGGCCGCCGGGCCCATCAGCAAGTTGACATTTTACTTGTTCGCTTTGTATCGCTTTTTCACTTTTTCCCATAGAATTCCTTTGAAATGACGTATTCTTCAGGGAAAATGCCCTCCAAATCAGTAGGCATTCCTGCCAGCTTTTTGCCGATTGACACCTCGCTTCTTTGACTCGCGGTTTTTGTCACTTTCCTTCCCTTTTTTCACTTGCACAAGCGGAAAAAAGATAATTGTTAGACTCCTGATGGGGTGGGTGGGACCATTTGCCCAGTGAATTTCCCTGTATCAGATGAGGCAGACATTGGTGGAGCAAGTAATAGTGTAATTCTTTTATATATGAGTATTAATTCAGGGAGGAAGGGGTGGGTAAAAAGAAACAAATATCATGCGAGAAAACCCATAACGAAGGTGTCTTGTAGGATTTCGAGCTTGAGGAAGGTGGCGGAAGAGGTGAAAGACCGTGCGAACTCCGAAACCGTGGTTCTTGTTTACCGCTCGGCTGGACGCTGGTGCTCACATTTGTTTTTGCACCTGGGCTGTTGATGGAAAGAGGGTGGGTAACCTCAGCCATCCATGGTGAGAACAATTTTAATCTGGTCATGCACACCGGCGATTCATTTGTGCACGTAAACGATGGCTATGCATGCAACACTCAATTGTTCAAGTACAGACGTGACCCAGGTCAAAACGACGGGGGTTCACTGACCGAATGTTTGTGCGACAAGTATCGCTCGAGATATAGCATTCCACCTTCCAATATTTCAATGGGAATAATAAGATATACACTGAAATCAAACCACAATTCTGGCAGGCATGAATCATCAACTGCCTCACTACAGTCAAGTGGGCGAGGCCGGTGAACTTTCAGAGTATACAAGTTCATGGTATTTGCATAAAACTGTGGAGCTGATGCACGTCTTTTGGTTGGAGTCCCCCTTGTACGTCGGCCCCTATAAAAACAAAAGATGGGATATCATTCTACATACGCTGACAGTGTAATAATATGACCACTACTATTTATAAAACTTTAGTGCTCTTCGCCATATAAAAGGATACCCAAAGTAGCCGATGAATCGCACTGTTGTTTCAACAATAAGCCCTCCCAACAAACATGCGTATTCCTACTACTGAAATTTTGGCTTTCTTCGTCGCAAGCGGGCGGTTTTCCAGTCCTTCCAGATCCCAATCCATACTTTTGAATGGCCAGTATGTTTGGTACATGTCATATAGAAGACGCTGAGCTCTCCCTTCTAGTTGACCCAGCATGCGATACTTGGTATACCGTCAAAGAGGGTGATATACATATGTGACACTATCACCGCAGCGAATAAGGTCCCTACATCAGTGCCTTCATAATTCCCATCTGCGTGTTTTATTCACCTGCACGCGTTGCATGCAACTTCCAGATCATATGCCAAAATGACTAAATCAATGGGCAGTGCACCAATCTTATTCCGAACCAGGTGAGATCTGTTCTCAGACTTCTGCTTGGAATGATCTAACTAGGATTATGTTATTGTAGAGGATTTGCCTTGGACGCAAAGGAGAAAACTGCCACGGCTCGTACACTGCTGTCGTTCAATGGCCTGACATTTCTCCCCGGATGATTGTAAAACAACTTGGGATCCCTTTGGATGTTTTTGAGGACAACGACTACTGCTATAATACTCTGTATGGCAAGAGACTATGCCAGCAGTTTCACAATGGAAGGTTAGTTTCTGAATTTTAGAGAGAAGTAACATCGGTCTCATCACTCCCTTTACAGGTTGTGTGCGTTCCAAAGACCCGCCTTGAGCTCCCGGGGTGTTCGAAGACCTTTTAGTATGGCGTATTTTCCCTTCTTTTTGAAGACCCTCCGAGCTTGCCCGCTCGTGATCATGTACTTGTATCCCGTTTCTATCTGTGTTGAAATCCTTATAGCCAAGAACAATGGCGCCCTCGCTCGCGGGGTAAACTTCCCAGCTTTCATCTAAAATACGGCTTCCCCAGGTTTGTGCTCTGAGCTACTTAGAGAGTTGGACGATCCACGTCTCCTTGGGAGGGAAGAGGAGGATGTCAACAATTACCCGTATCTACATGTGAACGAAGACAAACGGCGTAAGATCGAGGAGTCGTCCAGTGCAACATTTTCTCCGGATCTGTGTAACGCCTCGAGGTTTGGGGCTCTCAAGACCCAGATAGAGGGTTGTGATGTGCACGTTCGTCTTTTGGATAAAAAGGGATTTTTACATAAAGAAAGTGCCCTAATTTTCCAGGCTCAAGTCCGGGAGGTGAGCCCCTCTTTCGTGATGAATTCTGTACTAGTTTTAACCGCTCCCTAGGAAAAGAGTGGTCGTTACATGTATTTATTTGTTCTTGTTGGTATAATCAACCCAAGCAAGTCGGTTTCACTTTTCTTGAGTCCTCACCACCTTGCCCACTTGCCCCTGCGGAAAAGTATACGACGTCATACCCCTCGAAGGCATTGCTGAAATCAGCTGCAGGGGAATCCTGTCTTTGATGTCTTGCTCTTGGGATGGATCGCGGATGATGGAGGTCATTGCGTGAGTTGACGAAACAAGTTTGGCGAGGCGCATGGATACCTGGTTTTGGGGAGTCCATTCCCGTTTCTTGAGTCAGGTATATTGAGAGGGTACTCACATTTCCATGACCGCCCACGATGATCACTCTTTTTGTCATTTTCTGTCAGAGGATGTTGAATTCGGAGTGCGGGTCGATCAAAACTACGCTGTTTGGACCACCGCTTTGCATCACCGTCCGTGAGGGCATCCGTGTATTGGAAAGAACGCCGTGCAGAACGCCATCAAAGAACGGCGGCAAACACCGAAGCACGTGCCCCCCCCAGGATACCCTCCCATCGCCCGCTATTAAGCTCCTATAGGTTAAATAAGTGCCAATTCAAATCATGCTACTTACCCTACAATAACCAGTCCCGAAATATTCTAAATAAATGGGAAA
>Ga0307517_10005568_pt1 | contig 18924 bp, 22 predicted proteins | sample 23_EM_MG_FD_194515 | JGI IMG/M metagenome (GOLD analysis project Ga0307517, IMG submission 194515) | Populus trichocarpa ectomycorrhiza microbial communities from riparian zone in the Pacific Northwest, United States - 23_EM | ecosystem: Host-associated > Plants > Roots > Unclassified | place... | reverse complement strand
CTGAAGGTCAGGCAGGGTGCCCGATGGGAGGTCGATAAATAGTTTCGTGTTCTGATCCATTGAGCCCGAGAACAGCGGCAATAGTTGTGTTTCGAAGGAGCCTCGTGTTCTCCGCCGCGGTCCATTGACTCACAGATAATAAAAAACCACTAAAATGGTTCCGGGGGTAGATTGTAAGACCCTCAGAAAAAATAGAACAGATGGACTACGCAAAAATTGCATGGGATGGATAAGCATGAGCCAAGCGGAATCACGAGGAGTGTGTGTGGTCTATCAAAAAGAGAGGGTAGAGGGGGGGAAATAATAATGCAAGGACAGAACGGTTATATCATAGGGGAGAGGCAGGTGCAGGTGTGAGGAAAACATGTTGCAGACAAGAATTAAGCGCGAGAGCACGCAAGAGGAGAGAGGACAAGGAAGAGATTACAGGGCCCAAAGGGATATATACCATGGGTGGGAGAGGGAGGGGGAGCGTCCAAGCGAGCGAAGTTGTTGTTAATCATACACAATGGTTCCATTCTTTTCATCTTCCAGATACTTCCCAACCGCAAGTATATCCTGACCGGACCTCCTCAAATACCCAGCCAACACATTCCTATCCGCGTGAGGCAGTAAATGCACGAGCTTGTCCAGCTGAAGATTGAATTGCGCGTCGGGTAACGCAGTCTGTCCAGGAATTTGACCTTGCTTGTGGGAGGGCGGGGGCATCGACGCGTGATGAACGTTGTGAGTATTCGGGAGAGGTGGCATGGATTTGTTTGACGGAGGAGGGAATAGAGGAGGCCGCTTTCCACTGACCGTACTCCTTCGTTTCAGACTCGCCCGCTTCTGTGTTTCTCCGGGACGGCCAACGGCCGGCGCGACGATCGTGTGCGAACGCCCAGGTATGGCACGCGGTCCACCAACTATCTGGGGCGTCGAGGTCGGCGGCAGCTGGATGGGTTTCTGTTGTGGAGGTGTTCCCGTCTTCTTGGCCGACGTCTTTCCTGGCGAAGGAGGTCGCTTCTCTTTCTTCACGCTCGCCTTCCTCCCAATCGACGAAAAGAATCCACCTGTCGACTTGCTCGCCGACAGCGGCAACGCAATTGGTAGAGACCTCATCGACGACGGAGGTGATGTGACCGTCGAATTTTGAGTCAAAGACCGGGTCATAGGACCGAGAGACGGGTAAGGCAGGGTGGGCGCCTTTGTCACCAAATCTTCAGCTCTGGCCGGCAGGTCGTTGGCCTTTGTCGACAGGTCCGTGGCGGCATATGCGTCCGGCCGCAGGGGAAACGTGGCACCAGACGCGAACGAATCCCCCGAGACCTTTCTCTCTTCAAGCGGGTCCTTGTACGACGAAGGCATGTATCTGGAGGGGTTGAGGCTTGGCTTCGAGTTTGTTTGGCCCGGAGGCTTCCTTGGAAGGGCTGATGGTCGATTGTGCGTCAGGTGAAAGACCATCTTGAGAGTTCAGACCGCCATACCTCGGGTCTTGACCGCATCCATCCAATTTGTAAGCCCACAATCGTACATCGCAAGCTCGTTGATCTTACGAGCATAACCTAGAGACCGCTCCAAAGGAGTCTTACACTCCAGGACATCTTTGTACTGCATCGCAACTGGCCATTGTTCAATGATCCTCTTTCGGCGTTTCGGTACTGGGGGTAACGACGGGGATGGGGTCCTGGGGGCCTCACGAGAATGTTTCGGCTTCGAGAGGACAGAGGGTGTACGAGGTAACACAGAGAATCGCTTCGCGCTCAAGGCGCCTACAGCTGGGCTTGGCGGAGATTTTTCATTAATAACAGGCGATCCAAACGAGTTTGATGGTACATCGAGCAAGTCCCCAAACTTGTTATGCAGAGAGACGGGACGACTTCTCGGGGGATGTGGCGGGTTCGACCTCGAAGTGGAAGTGGACGAGCGAGAGAGCGATCGCAAGGGGACGGGGAGGGGGTCATCCTTGTGGGGAGTGGGAGGTGGAATGCTTTCATCTGACGGCGACGAAGAAACAATCGAAGAAACAGAGCTCTCCAGAGCTAATTCGGGAGGGAGAGTTGGTGATAGCGACCCGGTTGTGAAAGGCGGGAAAGCTCCCTCTCTGGTATGAAATGGTTTGCGTAGAGGTGGACTTTCAACGCTATATGAAACATTCGATTGGGAGTGATCAGAATGTGTTTGGTTTCAATCTTTAACCTGAAACTTACGCAATGTTATCGGTGGCTATCGGTGCCAATTTCATGGTCTCTTGGTCTCGATCCTGAGAAGAGGCAGATTCACCGCTCCCCGTCGATGGTGGTGGGGGAGGCTTAGGTGCCGATGGGGCCGAACTCCGCTCTTTTTCATGTCCCAGGCCCGAGCCCGATGATGATGACGAGACCGCGGGGGTGTGCATCCGTGGAGGACGAGGTGGGGGTGATACGAGACCGGCATTGCCACCGCGACTAGGTCTATTGATGGGCGGTGGGGGTGGGCCGGCGACAGAGTGTACACCCGGTCGGTAATAAAGGTATGACGAGGGGATGGACTGAGAGAACGATGGTGTGAGCAAGGAATCAGATTTATCGCGCACAGCACCGTTAACGTCGACAACGACTGGTCCAACGACAGGCTTGTGAATGTCTTTAGCCTCCCCTATCTCCGGGGTTAATTGGCCGGGGCATGTGGCGGTGGGGTACGTAGAAGAAACGGTCACGGATTCGGGAATCGGCGATGGCATAGATGATCTGTGGGGTGTTTGAAACACGGGGATCTTTGAACCTTGAATGTCAAAATAGGACTGAATGTCGTTGTTATTCTTGCGCGTGATGCTTGGAGTGGTGTCGTCAAGTTGGCCTACGATGCCCACGTCTCTGGAGCTCTTGCGAGGTAAAGTCCTTGTACCTACGACGTCGGAGACGGATCGCTTGTGTTTGGGAGAGTCTTGGTTGGAATCGGCGATGGAGTTCGGGGTGGTCGAAATGTGGGCGGGGGCAGAAGAGGGTGGAGTGAGGTCGGTGTAAGACGCGGGCGAAGCATCTGGCGGGGCGACGAAAGCGATGCCCGACGACTTTTTCGCCAGCCGTGTGCTGGTACTACAACGTGGTTGATCAGAAGTCGTGTTCACAATGTTCGGCCTCTGTCCGCGTCTCGTGCTGAGCTGTAGAACCGGACTCAGTTCAATGACCGCAATCCTTCGTCGGTCCGTAGACAATTCGCTTGGCCGTTGCCCGGCATTACGTCGTTCCCCGTCATCCTTTCGGCGGTGGGCTTGTGATGAAGACGAAGCGTGATCCTCCTCGATGCGTTCGCGGCCTCGCTCGCTGGATTTGGGTCTTGTAGGTGATGATGATGATGGAGGCCCGTCGCCTTCGGAAGAATAAGCCGAATTGGAATCTGATGTGGTTATGCTTGGGGTTGATGCTCTGCGTGTCCCAAGCCACTGCTTCTCATCATGGGACGGCTCGTCGTTGTCGACCTCGGATTCTGTGCCTGCTTGCTGGTAGTAGGAGAGGATCCAGTCCGTCTCTTGGCTTAAAATTGCTGGTCGTTTAGGGCCCTCGTCTGGATGCGCCATTGTGAGTTCAAAATCACCTGTTTCCACTGTCCACAAGCGACCGTAAGCGACGAGGGGCGTAGCAACGGAAGCGCGTCACTCACTGTGGTCAGCTCTGAATTGTTCGTCGTACGCTGCGACCGACATGTCCAACTGGGATAACCCGGGTTGTATTCGCCCAGTTGTGAGGGGACGGAAGTGGTGGTGAAGTAGAAAAAGGCGGGGCTCTTCCTGTCCCACTTCGAACATAGACACCTGGGTGATAACCTCTGCCGAATTTCACACCAGGACTCCACAGCCATCCTCGATCGCCCACCGAAACAACAACGGGGGGGTGAAACACTGTTCGTATAGTACACCTTGTAACACACTAAGCGGTCATCATTGATCTCCCTCTGCTCTACCAATCGATCTTCTTTTTCCCGGAAGCCTGAGCCCGAGTCAAGGGGATCTTCGTTCCCTCGTACCCGAATCCATCCAGCCACGGCCAGGACTCCGTTCGGTGCACCTCGAACTCTTCGATTCTGTCGTCCTTCTGCAGCGTCAGAGCGATGTCATCCAACCCATTCAACAAACAATGACGTCGGAAAGGATCCGTGGTGAATGGGATCGACTCCCCATTTGCCCTGCGAACTTCCTCCTTCTCCAAATCCACTTCCAATTCCAGCTTCTCCTCAGCATCCTTGGCCAGGATGCGGCATTGTTCAACGGGCAAGATGACTGGAAGCATTCCGTTTTGCATCGTGTTGTTCATGAAAATATCCGCAAAGCTGGGGGCGATGATGACATAGATCCCGAAATCCTTCCTGAAATTAATGCCATCAGTAAGCGACGTGCATGTCGGAGCAATCGTGATCAAACTTGCAAACTCCACGGAGCATGCTCTCTCGAACTGCCACAACCGAAGTTCTGTCCCGTACAAACAAGGATCTTGGCCTGTGTGTAAGGCGGCTTGTTGAGGATAAAGTCGGTGTCCTCTCCGGTGCGGGGATCCTTTCTGAGAGTGTAGAAAAGGGCGCTGGCGAGCCCAGTCCTCTTGAGAGTCTTCAAGAACTGCTTCGGAATGATCATGTCCGTGTCCACGTTTTCGATGTGCAGCGGCGCAGTGATACCCCTGACCACTGTGAACTTCTCCACGCTAGATGGTGTCGATGCCAACGGAAGAGCGTTACCGGAGCTGGAAGCCTCCTCGCTGGGCTTGATAGGGGCCGGTGATGGCAACACGGGGTCTGTCAAAAACTCAAACGCGCTGGCCAGCTTCAGCTTCGGACCCGGTGTCTCGGTGTCGATACCAAAGTATTTGCGAACGTCAGTTAACTTGCCAGTAATGGCCGCCGCAGCGGCCATGGCGGGACTGACGAGATGTGTTCGCCCACCTGCGCCTTGACGCCCTTCAAAGTTCCGGTTGCTCGTGGAAGCACAGCGTTCACCTGGAGAGAGCTGGTCGGGGTTCATACCCAGGCACATCGAACAACCAGCCTCCCGCCAGTCGAAGCCGGCCCTCTTGAAAATGACGTCAAGGCCCTCAGCCTCGGCGTGCTGCTTGACCAGACCAGATCCTGGGACGATCATGGCGATGACACTCGGGGCAACCTTGGCGCCAGGTCCTGCTGCGAGGACAATCTTTGCCGCGGAACGCAAGTCCTCGATACGCCCGTTGGTGCAAGAACCGATGAAAACCTTGTCGATGGCGATGTCTTCCATCCTCGTGTTAGGAATAAGGCCCATGTACTTGAGGGAGCGCTCCACGGAACTCCTCTTGCTGAGATCGGTGATGGTGGAAGGGTCAGGAACAACACCAGTGATGGGCGCTACATCCTGAGGAGAAGTGCCCCATGTAACAGTGGGAATAATATCCTCTCCGCGGATGTCAACCTCGATATCGAACTTGGCACCCTCGTCCGACTTCAAGGTCCTCCAGTAAGCCTCAGCCTTGTCCCACAGTTCGCCCTTGGGAGCCAAGGGTCGGCCCTTGATGTAGTTGAAGGTGACTTCATCTGGAGCAACCATGCCCGCACGAGCACCGGCCTCGATGCTCATGTTGCATATGCTCATCCTGGCTTCCATGCTGAACCCACGGATAACGGAACCAGCGAACTCGATGACAGATCCAGTTCCTCCGGCTGTGCCAATGACACCGATGATATGGAGCATGACGTCCTTCGAGCCAACACCTTCGAGGAGGGTACCATTAACGTTAATCCGCATGTTCTTGCCCTTCTTTTGCAAGAGGGTTTGGGTGGCGAGGACGTGCTCGACCTCTGAGGTTCCGATACCGAAAGCCAAGGAGCCAAAAGCACCGTGCGCTACGATCTTGGTCAGGAAGGGGAAGCAACAGGATGGAACCACGCTTACTTGATGTGTGTGAATCACCACAGACACAGGTGATACCAGGGAGGGTGAATCCTTGTTCGGGTCCAATGATATGGACAATCCCTGCGAATGGGTAAACCTCCCATTTACACAATTATCACACCTATTTCGTACACACCTTGTCGCCTATCGGTCATGCTGAAGTAAGTCAATCCAAACTCTTTGACGTTATCTTCCAGCGCCAAACACTGGGCGCGCGAATCGGGCTCGGAAATAAACGACGAGATGGTGATGAAATTTTTGCGAGAAACCGTCCTAAGTATTGTTTAGAATCAACTTCACGTGGTCGGAGGAAGGGGAATGCGTACGGAACATTATGGTCCACGGTCGCGAGGGTACAATCTGGGCGGCGAACTGGTCGGCCGGCGTTCCTCCTGACATTGAATTCTGACTCAGTCATCAGCGAGACGTGAGTGTGCGGGGAACATACAATCCCTCGAAGGCTTGAGGACTAGTAACCTCGTGAACGAGATGGCTACATAGAGGCGCCGGATCAGCTCTTGGTTCGTCAGGAAAAAATAATGTCAAGCATCGTACCGATCGATGTAGATTAAGGCCAGATCATCTTCCTGGGAAGAGCTGGAGAAGGTGAGAAGGATTTAGAGAGAGATACCGAAACGGGTGGTGAGGTTGACTAACACGACGTGATCGTCCCAGATTTTGTCGTACAACGTGCGGGGCTTCTGAACGGGAGCCGGCATGGTAGGAGAATGTATAGATGGCTCTGATCCTGTGGGTTTCTGGTATGGAGGAGGTGAGATCGGATCAGTAAAGCCAGGGTTGCGACCACCGTTTCGAAGACCGACTTTTCAAAGATTCAGCAAAGATCGCGTGCAAAGTGTATCCTATATGTCCGTCCTTGAAGAGGATCCGCTGTGTTTTCGTTCGCCGAGAGGCAGAGGGTGGGGCGAAGATAGTGGGGTGGGAGATGAAGCACAAGGTGGAAATAAAAGCCCGTGGGTTCGGCCGAAGAAGACCGAAAACGACGAGGTGTGATTCGGCTCACCACTGATTGGCCAGTTGCAGATTTCTCACGACTGCTACCGCTTCTCCCTCAGTCAACCGCCCTGGTCACAGATAGTCCTAGGGGTACTGAATCTACGTTCAACTACAGTCATCCTATGTAGTCCCAACTTTTACCCAGCGAGCGATTTTGACCTTCGCGTGACCCAACGTAGCAAATGTGAGAATTTTGTGCTGAAGAGCGTTGATTGGCACGGTAACTTCCGATCAACTGTAAAGTACGCTCCCGATTTGGACTGTAATCCCAATCCATAACCCGACCTCCGCACCCGCCCAAGCACCGGTTCCTCCCCTCCTCGATTCGACATGGCCAAATCAAAGAAGTATGCGTCTCGGTCGTGCTGTACGATAGATGCACGATTCTGATTTTGCATTCCCCGCCAGCCACACAAATCACAACCAGAGCCATAAGGCCCACAGGAACGGTATCAAAAAACCAAAGAGCCACCGGAAGACATCCTTGAAGGGAGTACGTCGATGCCTTCAGCATATATCCTTAGGAGCTCGGGTATTGATGGAAACGGTCCTTCGTTAGGTTGACCCCAAGTTCAGGCGTAACGCCAAGTTCGCTCTTCAGGGATCAGTGCGTGACCGTTCTCCTATACACAGTGTGATTTAGAAGCACTGACTCCCGTCCGTTTTGCGATCTCTTTCACAGCGAAAAGCACAACTAGAGAGGAAGGCGGCCTCATGATCTCATCGACGGCCTTGTCGATGGGTCCTTGTGGTCTGATCGCTTCTCTTCACTTACCCTCTTACATCCGTCAGCGTACGCCGACAACATGCATGTGACTTAGTACGTAGGGGTTCCCCTTCATTGATATGCAAGCCAAAAACAGTGTAACACCAAAACACCGGGCCCGCCTTCCGTCCTTCCGCCTCCACGCGCAGCTCGCTGTTCACCCAAGACGGACCATGAGGGTCTTGAGGCTCTCCGAAGCCTATATCCAAGCGCACGCAAAAGAAAACACACGTTCGCACTGATTCATTTCTTGGGTAGAGCGGCTGTGGGCGCTGCCCCTGTGCAATGAACATTGAACGTTGAACCCCGGGGTTGAGTGAACTTTACAAAATCGCGAGAAGGTTGGTCGTGCAACGGTGATCGACAGCATCGGACTCCGTGGTGGGTTTGACCGAAGAAACAGGCGCACACACTCTTCGACGTGTTAGGTCACCTACCAAGTGTTCGGAACCCATTGAAAATACCTGAGGAATGAATGCGGCGGGTGAAGGCATGAATTTAACCTCACTGTAGAGGCCAGAAGCGTCATCTCAACCCGGACGAGCACACTCGGAAGCCTGAGCCTGGCTTAGCCGCGAGTCCCTGGATATAAGTGGAGGGCTCAACGGCCAAAAATATAGAAAATCTCATCACAAGTAGTGTCAAGGTCAATCCGAGCCGTGGCATCATACAGGCTTCGAATGGTACGGGCTGAGGCAGACAACGTTGTCTCGCGCTCGGGGCTCGCCAATAGATCTACCAACAAATAACATCCTATGTTTGATCTGCGTAATTCTTTCCTCAAGTTTGAACTTTTGGCCCATGAATTCGACATCCGCGCATCCGGGGCGCACAGTGTGGGCGCGCTGGGAACCCCAGAAAGGAAGGAAAACTGCCACTAGCATCCTCGAAGCAACCCATTGGTTCCAGTCGGTTCTATCCAGTAGAACTTGAAGGGCATGCACGCCGCGCGTCTCCTTCGGCATGATATCAGATGCAGAGTATGTAACATGTAATGCATCAACCGACACTTATTTCTGCGATTGATGAGGTTCTCGATCCGTTAGATGAAGTGTGATGAACGGATGGGGCGGATCGTAACGCTTCCCCGTCGTCGGTGGGTACATCAATGCTAGCATTGCAGATCGCGTCTGGGAAAACAATATTCTATGACCTCGTGAATTTATGACCGCTTCTGCATGTTCTTTTGAAGTTGGGCGTGAAGCCTCATAGCCTGAAAAACCCAGTCAGCTATCGACGGACATGTCTCACGCGGTCCCACACGTACCGCCAGCTCCTCTGGAGGCATAGCTCCTTTCGCCATATTGTGTTTTCCCATCCTGAGCTTCGGAGCTCTAGATTTCATCGTCGCCTTCGATAGAGGTTCGGCGAGCAGAGCTTCACACTCTTCCTCCGTCGCGACGTGTCCTTCAAGAAGCTGGAAGAACTTGTGACGAAGGACGATCTTAATCCTTTCGATTGCTTGGGAGGTGTACCACCCATCGGTGGCCTTGACCAAAAGGAGGTGAAGCGCGGAATCAGACAAAAGTGGCATAAGTTCACATACATCACATCCGTCTCTGAGATCCTCTTCGCTCGCGCTCTTTATCATCTGTTTCAGCATCTCGTCGTGGATATCACACAGCTGGAACGCTGCAGTCTCAGTGTTGAGTCGAGCGCCATCAAAGATATGCGAAAATCTGGAACCGCCAATGTCAATAATTCTCTCGAAGTAGTAGCCAGCAAGTCACTTTTTGTCCTCTCCTCCTTCAGAAGAGTTTCTTACGTCTTGTCTTCTTTCTGTGACAGACGGGCGCGCGATAGAATGGTTCGCGTTCCGGAAATACAGACGTTGATAGCTAAGTGACCCGTCATGACCAAGGCACGGACGAGCGTGGCGCACAATCACCTACACGCGTGCATTGATGTCTTTTCGGGGGTCATATCCAAACCTGACAAAGGTGTCCCTCCAAGGGCCATCTTGGAAAACGTAAGCAACTAGCGGGAGATGGATCTTTGAGCTACGGCGGCCGGTTCAGCACCCCGAACCGATGGAACGGAGATGGAGAGGGAAGAGACTCACTTATGTATCTCTCTTGCTTCTGCGGGAGTGAACTGATTCAGGATCGCGGTTCGTGTCCAGATAGGACGTTGAGTAAATTTCTAAGGAACGGTCGTTTCAGGGGGCCATGCGCGGGGTCATGAAAACGGTCCCCTACCTCCGCAAGTGCTTTTTGGATGTTGTTGTTAATAGAGTTCCTCATCTGGGCTACCACGTCGGTTGGCTCGGTGGGAACCTGAGCACCCTTAATATTGCTGGTTTCTTCGTACAGGGTTGTACCAGACCTACCCCAGAATCCGAATACATCGCAGTGACAGGGCCGTACCCCTTCCACCTGTCCTTATTTACATAGCGTTTCTTTTCGGCGCCTGTCGCTTCATCGACGACTGTCACGACGCGCGAGTTGGGATTTGCTTTGAAGCTTAAAGAAAACTCAGCACTCTTGTACCTTGGTAAGACCAGCGAATTGACCCACTTGTACTGTTGAGGGATGCTTATCCTGCTAAACAGAGGCGGAGGGAAGGCTCGCATGGTGCTCTTCATCTCCACAGTAGCAGTCGAGGGTTCCCCAGATAGTTCCGGATCGATTGCCATGGCATCTGGGTCTCGGGGTGCGGTATAGTCTTCCCTTTCCTCTGGGATGACGAATTTGCGGATCGCATCGACTAGGGAAGGTGAGATCCAGCTGTAAGTAGCCCAAAATGTCGATACTGACCATCAAGATCTTCCATTGCCATTCGAAGTTTCGAGACGGGGTCCTCGGGGTCAGGATTGTACTGATAATCGGCGAGTCCTGAACGCGATCCAAAGGTATATGTGCGGCCGAGGAATTAAACCCGGCCAGTAAACTCACCTCTGAAGCGAGCGGTACCAGGGATAAGACCGATAGGTTCGACGGTGTACTCCCCAACCGGACCAGTATCTTGTCCATTGGTGGAGGCCCCCTCCACACGTTTTCTTCTCCTTTTTACAACTTTGAGGAGTATGCTATTCGTTTGAACCACCTCTCCGGCAATGGGATGCGAGAAGGGGTTATCCGGTCGGTATCTGAGCTCGAGGAAAGCGTCAGGTTTGTTGGATTTTCGAAAGGCTCGTTCCAGAGTCTGCTGGCCGCCGAGCGTTCTGACTGCTTCTGGAACTGAAGTCGGTTGTACGTATCCGGGGTACTCAACTGAGTAGACCCTAACTGGTGGGATTTGGATCTCGGGTGCGGGAGAGGAGGTCGTGGTCCCTACGGCAGACGAGGGCGAAGCCATCACGAAGGAGCAGAGCAGAGTGGGTAGCAAGTATTAGGATAGAGACTACAGTCGTAAAGGTGCGCAGGTGCGATGTTTTCTACTTCTTAGACCAACGAGAGAAATCCGTCAACTCTTCCATAGCCTCCTGGAAATGCGGAGAGGAAGGTAAGTCGCGGCAGAGGACAAGAGGTCAGACACGGTGGTGACGCACCTTCGAAGACAAATCGATCCCAGCATTCTGCAACTCGACAACCACCTTCTTTGCGCCATCCCTGAATTTTGAGCTCATGGCTAGTTTGAACATTTGCGTCTTGGAAGGTGGCTGGCCGCTTGTGATGTCGATACCTATTGTGGAAACCAAGTGTTAACGCTCGAATACACCTCACACGAAACCAATGAAACCGGAACGAACCCTCGTCTTTCAGTATTTGAGCAAAGTCATTCAGGGCGGCCAGCACGGCGGGCTTGTCAGCGAACTTCTTGAATAGAGCAGTGTTCTGGTAGTGAGTCGCGAACGTGTTGACGTCCTCCGACGCCCTCCATGCTCTCGTCTGGGTGAAATTCCGATGTTGTGAGACTAAGCAGGTCGGTCTCCTTTGCGCAACGTTTCGTAGTAGGGGTCGTGAGGCGCTTCGGAAACTTTGGGAGAGCATGGTGGTCTCCGTCGTTCTAGTGGGTGCGGTGTTCCCACGACAAGCTCAACATGGACGATGATTACTACTCCATCGACGCAATCTTAGCGGAGAACCAGGTTGAGTATTCGTATCCCAGACTGGGTTATTCTGGTTGATTCTGAGACGCGCGATGCAGAAGATACAATGCAAATTCAAACAAGATATCCCAGACATGGGCCACCTGGAAGGTGGCTCAGAACGTGATGTACGCGTCCATCTGTTCGCCTTCGCTTCGTCGCGTCGTAATGCTGAGGATGGCACTGGCTAGATTAAACGAGAGAGCAAAGTACAGATCCCGTTATGGATGGCTTACATCTTGATCTTCTCGTACGTGCGTGTTGAGGATGGGCCCCGAGCACTAGAGCTCAATCCGATAGGAACTGCGCGGATTTCACGATACCGGGCCCGTTCAACACCCGAGTCCAGAACGCGCTCAAGGCAGAGCCCACAAGCGTTAAGCTCGCCGGGTTAGTTGGAGCCGGAGGTCTATGGTATGGATTCGGCAGGATGCTGCTGTCACTGTATGTAAACTACTTCCAACTACACAGCACTAGTGCACTGATGATCAGGAACTCCCAGATTGGATGACGAGCACGGCGACTTAATGTCCGCGCTGCTCGCAAGGGTGAGAGCCACAGCCACGACCCATTATTATCGGACCGCCTCGCTAACGATCATCTACCTAGACTTTTAGGCAACGACTGCTCGAGGTAGTTGATCAGGCTCAGCACTTTGCGGCCCTAGGTCACGCCAGTGGCGGACATTCGAACGATGCGACGCAGTCATTTAGGGAAGGTCTAGATGCCACTGAGAGAGAACGTGAGTGACTTCATACGATGGCGTCGACTGGATGATCGTTAAGGCTGGGTCGCCACAGTATTCGGCCTCGCACAGGAAAGCTCGAAGAGAACGAAGAGGTGGTACGAGTCCGGTGACAAAGGAAGGAGGTGAAAAGGGCGCTCCTGTTCTCACCTCATAAGCAATATCTGTGGGCGATGCATTTCAATCTTTTTTTGACTTGGGCCCGCTTGGAATTGCGCCATTGTTGCTCTGCACCAGGTTCCACTCGCTTACGAACCTATGTGGGGAGGTATTCGGATCAGCGCTCCACCATCGGGGGTCGGAACGAGAGATTACGTACCACTTCACGCTTCCCCAGAGTGCCAGCTCAATGAACGTCAGGAAAATGAGGTGGACGTTCCCTTGAGTAAGCACGGCCAAGGTCACGAGGACGGCGAATAGAGAGGCAAACACTCCATCGGTAACAAGCAGAAACGTTGGGTCGAACGAGGATCCAGGTTCCAAAATGGACCCGAAGAGTGAACTGGACTGAGACTCCTCAGCCTCGTCGCCAACGTCAGCCATGGCGGTGAGACTCCAAAAGCACCCGCAGCTCGATCGTGAATTGATTGTTCCCGGCTACCAGCGGCCGGAGATACTAATCCCCTGGAACGATATTGCACTGCCGCCGCCTCGAGGCAGGAGAACCCTAGAAGAGGTGTCGGATCTTTTATGTACCCTGGACTTAACTGGACGGACGACATGCACAGGGTTTCCCTCAACCCATCCTCACGAAATGGAGGTCGCTGTCACTTTTGCAAAGACTGCTGTGAAGCTCGCTGGTGATATCTGTGGGGTTCCTGGGACACCAATCCTCGCCGACGCTATCGTGACCCTAATCGAGACGTGCGAGAGCATCCCCAGGCAGAAGTACGTACACCGGACACATGCCTTATTGGCGAGCCAGCTCACACACTATCTAGGCAGAACCTCAAAAATTTACGGCAGCGGTGTGTGACACTGCTTGACGTTCTGAAATTTGAGGCATCGAATGGACCGCCGACGTCAGAGAGACTGGAGAGGGCCATCATCGACGCCAATGAGTGAGTGGTACTGTATCGCTCAGCGATCTCCTTGGTTCATGACCATGGTACAAACTCAGGGTAATCTCCGGTGTGGAAAAGCGGATGAAGCGTTGGGCAAAGAAAAATAGATGGAAGAGGTTCCTCCGCACCGGTTCGATAGACGACGATATCACCTCCTCCACGGCGGAGATCAACCGTACTGTGGAGAAGCTCCAAGTAAGTCCGTCGAGAATACCAAGGTCTACAATGACTGATGAGTGAGGTTCTATTAGTTCCTTTTCCATGCCCAGGTCCGGAAGGACACGAGAGAAATGGTGGAATACATGCAAACTTTTATGATCGCGGCCAATAAACAAGGGGGGCACTTCCCCCAGAGCATCGAAGAAGGGTACAATGTGATGAAGGGGTTGCAGCAGGTACCACCTCGTGTTTCCAAAGGTTTGACGTCCTGACCGAGCCACAGGAATACCGGAGCATCGATCCAACGGACAAGGATGAAAAGGAAAGGTTCAACATCCTCCGGGAGAACATCCTCGAGCTTCAAAAGGAGTTCGGGATCGTTTTACCGGACCCAAACCTCGTAGATAATGAGATTCAGATCACGTCCGACAGTCCTGTCGGTGCATGTGGGCTTTATGACCTGTATCCGGGGACCTACCTCGGCAAGGAAGTTTGGTGCAAGAAGCTATCTTACGGCGATCCTAATGGGAAGGCGATGATGGTGAGGGCTCCATGTCGATCTTTTATTGCCCAGCTGACATGAATTCTCCGTTCAGAGGTTTAGGCGTGAGATCGACATCTGGAGTAAACTGTGGAAGAAGGATCAGGAACAGCGTCGCTTGAAAGGCACTCCTCCCCGAGTGTTGCCTTTGTATGGCTTCTACGTACCCTATGAAGGCGCCGCGTAAGTCTGCAGAGGCGTCCGGTTGGACATGATCTGATATCCAGATTCAGGTATCTTGTGAATGCGAAGCCCGAGCGCGGAACCCTCCGCGAGGCGTTACGGTCCGGGTCGCAACTGGATCCCATGAAGATTGTGAGTGAACCCCCACCCGTCGGCCAGGTGGTTTGCTGATCGTGTGCGCAGATCAAGGGAATTGCGCAGGTTCTTCTTCTGGTTCATACCATGCAACCCCCCATCTTCCACGGGGATCTCAATTGCGTACGAGGTTTATCCATGATGTGGCCCCGATTCTCACGCTTATGACTTGTAGACATCCATCGTCATAGACAAAGACTGGAACCCGCTGCTACAAGATTTCAGATTGTCGAAGGTATTATTTGCCCGCGATATCGGACCAGGACAGTCACTAATATTCCCAAAGACTGCCTTCGATGTATCAGGTCCGACCGCTGTGACACACACAATCGAAAAGCACACTCCAGGCGGGATAGAGCCCGTCCGGTGGATGGCTCCAGAGACCTTCAACCCGCGAGTGGGCAGCACTCGCTCGGATATCTGGTCTTTCGGGATGGTCATGTACGAAATCCTGATGGGGAAGGACCCATATCACGAATACGCGATGTTCACGGTGATCGCCAAGGTCGCGAGCGGCGGGACCCCGAACCGACCAGAGACGATAACGAACGACAAAATCTGGGACCTGATGAAGGATTGTTGGATGCTGAAGCCGTTTGAGAGGCCAACGATACATGATGTGATTAGAAGATTGGAGGATTTGTGAATTCCAGAGGCGCGAGCTGGACTTGCGCTCCTGTTAGATGGTTGTTTGTCCTTGTTAGAATCCAAAGCCAGCGCTTCTTCATTCTCATCTTCGACTCGCTTTGTAAATTGCAAATTTCGATGCATCCGTTTGCGACTTATGTCTTACGGAGCTACTACAAGGCAACGGGATGGAACGAAGACAACCTGTATGCGAATTTGACCCGCGCTTCCCATGGTAGGTCCAAGTCATGCTTCTGTCCGGACCGCCTGCTGAACCCAAGCCTGGGACTACAGCTCTACTTGATTTCACCGTTCCGCGTGGTCTCCATTTCTCCATCTCCAAATCCCCGAATGCTCTATTCCGAACGACATATGCTATGGACGCCCTGCCGTCGCTGCATGGGTCTGTCGGCTACATCTTCACGTCGTGTGAGCTCGACGTCCAGAACTCACGCAACGTGCAACTGAAGGATATGGTGGAACGGTTCAAGGTGGACAGCCAACCGCGGCAACCGGAGGGGAAGGAAGAGGTGTGGCTGGCGGGTGAGAGGGTGGATACTAGAGGTGTGTACGTGTGTTCCGTCGTGGGTTTCGATTGACAGTGTTGACCGGATGCGTCACCTCGTTAGACTATCTGCTTTACGGTCGGCTATACATCCCCACCGGTAGAGTGGATGCTCTGTACTCTACGAGACTGAGCCCGAATGTCCAAGCTTTGATGGCTGCCATCTCGGACCCCAGGTCAAATTCGCTCTCTTCGGAAAGGGTGCGAGGCATCAACATCCCCACGAGCAATGTTATGCTTAGCCTTCAACATGACACGGGCAGGACATGCACAGAATACACCTGGAGCGCGGAAGATGGGATGCTTGGTGTACGGTTGCTTCATAATTTCGGGAAACTTGCGCCATCACCCGAGGAGGCTGCCAAGGCCCAGCAATCCGCGTCGACCGGTTCTCGACAGAAACGCGTGGATGAAGAGGAGGCCATGGAGGGTGGACTGAAAGGTCGGATATCAGCCGGAGCCGAAGTATACTTCAGCGCCAGAGAACGGAGTGCTGGCGTTTCCACCGGGATCCGTTTCACTACACTGCCGGACGCCACGCCCCCTTCATTCCAACTCCCGTCCACGGCCTCTTCCACCCCATCTTCGTCTTCCTCGTATACCCCATCGCAGCCCCCAACCTCGATCACCGCTTTGTTCAACCCCATGCTCGGGCACATGTCGGGAGCTTACGCAGCCAGAGTCACGCGTAACCTCTCGATGTGTTCTCGGTTCGACTTCAACGTATACAGTTACGAGAGCGAGTGGACCATGGGCATGGAGTGGTGGATGAGGAGGTCAAGGTCGAAACCGATGCTTGAGCGAGAGAAGGTACTTGATGTGGAATCGGAGAGGCCATCTCTTTCCGGGATCTCGAAATCACAGCCGGCGCCTTCAAAGCCACCTAACGAGATTATCGGTGTTGTCAAAGCGAGGGCATCTACGACCACGGTGCGTTCTGAACATCTTTATCGGGTGCTACACAGTTTCGATTATACGCTCTTATCGTAGGATATCTCCCTGATGTGGGAGGGACGCCTGAGGAATATGTTGGTGAGTTTGGGGGTCGTGTCCAACCTGGCGGACATTTCGAAACCCATAAAATCCATCGGGCTCGAGTTGTCTTATTTTAGTTCCGACGAACCTCAGCATAATACATAGGATGGGTTCTCCGAGGATTCACGTCATCAGCCAATGTCTCGAACACAGGGAACTGCGCTTGAAGTGGTCCCCAAGCCTGATGGGAAGGATGAGCGGGATCACGGGCGCTTTCTCTGCGACTGATCATCAAACTCCTATTTCCTGACGTGTTTGACTGCAGATCCGACTCCTTCATCGAATGGTCTGGCACTGCAACCCTTTGGAATTCTCCCGGACCACAGTGCGTGTCGGGTCGCAAGCATGGTCTGTTGTCATAGGGTGGTGGTATTGGTCTTAATATCGTGACGCATGAGAGGAAGGTATTCTGACCTGCGGAAGCCCCGTACCTCTTTTTGAATTCATGCGTATTTGGATACCGCGCTTAACGTGACAGGAGCCTCGACAGGTTTGTACACACGCCCGCACGGGGTCCAACAGTCGACGAGCGCACTGCCGCGCATTGGTATATCGCACACCCATGCCTCATATCACCGAGTCCTCAACCTTTACTGCCGCCCCCGAGTTTTCTATAGCAACACCCCCAGATACCGCCGCTGCAAGGCTCAGAGGGATTTTGTCGAGATTTCCGAGTGACTGGTCGACATACGGGCAACTCAATCCTTCCCTGCCGGAGCTGGATTCAGACTTCGATCCTGCATCTCACTGCGAGCCTCTCAGGTAAATGGTTCCTTTCAGTCTTAGAGACGCTCCAAGACAACTTCACACGGCACTCAGGAACGGTGTGGATCCCGGCGGGGCGGATCCGGCGAGCCCACAAATATTCCGGATAAACGATGAACATGAAAGATCTGAGCGGCGGCTGGACAAAGCTCCCGGTACGTACGTTGTCGCAATTTTCAGCTGCTTTCTACCGAATGCTTATCCTGATATACCCTCCTCCCGTCCCTCCCCCTTCACCCACACTCTCATTTACAAACCACAGACAACTCGCATGATCATTCAGGTCCACCGACCCCCCGCACACTAAATGACATCCCCCCAGACATAGATCCCTCGCTCGCCGACTTCAGAGAATTCTACTCTTACATCCCCGAAAAGACAACAAACCGTGCGAAGACGACTCAGGCGCGGTTGGAGATCCTTGAACAGACCTTTGCTCATGACAAGAAACCAAACAGCGTTGTGCGCGCGAATCTTGCGAGCCAGCTCGATATGACCCCTAGAGGCATACAGGCCAGTCCGCGAATCCTCACTTTCCAAATTTTCCCCCCACCATTCTGACGCGGTTAATGCCGCCAATTAACAGCTTTGGTTCCAGCATAGGTATGCCCGCAATTCACGTTCGCTCACCTTCCTTGATAAGTCCTCACCCAGATTTTCCCACTCTTTCATGCAGGAGGGCAAAAGAGAAGTTGGCGGGCGGAGGGGCTAGCGCTGAGCTCCAGCAGCCACAACTACCACAGGCTGACTCCCCAAGCCGTCCATCGGTAAACCAGTTCAACCCCAACGGCCTTCCTCACCCGAGCTCTGAATGCGCTTCAGCCCTCGTTTGTGACGCCAGGGCCTTCTCGCTCATCGACGAACTTGCCATCGATCCGTAGTGGAAACGATAGGCCACGAAGCTCGTTTCTTTTTCTCCTTTTCGCGTTAGTTTTCGCGTCGTCCTCCCGTATCATAGGTTCTGAACTCAGTTATAACCAGGGTGCTTGATTGTCCCTCATTCGATGAGGTGATCCACTGGGACGAAATGACCGAGACAAAAGTGGTTCTCGAAAAATCACAGATCTTGGAATCGTACATCTTGGCGCCTGTGTTCGGGTTTTTCACCTTGGATGTTTTCAAACGGAGACTTTATGTGCGTTCGGCTCCGCCTGGTAATGCAGTTGTTACTGCGACACTGATTCCGGACTATGGCAGATGTCTGGATTCGATCCTGTGCCACCCCGTACCCTCGGAGAGAATACTGACTCGGAAGTAGCTGCGTGGGGTACATAGTAGACTCTCTATTCAGATCGCCGCGTTAGACTAACTATTCGGGGGCAGGCCACTCCACCATGAACAAGTCAAACCCTCCCATGGGATTCATCGCTCGCGATTGGTTAAAGGAGACCAAAACTTGTGGACTAATGTTGAACGAGGA
>Ga0307517_10005567_pt1 | contig 18928 bp, 21 predicted proteins | sample 23_EM_MG_FD_194515 | JGI IMG/M metagenome (GOLD analysis project Ga0307517, IMG submission 194515) | Populus trichocarpa ectomycorrhiza microbial communities from riparian zone in the Pacific Northwest, United States - 23_EM | ecosystem: Host-associated > Plants > Roots > Unclassified | place... | reverse complement strand
ACACACCAAACACGCTCGTTGCACCCCCCCCCCCCCCCCCCGGGTAACGCCCCGCACATTCTCACCTTGCAACGCGACGCGACGCAACTCCCCCCGACGCCCTCTGACCGCCGACAACCATCCTTCGTACATCGTCACCCTCACAGGTGGCGATAATGTCCCAAAGGGAGGCACAGGCCGGTCACAGGGATAAGGGACGGATGCTGCGTAGAGGCCAAGGTACGGGTAGACCGAGATCATCCAGATCAAGGTCCCCGAGAGACAAGTCCCCGAACTTGCGATTTCGGCGGAACGCGAGACGCATTCCCTCTCCCCCTGCCTGATTTGTCTCAGCAGAAAAAGGCACCCGATACGAAAGTGTCAGGCGTCCATTCTCTGGGACGGTCAGCACAAGGCAGGGTGCTCCAGAACCGAGGACGGGAGAATCCTAACCTGTGGGTAATGTAGCTGCCTCAGACACCCGGATTCCACATCCAGTGGCCTGAAATCCCTTCGGGCTTTCGCCCAGCAATTTTACTCTTCGCCTGTACACATTTACGGTACAAAATGATCACATTTGCCCAACATACACGGAGATACTGTAGTGATCGCAAAGATATGCAACCCCAGCCCCCCGGGGATGGGGCAGGATGAATGAGAGCCGAAAATTCGAACAGTATTTGGAGCGGTTTTACAGGATCCAAACGCGAACATGCGATAGGTGAATGTACTTGAGAATTGAGGAATAAAAACGAGATAAAAAAACCACAGCACCCAGGATTCCCGCGTGGTCCCCCACCGTGGTACTAACTAGGCGGCACCCTGGTTAACTTCGCAGATCGGACGGGATGCGGTGCTTTCAAGGTCCTATGGCCGTGGATGTCTTTTATCCTTTTCAACACCTTATCTATCCTACCTCTCAGATCTCAGACCCTACCCTCTGTTTTCAATTCACATATCTCCCAGACCAAGCGAACTCTCACGATCAACTCGATTATGGTACACCGTAAGGTACACACGTGCGACACATTAACCTACGCTACCTACTCTCTCCGGGGTATATCCTACCAATCATCTCAGCCTCCTTCCTCCGCTTTTCCGCGAGCTCCCTCGAGGGCCGATCTGAACGCGTCGAACCGTACCTTGCCAACTTCTCGAGGAGTATTTGTAGTTTTCGGGGTTTCACGAGAGCGAATTTCGTTTGCCGCTGGTCCTGGTACTGAGCGACTTGGTTGTTCACCGGGATGTTCGCGGTCTTGAGCGTAAACAACGATTCAGAACAGTAGGTCACAGAGGTGGAACAGGAGATAGAGAAGGGACTCACCATCACCAATTCATCGAAAACTCCGGTGAACTTCTCCAACCCCACAACCATAAACTGGTCCTTGAGGAACTGGATATCGACCAACACGTTCTCCAACGCGTTCTGATTGATCACTTGCATGTTCGCCCTCGACGTCAACACGTCCTGTTGGAAATGCCCCCGTCCCCCATCAGCATGTGAAAACGTTATAGGTCATGAGAAACACACCATGTAGAAGTCGTTGATGTACGCGGCGGCCCCCTCATACGCCTGGTCCTTATGCTTCGGGTCCAAAGCTAACGAATCGATGACGGTGGTTAACCATTGGAACAGCGTGCTTAGGTATGGTGTCGGGACGCCTTCTGGTTCTTGAGGGGTCCATTCGTATTCCGATAGCAGGTCATCGACCTTCTGTGAAATGACCTTCGGGATCCTATCGAGTATCACCTCCAGAGTTTTCGAGAACGATCCAGCCGCGGTGCGAATGTGAACCACTCCTCCGCGCTGTACGGCACTGGAACCCAAATCGTACGTAAGACGAGAGAAGTGACTGAGAAGCAGGAGTAATGTACCGGATGTTCGTCAGCGACCTGGCGAGTTCAGCGCAGCATACTTCAAAGTGCTCAACGTTCTTCGCGATCTGCGCAAGTTCTGACAAATTCGAGACAGTAATCACCCTTTGGGCGATGTTACCACTAATATGGGTAGAAAGTAGCGTATCCAGTGACTGTGACTGGAGTTAACCGCACGCTCTCAAAGAGGAAAAAACGGGATTTTCCTACCTTGCTAAGGAGCTCGTCAATATTCCGATGGTGTTGAGACACCCCTTCAATGAAGTGGTAAAACTTCTTGACAAAATTGCGGACCTACCGACTGGGAGTTAGCTTTACTCGAGTGAGAGCGGATCGTGGTTTACATCGTCACAGCAGAAATAGAAACATTGGGACCAGGGAAAGACTAATGGGAATGGTTGTCTAATCGATTTTTCAGAAACCCCCTCTGTGCAGTAAGGAAAGCCTGGCTTACTTGAGTAATATCTCCCTTTCGGCTCGCACAAGCCAAACGCCGTTCATTATCGCGTTTCGTTCTTGCTCGTTCTCAGCTTGCATAGGGACACTGTCATCGCGTTCCACAATCTAAAGGCACGTGCGTGTTTTAGCGTAGAATCCACCGATCGGTAGGGGTGCTCACGTCTTTGAATCGTTTACTGAATTGCTTCTCGAGAAGGTTGGAGTACTTCTCGAACAGGATAAGGATGAAAGAATGCAGTCCTGTCGTCGGGTACTCGTACGTCTCCACGATCTCGGTCAGTCCGTGATCGGAGCAAAAGGTCGAAGCGTGCGCACCTCCATCGTCATAATAAAACCGATCAATACCTCTTTTACGCGAAGATATCCCTCGGGGTCTGTTTCCGTGCCCAAGGCGTCGTCCAAGACTAAACACAGTCTCCCTAGCAGGGAATCCCAAAGTTCCTCGAGTTCTTGCTCGGAACGGAAGTTACCTGTGGTTTTGAGAACGTAGGTCTCTACGATGAAGAACCCAGCGACCTCTTGAATGATAGAGGTTAGTGCGTTCAAGGGCATCGGGGTTGGAAGAATCAAGTCCGATTGAGCCTGCAACGTATGTGAGGAGAAGAACGGCCGAAGCGTGATGCGGCATACCCGTCTGTCTGCCTGGTACGATTTCCGGAGCTCATCTAGGGAGTCCAGAGCGGTGTAGATGTGAATGCAATGATATAGTGGCTTAAAGTCAACCTTGAGCTCGCTGTTATCAAAGACATCGACTGCAAAGAACGTCAGTAACAATCCAGGAGCCTAGGCGAACTTAGCGTTACACTCTGTTTTCTCGTATGTAACGAGTTCCACGGCGTTTCCGACCTTACTGTGTTTGGTCATGGGATCCCTCTCCCTCCTCGACCTCCAGCGTCGTGTTCGCGTGTCCATCGCTTCAATCGCGAGCCTTCCGACTTGACCGCTGACATTTCGTATGTCCCATAGCCATTGTTTTGTCGATGCGGTCACCGCGTCTTTGATTTGTGTCCGCAACGACGGAAGCGAGGAAACCAAATGCTGGAATAGCGGAGTTTGTGAAAGCGATGACGGAGGCATGCTTTGGATATCTTCCAGAGACTGGAAATAAACCACCCACATAAGAACATCGAAAAGTCTCAATGACAAGGACGCACCCTCAAAGCACTCCAATACTTGCGCTCTTTAACCATTTCACCGACACGGTGAACGACATCAAGGACCCGCAAGCACGCCTGGAGGGTGTCAATCGCTTCGTCCAGGTTCGCGGCAGTCTTCTTGCACTGCAATAGTGCGCGTTTTTTCTCAACGAGGCCGTGGCCGACCTGAGAGACGCTTGCATCGAGTGAGGAGATCTTGTTACTAAGGACCGTCGTGTGGGACTTGATAGAGAACAGGGTCGAGACCGAGGAAATAAAGTCCCGGTAGTTCTCCCCGCATATTCTCTCGATCTCTGCATCCTTCGATTCTATGAGGCCTTGAAGGGTCCGGAGGTAGACCTCCTGTTGCCGGTTGGTATGGATTTGTTTGATGATTGGACCGAGTTGTTCAAGGTTCTCAGAAGACGAAGATTGGTCCAAGAGATGTATTTGCTGAAGGTGTTGGTCGATGTTCTCTTGAGTGTACTGCGGTCTGCGCGGAGGCATGCCGACTTTGTTATGGGATCGCAAGGCCAAGAGAGCAAGTCGGTGAAACTTCGGTGAAACTTCGGTGAACGCGGGTCATCTGAAGGTCGGCGCCGGAAGCCCGGGATCCCGTCGATCGTGCATATAATAATACGAGGGCGACGGCCGGGTGGGGGCAGTCAGAACCCTAGTCATCTTTCGAGATGCCCACCACTGTTACCTTCGATGCGATGTAAGGCCACCGATATCTCTCCCCAGTGTCTATCGAGATCGTTCGTTTACTCATGTCTTTGGAACAGTTTGTTTGATATGGATGGAACTCTGGTCGATTCTGCTGCCGGAGTGGCCGCTGCTTGGGAAGCCATCGCGAAGGAGTACCCAGAAAAGGGCATCGATGTAAAAGATATTCTCAGCTGTGAGTCCCTCATAGTAACATCTTTCGGCGCATATAACCTTGTGGTTTTCAGGGTCTCATGGTATCAGGACCGTTGATAACATTCGTAGGGTGTGCGGGATCGAAGACCCAGACGAACTCGAGGTAGGAGCGTTTACACGCCCTGTACTTAGGTTCGGATGGCTAAGGCGGCACATAGCGCGAGGCCGAAAAATTCGAGCTGGCAATCGTCGAAGGTGCTGCCTATAGCGGAGGAATTGTCAAACTTCCCGGCGTGGACGCCATTATCAAAGATGTATGCTGGTTTATCCTCGACCGAATCGGTGGGGCGCAATGCTTACGTTCTCATCCCGCAGCTGGAGTCTGACAGTACATTGCCAAACCCAAAGTGGGCCGTATGCACCTCTGCCACACGAAAATATGCGACCTCGGCTCTCGATGCTGCCGGTATTAAAATTCCGGACGTCTTCGTCGCCGCCGAAGATGTCAAGCAGGGGAAGCCCGCGTGAGTGCTTTCGACGTTTGGATTGATGTTGTGGACCGAGTCTCTCATCTGGGTATAGTCCCGATCCTTACATTCTTGGAGCCGAGAAGTGTGGCGTGAAGCCTGAACGATGCTTGGTAGTAGAGGACTCTCCCAATGGCGTCAGGAGTGGAAATGCTGCAGGGTGTAAGACGCTTGCATTGCTCACTACTCACACTCCGCAACAGATGGCGGAGACTTCCCCGGATTATACAGTCAAGGATCTCTCTAGGTGAGTACCGACAACCGCATCAGGCATCTGTGCGCTGAGGTATTGAAACGCCTGGTAGCGTCTCGATGAAGATCGTGAACGGTGCTGTAGAAATTACCATCAATGAATAGAGCGGATTAGGCGCGAGTTTTTCGGTAGAGGCTTATAGATCTTTGAAACCCTGTTGATAATGATTAGCGACTTGAGCGACTTGATAAAGAACCTTCTGACCTCCTTCACCAACGGGGCCCGTCGATCGGTCGAGAACAAAGCCGATGCCCTCGAGGATTGTCTGGAATCCCTCGGGTCGCAGCTTCAGATTGTTCGCCTTCTCTTTGAGAATCTGACGACTTCCAGTTAGACGAAAACACACTCATGCCTGCGGAACATTCATACCGGGTCCATTCTCTTCGCCTTTGCATAAGACTCCCAGCTCTGCGGTTCTAGAACGAAAAATCCACCGGGATTCACCACGGCATAAACGCGCTCGAAGAACCTTATCAGTCCCTCATCGCCATTATGAATGTGGATCCACTTGGAAAGCGAGAAACTGGAAACGACGGAATTAATTGTCGCCGTTAGAGTCGCTTGGAAACAACAAACGCGATAACGACGTCATAACCGGCATCGTCTTCTGGGATTCTTTGGTTAGGCCAGTCGGCAGTACGAAAGGTCAGGTTATGTGGGAACTTGTCCTGTGTCTCTCGCGTTGAAGGTGGGATTGGCAAGTGACCAAAAGTCGAAGCCAGCGATTCGGGAAAGTACTCCGGACTCGGAGCTGGTCCATTGGCTGGATCTGATCCTGGGGCGCGTTTGCGTTTTGCAGAGTGCTCCTTGGACAGGTCAGGGCCTTGTGCACTCCAAACAACGCGTCTGCGCTTCCACGCCGCGCTGATGAGGGAGCCGTCGATGTCAACGCCGATCACTTTACTGGCGCTGTGCGATTGAGCTTACTTTCGCACAGCGCGGCAACCGTAAGCTTTCAATGGTCGGGATGGAAGACGCAGCATGGTTACCTATCTCGCAGGTCACCCAACCTTCGTTGCAGCCAATATCGAGGACCGTAGCTCCGCGAAAAATTCCCTTTGGAAGTGCACCGAGACGAGAGTCTGATGCAAAGGGTCTTTTGGAGTAATAACTGTCGGATAATGGGATAAAAAGTCATATATTTTTGACAAAAAGACCGCGTACGAGTGATAATTCCCGTGGACTGGGAGGTTCGAGTTCGAGCTAGAGGACATTTGGGGGAGGCGGAAGCCACGTGTGATTAGGTAATCGTGCAATAAAAGTCAAACGCGCGGACTTGTCTCCTCGTGTCCATCGTCGTCCCTCTCGTCCACGTCTTTTAACTCACGGTGAGCCACCTCACCCAAAACGCCGCTGCCCACCCTGATCCCCTTCCAGATTTTTTCTTTTTTTATTTCTCCACGAGTATGCGCGAAGTCATCTCTCTCCACGTCGGCCAGGCTGGTGTCCAAATTGGAAACGCTTGCTGTAAGTCAAACTCCGTCGTACGATTATCTCCCCCCGAGTCTCGCCTTTTTCTCGACCCACCACACACCCTCCATCGCGACTCGCATCTGAATGGAGGCTGATCTGTTGCTTTTCACCAGGGGAACTGTACACAATTGAGCACGGTCTCAGCGTGAGCACTACATCCCCGAACGCGATGAACGCCTGTTTTCTGATAAATCCCTTCGTCAGCCCGATGGCCGTCTGATCGAAGGCTCTACTTCTTCCCGCGATGACGGGTTCAGCACGTTCTTCTCAGAAACTTCGGCCGGAAAACACGTTCCCCGTTCCCTCTACGTTGACCTTGAGCCCAATGTCATCGACGAGGTTCGAACTGGCACCTACCGCAGTCTTTTCCACCCGGAGACCCTCGTCACCGGCAAAGAGGATGCTGCCAGCAATTGTATGTTACTCCAACCGCGTTTTAATGTCACTTGACTTAAACCGCGTCCGTAGACGCTCGTGGTCACTATACCGTAGGAAAAGAAAAGATCGACCCAGTTATGGATCAGATCAGGCGCCTGGCCGATAACTGCACTGGCCTCCAGGGTTTCTTCGTCTTCCACTCATTCGGTGGTGGAACTGGTTCTGGCTTCGGTGCTCTTTTACTTGAGCGTCTTTCCGCTGATTATGGAAAGAAATCCAAGCTCGAGTTCAGCGTTTACCCCGCCCCCAAGCTCGGCAACTCCGTCGTCGAGCCATACAACGCTGTCTTGACTACCCACACCACCCTTGAGCACTCCGACTGTTCGTTCATGGTCGACAACGAGGCCATCTACGACATCTGCAAGAAGAACTTGGGAATCACCTCCCCGGGCTTCACCAACCTCAACCGTCTTATTGCACAGGTCGTCTCTTCCGTCACCGCTTCCCTCCGATTCGATGGTTCCTTGAACGTCGACTTGAACGAGTTCCAGACCAACCTGGTACCCTTCCCTCGTATTCACTTCCCTCTCGCCACCTTCGCTCCCATCATCTCCGCTGCCAAGGCCCACCATGAACAAAACTCCGTCGCCGACATGACCTTCTCCTGCTTTGAGGCCGGAAACCAGATGGTCAAGTGCGACCCCAGGGAAGGAAAATACAGTATGTCATTCATTTTCTTCTGCTTCTGGCACGCGTTGACAGCTATCAATAGTGGCTTGTGCTTTGCTCTACCGTGGTGATGTCGTTCCCAAGGATGTCAACGCCGCCGTCAGCATTATCAAGACCAAGCGCACCATCCAATTTGTTGACTGGTGCCCTACTGGCTTCAAGCTCGGTATCTGCAATGAGACCCCTGCCTACATCCCTGGTGGTGACTTGGCTAAGGTTACTCGTAGCATGTGCATGTTGTCCAACACCACTGCCATCTCGTCCGCCTGGAGCCGCCTCGACCACAAGTTCGATCTCCTCTACTCGAAGCGTGCCTTTGTGCACTGGTATGTCGGTGAGGGTATGGAGGAGGGCGAGTTTTCCGAGGCCCGTGAGGATCTTGCAGCTCTCGAGAAGGACTACGAGGAGGTCGGTATCGACTCCGCTGATGTTGAGGAAGAGGCCGAGTACTAAACGACGAATTATCTCTATCCCTTTGTCGTTCCATACTCCTAGTTACCCGTAATGCCTCCAGCCTCACCCTCCCCATTGTTCACTAATGTTCTGGATTTCATGTTGATGACTTTACACGTACGCCGCAATGGATTTCACTTTTGGATCGCCCGACAAGGTTGTCTGACGGTTTGGGATGATGACCGTGTCAGGGCCAAGAACCAGTTCCATCCCGTCAGTCGGTGATTACTGTCAATCAATTCCTCGGACTCAGCCTGCATATCCGTATGGCGAAAAAGTGATTGAAAGGCATCTTCCAGGACGTTGGTGGGTTGCGATTGGTGGTCGGATCGTCTCATCAAATTGACTCTTGTTGTCGCTCCGCCAGCGCTGTGTAAGTAATCTCACGCGTCCTCCTCCACCTCCCCCCATCTTCGCCTTTCCAGTAACGTCTCATATCCTCACGAAATCATGCGGGAAGTTATCTCCGTTCACGTCGGTCAGGCTGGTGTCCAGATTGGTAATGCTTGTTGTAAGTTTCCCGCTCTCTTTGGTCACGTCTCCCTCGTCTGACCATGTGAATGTTATGACACAAAAGGGGAACTTTATACCCTCGAGCACGGGTTAAGTGTGCGTGCCCTCGTGTGTTTCTTTCATTATCGCGGCTAATGAGCCGCTGACGCACAGCCCGACGGTCGTATCCAAGAAGGCGCTGCAAAATCTGGAGAGAACGGTTTTACGACTTTCTTTTCTGAAACCGGAACAGGAAAACACGTCCCTCGTTCTATCTACGTAGACCTCGAGCCGAGCGTCATCGATGATGTGAAGGTCGGCCCATACAGGTCTCTCTTTCATCCTGAGACCATGATCACCGGCAAGGAAGACGCCGCCAACAATTGTCAGTAACTAAACTCCCTTCCTCCTCCCCTCCACCAAACAGCGCTTGGCGCACCACACGGAACGATTGATTTACTCTTGTTTTCTTACATCTTGTAGATGCCCGTGGTCATTACACCGTCGGAAAGGAGTTTGTCGACCCCGTCATGGATAAGCTTCGTCGTCTGGCTGACAACTGCTCCGGACTTCAAGGTTTCTTCGTCTTCCACTCCTTCGGCGGCGGAACAGGCTCCGGCTTCGGTGCTCTCTTGTTGGAACACCTCTCCACCGACTATGGCAAAAAGTCCAAATTGCAGTTCTGCGTGTATCCGGCCCCTCAGCTTTCCAGCTCGATCGTGGAACCTTACAACTCCGTGTTGACGACCCATACCACCCTTGAGCACTCTGACTGTTCTTTCATGGTCTGTCAATCTCAATAACAACCTGCCTATCATTCATCATTGACCGGTCGTTTTTCGTACACGCTTGTGTAACGCGGCGATACGTTCCCTACAGGTGGACAACGAGGCCATTTACGACATCTGCAAGAAGAGCCTGAACGTCAGCCAACCCAGCTTCTCCAACTTGAACAGGCTGATCGCCCAAGTCGTGTCCTCGGTCACAGCGTCTCTCAGGTTCGGTGGTTCCCTCAACGTCGATCTGAACGAATTCCAGACCAACTTGGTGCCTTTCCCTCGGATTCACTTCCCGCTCGCCACATATGCTCCTCTGCTCCCTGCTGAGAAGGCGACCCACGAGACTAATTCGGTTGCGGATATGACGTATTCTTGCTTTGAGTATGGGAATCAGATGGTCAAGTGTGATCCCAAGGATGGAAAATACAGTCAGTTGCTTTTCGCCTCGTTTAGCCTTGAGGTGGTTTCCTGACCCTGGCTGGGTTTTAGTGGCTTGTTGTCTACTTTACCGCGGCGATGTCGTTCCCAAGGATGTCCAGGCAGCGGTTGCCACCATCAAGACCAGGAAGACGATCCAGATCGTAGATTGGTGCCCGACTGCTTTCAAGCTCGGTATCTGCCACGAGGCCGCCGCCTGTGTCCCCGGTGGTGACCTCGCCAAGGTCAGCCGTAGCTTGTGCATGTTGTCCAATACCACTGCTATCTCTGCCGCCTGGAGCCGTCTCGGTACGTTCTAGCCCCATATTACCCTTCTCCGTCATAAGCGTCTTACGGTTTGCCGCGGTGTTCAGACTACAAGTTCGACCTCATGTACTCCAAGCGTGCTTTTGTTCACTGGTACGTCGGAGAGGGCATGGAAGAAGGCGAATTCTCCGAGGCCCGTGAAGATCTCGCCGCTCTTGAGAGGGACTACGAGGAGGTTGGCGCTGACTCGGCCGACGTCGAGGAGGAAGCGGAGTACTAGGCGTGTGCGAAGGCACGTAAAATGCGCACCACAGACGGCAGGGGCATGGGGGTGTGGTGGCGCGGTGGCGGGGTTTGAGTAGAGTGAGGTGCGAGTGGATTTTACGCGCTGCTGATCATTTTTTACGAACAACGGATATGTCTATGGTATCTTTCATCCCCTATTGTGTTTTCGGAATGCTTTAGTGGGACTGTCCTGCCCCCCTCCTACTCGCACCTGTGTGCTTTTCTAACGACCCTCAGTTTCTTCTATATACTCACTTACCCCCGTCGAGCTTTTTCGATTACTGATACCTTATGCACCGATCCTCCACTGTTAGGGTCCAACGTTAATTCCACAGCGAAAATTCGAGGCCCAAGGATACCAGGAGACCAAGGTGAATACATATTGAGAGCAGGAGCGAGTAAACGGTGACAAGTGCTGACAATAATGTTGCGAAGCGCGAGGTTTCGCACATCGACGATAAATTAGGCGGCGATGTCCCTAATAGATATTTCTTAGGGAAAGGGAACCTCGGGAAATAAATAACCTGATGAATGCAGAAAAGAAATCCGAAAGGAATGGGAACAAATAGCATGCTGCAGCTGGATAACAGGGTCCTAAATCGAATCAAACCTGCTTTTCTTGTTCCTCCTTCATGACGGCTTGGGAGGCGGGAGTGGTTTCCCCACCACTGGCTACACCCGAAACACCATGTCCAACAGCAGCGACAGCCCGCTGCGCTCGCCCTTCAGCCTTTTTCCGTACCATATGCCCGACGAGGGCGCTCCACATAGTAAGCCCATGCATCGGGATAATGTTCGCCTTGACTTGTTGCTCTGACACCGACTGCGGTGGTGGTTTGTCCGGGTTGTCGGACGGGTTAAGCGCAGCTTTGATCATTTCCATTGTTTTCCTCTTTGGGATCGTGTTGTGCGTCACTGGTGCGGTGTGATAGACGCATTTCCTGAGCAGCGCCAGTGCCTCAGGCTAGGCGGGAGGAGGGGAGGATTCAAATCTGCGGGGGATAACGACACAAACGATATTTTAACTTACCGTGTCCCTTCGTTTCGCAATCGCGCTCGGAGGTGGATTCTGATCGTCTAGGTCCAACGGTCCAAACCGAAGATTCTCATCGATGGTGCCCGTGATCTTGAAAAACGAGCGGCTGCGCTTGCTCTCACCCTGTGGTTCCACCATTGGTCGAACCCCACCCTGCTCACCCCCGCCTCCTCCTACTGCCTGCTCAAGAGGTGCCCGGGCCTCGCCTTCCTCAGCGCTAACAACCAACCCCTGCCGAGTGGCACTTCGAATTATATGTTCCGCCTTCTCTTCCAACTTCTTCCTCTTCTCAGGAACCTTCTTGGACTGGCGCTTGAACTTTTCGTCCCACATCTCCTGGCCTCGAAGCCAGCGGCGCACAGGTGCTTCCTTGAGCACCCCGATCTGACCAGGGGGGATACGCAGGGTGGGGATCTCCTCTGGGGGTTCCATAGGTCGAACTCGACCGCGGATATCCACGCGTTCACGGAGCATGATGACGTCGATTTTTTTCTGGAGGCCGATGAGGAAGTTATGCGAAGTGCGCTTTCCCATACACGCACCTGTGGAACGGAACTTGCGCCTTCCTCTTTGTCAAGTTCTCCGACGCCGGTATCGACTTCCTCACCCACAGCCACATTATCACCGTATTGCAGCACAGGACTTCTGGCCACTGATGTGGTAAGATCCTCGTTCCCTTTTTCATCGATAGGTTCCTTCGGTGACTTGTCTTTGGGTTTCTTGTGGAACCATAGAGCCCCAGGCTTCGGCTTCAACTTGCTCCTGGTAATTTTAACAAGCTCCGAATCCGAGTCGCTTATGCTCTCTTCAAAAGCGACCTCTTTGTACAGCTCAGGAAATGGGAAGTTTCCAAGATATGTGGTATCCTGGGTGACATGCTTGACGAATTGAGCGATAGAACGATAGGCATATCTCGCCTGTAGGAGCAAAGAAAAGGGTTAGCCATATCCAGAATGCAAGCGGGGGTGCAAGACATACACTCTCGGTGTACATAAAGACGGTCAACACGTGGGGCATCCCATCATAAACCTGGAGGTGGACATTGGTGGGTATGGTAAACTTCTTTGCGTTCTCCAGTTGCCTCTTGCTGCCTCTCATCGCCCCTTCTCGCAAAGGATATGATGTAGGATAAGCAGCTTTGTGAGCAAGATACACAATCTCGTCGACCAGAACTTCGCCGTCCCCAGCCAAGATGTACAATGGACACAAGTTCCCGAGCGATGCTTGGAGTAATGGAGATACGAGTGGATGAGTGAGTTGCCTGTCAGGATATAATGACAATCATGCCAACACTCAAGAAAAGGGTGTGCTCACTCGTTCGTCGCGCAGATCTGAATCTGAGACTGCAATTCCAGCGGGACGTCATCCGGATTCTCCATGAGGACTTTCGGAGGTTTGGGTTCATGTTCTTCGATAAAGTGAGGTCGACCGTCATTGGAGGCCCCCACAGCCGGCAGAGGTTCAACTTGTATCCCACTCGCACGGTCTATCTCCGTGTTCACAGCGTCCACCCAGTCCGAAGACTCGATTATATCGGCCAACGCTATCATAGAAGCCTGGCTGGGGACTTCGCCCTGTGGTAGCGGTTCTTGGGGTAATGCCTCCGCGACACGATCTCTCTCCGACGAAGGTTTCGTTTCATCCGCGTGACCGGGGATAGGTGGGGGGTTCGTTTTCGTTGTGGTCACAGTATGGCTCATTTGGCTCTGGATTGGCCAAGTTTCGGAAGGTTTGTGGATGAAACCATGGGGCGGTATGATGTCCTGATGACAAAATCGTCAACCTAGCCCAATGGGAGCCATCGTGTACAACTCACCGAACCAGTATTCGACATGACGGATGGGAACGAGTGCGTGAGGTCCACCCATGGTGAAATGAGCACGGCTCCGGCAGGCTGGGCCATGCCAAGATCCCTGAGGACTGTCAAAAGCGCAACGCAAAGTCCAGCGCCTGCAGAGTCACCGGCAATAACAATCTTCTCCGGTTGCACGGCTTTGTGTGGTGCATCCGGTGGTGGCCTTGTCAAATACAAGTCTGAAGCATTTCTGGTAAGCGTGGCAAGGACGATCGACAAACTTTGTGTGGAGCTCACATGCTGCGATAACATCATGCCTTGAATCGGCATTCGTTAATTTGCGCATCCGGAGTATTGCGAAGCAAGGTGAATGAGCTTACAATGGGCACGGCCAAGGGTATTGTGGAGCTTTACGATAGTTGACTGCGAACAAGCGTCCGTGGAATTTTCGGGCTGCACGTGGGATTGGTCTCAGTTCAATGTGATCTGGGGCGATGGGAACTAGGAGGTACCGTATCGAATCATTTGATAACGATGCGTGTCTAGGGGAAATAAGTCAGTTGCTTCAAATAGATCCACAAGAGGCGACCGCACTTATCGAGCCCCAGAAGTACGCGCCTGGGCGCGAATAAGTGAACTGCAGAACAAGAAAAAAAGGATCGAGAACAAACCTCCATGGACATAAAACTGCGGACACACGTCAGAAGAAGATCTTGGGGACAAGGAAGAGTCTCACCATAACAGTTTCCAAATGCTCCATCCCCAACACAATCTCCTCTTCCCACCGAAGTTTCCTCTCCGGGACCTTATCCCGATCCAGTTCCTCCAGGAAATCTCTTTCCGTGATCCACTCCGCGTCTATTCCGTTGAGTCCCCTGACTTGCCACCACTTGTGACCACCGACGACATACTTGAGGTCCTCCGGACCGAACCAGTCAATTAATACGTCTGCCGCCGCGTTGCAGATTTGGATTGGGATTGTGATTGGAGCTACGGTCGCCCATGGAGGGGCTGGAACGTGCGTGTTTGTACTAGGATGAAATGAATAACGTGAATGGGGGTGGGTTTGTGTTCGAGCACGATTCACGCACAAGGCTTGGAGGGACTCGACGGTGTTGTGCGTCCCAAGCTCGATAAATGCCTTGACGATGTTAAAGCCCCTTGTTGTCGTTCCGTTAGACTTCTGAAAGAAGGGCTGAGGAGGAAGAAACCTGAACCCAAACTCACTCGTCAAAGAAGAGATCGTCGGTCGCCGCTTCGCCTGTATCTCCACGGGCATACTTCTCCCCCTTGGTTTTGTAATGCTTTAGGAAAGTCTTAACGGCGACTAAAGTTTCGCCATGACAGGTCAATGTTTAGTATTCCTCACCGTGTAAACGGAGCGTACCTGGAGTTATGTGCGCGGCGGTTGAGACCGTCGTGAGTGTCATCCTCGCGGTTGGCTACCAAGCGGCACATTCCACCCACAACGGTCACAAATGCGAACCGGGCCAAGTGACATCCATCCCCCCCCCTAGGTCACATGCTCTGATGTCACTTTCCAGTTCACCGATCGCGACATTTCAAGTCTGCGGATCAACCCCGTGCGGAAAGTTCAACTCTTCGAACGGCGGAGCCCGGCGGGCCTGAAACCGGTCAACGAGTTCAACTATGAACACCAGGATGGCACTCTGCCGTAGGACGATCCCACGCAACAGAACCTGGAACAGGGACTCTACGAGCGTCACACCAAGGGGCAGCTCGAATCGATGGGCTACTCTCTAGGGTCCAGAAAGGGCAATGGTACGCCATCGGTCGGGAGGCCTTCGCCAAGTGACCCTAAGGACATGTCACATGACTGCTTTCTGGGGGGCAGAGGACTGTAAGATCTGAGACTTAAATCCTAGGAACGCCAGAAGAGGACGCGAGTTACAATGCATAATTTACAAAGCACGGTCGTATAATATACAAGAGACGAGCATGGGCGGGTGGAACAGATAAATGTGTACAAACCCCCAGAAAATGAGACCCGTGGCACGGTAGGGACTAGGGCCATTTCTGGACGTCCAAATTTTCGCGGCATCACATATTCGACACCACGACCCTCTTGCCAACTTGAATTTGCATGATCCCTGGTGTGTCCAGGGATTTCCCTCCTCTAATTTTATCCATCTGCACGCTTTGTGGGACTTCGATCGCACCAGCCCCTTTCCTAGATGCATGGAAGACATCGTCCGGACGAGTGTGGTTGTACGTTTCGAGGGCGCTGGACGTGGTATAGGACTTCCTCTCAAGTTCCTTCTTCAACTTTTCACGTCCATTGAGCATGGCCACTGCGCGAGGAATCAGCTTTGATGAACACGATAGAACATCCTGACTCACAAAATGTGTTTGAATACGCCCTGGTCATATTAACGTGGAGCCCGAGCCTATTCAGTCGGCATCATCAGATCGACTGTGCGGTGAACAAACATCTCCCGGTCCAGCATACCAGTACAGGTGCGAAGAAGACACATAGAACACAATCAGGAACGCGGTCTGGACCAAAGTCACCAAAATACCGCGTTGGATCGCGAATCCAATCAGAGTCTTGAGGACTGAGTCCGTGCTAGAATAAACAGTCCTCGATTATGAACGAAACAGCCTCGTCGCGAAACGTAGATCACGCACGTCCTTACACCTGTCCTTGCAAACCCAAGACTATAACACAAAGAGGAGGTGGCGATGATGTCTGCCAGTGCCGCCGGCACCTTTGCGATGGCTGCCATTACCTGTTAGGGTGATCTGGTGAGCCATCACGCATTGCGGAAGTCGCAACGATTACCCTACATTGAAGACTCTACTGCGAGTGGTCAATATGTGGGTGGCTTGAACGAACATCACAATAGAGCATCCTGGTCATAACCAAGCGTCGGGACACAACCTCAAACCATTGATCATTTTGGACTTACCGAGACCACCAACTATCAAGGCAAAGAAGTACATCAATCGCTAGCAGTTCTCCTCGAGCGGCACACTCACCGAACGCGAGAATACTGAGAACGACCACCGTCACGGATACGGTATACTTTACGAAAGTTTTCTGAGCTAACCCGTACACCTGCCATGCGAAGTACAACTGCGAACTACACGATGATTTTAAGCACGATACAAATAACCGATGATGTCAGGTACTCACATGAGAATGATGCAGCTTGTAGCAACGCACTCCACCGCGAGCGTCCTTGGGATCTGGGTGAGCAGATGCACCGATGTGAAGACAAGAATACATACGGGACGAGACGGCCAAGGGGTATCGTTGAACCGAAATGTGGGAGCTATATTACAATTTAATCGGGGAACAAACGGCAGGAAGGGAGGGAATCCACCAAGTAGGAATGGAGAGCATGAGCAGTAAGGGCGGATGAAAGGAGATCCAAGAGGACCACGGAGAGAGCCTAAAGTTGGGTGAGGGTTGCTCGCCAGGACTGACTTGTAGTCGAATCAACGTACGATTGATTGGACAAGAGCTCTATCTTTACTTGGGAAGTAATGGTAGGCTTGTAGGATTGTTATGCCCGTCAACCTGAATGTCGTAATTAGCTCCGGCCAGAGTTTTGGGGCCAAACATCGAGACCAACATCATCGAAACGAGAGTCCCTGCAGAAATGCTGAGCAGACCCTAATACTCTTTCACGTGAGAAGAACGTACCCCAGAACAATGGCCCCAGGACAGGAATCATATTTATTCCAAGGTAGGTGGACATATCGGGTTCTGTGGCACGTCTTACATCCATATTCCTTTCGTGAAACTGAAAGCCAGCGTCGCTCGTAGTGGGGGAGGGTTTAATCCGAGTCGAAAGCGAGTGGCAGTAAGAATACGGGTGTCGATACCTCCGGCTGAAGGAATGTCTCAGTAGACAGGGGGGATAGAAAAGGAATTCCCGTCCAATGTTATCGGAGCTTCGCCTTCATATCTCAAACGGCACACAACCGGGTGCAGACCGAGCACGCAACCGGGCCGTCGGACCTCCTCTTATTAATGAGAATGGTTGGCGATCCAACGATTGGAAGTCGGGGAGCGGCAGACTCTGGTGATAAGCGAGTCGCATAAGCGAAACTCCCCACTCCCTACCTCAGCTCGATCAACCGGGGTAGTGTTAAGTCTCAATCGGATCAGGCCTACAGCCGTTCGCATTTTGATAGGCCGTTGTCCACAGAAGAAAGCGGCCTACCAAAATGCAAATGACTGTGGGTGGTCGTATAGTGTTTCGTGGAGGTGGGACGTTCTGCTGAAGCTAGGCAAGCTCGGGCACCCCGCATACCCACGCACCGTCAGGTGCTGACCGTAGATTATGCTGATGTTGCGTCGTTGGGGCCAAAGATGGCAATCTCGATTGAAACCCGGGTACGCGATGGCATGACGAATCTCGAGAACCTGAATATTTGAATATCCAGCAACTGTTACCTTCCTGAATGGGATCCACCAAGTATATATATAAGGGCGGTAGCTCGGCCCAATTTTGGAGGCGGTGAGTCGCCACAATGGCCAAAGTTCGACTTCTGACGCCGGCAAGACATTATATAGCACCATGAGCGGAGTTCCTGGATGACACGTACCTGCCTTCTGGTGCTATATTTATGGGTAGGTACAAACCGCGTAAAAGGATCCTCCCTGCGCATTGGTAACATCAAGATTGTAAGGCACACCTGACGATTAGGAGTACAAGCAAGGATCACACTTCTGGTGCTGTGGTCACGAGGACGTGCAAACCGAAGAGAGAGTTGCGTGTCGCCTTGTGGTAGACGGGTGGTCTGCATGATAAAACCTGAGGTTTACCTCGAGTCGTGGGAATTCTACAACGGGCGACCTTCCGTTACTACGATACTGGGGGTGGCCCGTAGGGGTTTTCGTACTCTTATCACTCAACCTTTTAGCCGAAGATTTGTACGATGGCCGTTCAGATTCAATCGGACTGACTTTCCGTCTTCTGCCACGCTCCACACTCCCCCCTCATTGTCGTCGCAGGGGGCAGTGGTTTTTCCTTGCTGTACTTTTTTGCTTATCTTATTTTATACAGGAAATACGTCCATTCAATCCCTCTCCGGGAATTTATGCCACGGTGACAGTGGCGCCCCATCTGCCGTCCATGGCGACCATTGCCTGAACATGAACGCCCAATATGAGGGTAGCCAATCGACAATGCCGCCCAGTTGCTGTGTATGTTCGTGGACTTCCAGGTTATCTTTCGGTTGTCCGCAATGGCTGCGGGTCTCAGTTGTTTGACGACGAGTTCTGGTCCACAGATCCACACTTGAACGGGCTCATATTGGATCCTGACTAGTCGCGAACAACACTTCGGGTGTCATCCCTGCAACGGATACCTCCCCCGATCCTTAAAGCTTAAAGCTTGATGCATCGCGATGCTCTCGCGGGCGCTTGCCCGAAGTGTTTCTGGACCAGCGTGGCTGAGTTATACGTGCGCATGCAACGGTGACAGTTCCCAGTTCATTGAGTGTTGTTGCATAGCCCGGGCTTTGCAACATTATACGAAAGACAGTTCTGGAAGCTCGTGCCGGTAGGAGCCGGTAAATACTCAATACGAGGCACGCCTTGTGGCTACGTGTGGGATTCAATAAACAACACTAGTCTCGTGTAGCTCGCCTCACATATCTTGCACACTGTAAGGTCTACACGCATCGCGATTACTTGGGTATACAGTAACATGATGCGACATTGAGTATGCGCATACCTATCAATGATAAGGAAGGAAGA
>Ga0307517_10005566_pt1 | contig 18930 bp, 16 predicted proteins | sample 23_EM_MG_FD_194515 | JGI IMG/M metagenome (GOLD analysis project Ga0307517, IMG submission 194515) | Populus trichocarpa ectomycorrhiza microbial communities from riparian zone in the Pacific Northwest, United States - 23_EM | ecosystem: Host-associated > Plants > Roots > Unclassified | place... | reverse complement strand
CGGGGCCGACCGCCGACCACGGGCCGTTGTACCAGGAGCTCGCGTACCAGTTGTCCGACTGGTAGACCCAGTACATGCCGTCGTAGAAGAAGAAGTTCGTGCCCATCCCCGGCGCGTAATAGACCGGGTAGTTCGGCACGCGCACGAGCTGCGGATACGACGGCACATTCACGCCGATGCTCACGCCCGGCAGGTTGACGCCGATGCCGACGCTCACCTGGGCTGACGCGGCGGTGACGAACCCGCAGGCCAGCATCAGGGCAATGAAGGTGCGGCGCATGGTGGTCTCCTGTGAAATGGCTCCTGCGAGCATGGGGTCTCGCCCTGCGCCTGGCCATCGGCCAAGCGCCTGTGCGGCTGTAGGCGTCCTCCCACCTCGCGAGGGTCACGCCGCCAGCAAGGTCGCGACCTCGGCCGCCGAGCGCACGCCGAGCTTCGCATAGACGCGTGCACGGTGCACTTCGACCGTGCGCACCGACACATGCAGCTCGTCGGCGATGACCTTGTTGAGCTTGCCGGCGGCGACGCGCTGCATCACCTCGTGTTCGCGCTCGGTCAGGCTCGCCAGCCGTGCGGCGCGCTCCTCGCTGCGGGCGTCGGTCTGGTGCATCGCGGTGTCGACCGCGAGCGCCTGCTCGACGCGGTCGGCGAGTGCGTTGTCGCTGTACGGTTTTTCCAGAAAGTCGAAGGCGCCGCTCTTCAGCGCCTCGACGGCCATCGGGATGTCGCCGTGCGCACTCAGGAACAGCACCGGGTTGCGCAGGCGCCGTGCGCTCAGTTCCTCGAACACGCGCAGGCCCGACATCGGCTCCATGCGCACGTCGAGCAGGAACACGCCGGCGAGCGGCCGCGGCGTCGCGTCGACCGCGGCCAGCAGCTGCGGGCCGCTCGCGAACGCGCGCACGTCGAGCCCGCGCGAGGTGAGCAGGAAGCCGAGCGCATCCAGCACCGCGGCCTCGTCGTCGAGCAGGTAGACGATGCCTTGAGGCTTGTTCATCATCATCATGCGGTTTCCTCCGCGGCCGCCACGGTGATCGGCAGGTCCACCGGCAGCGTCAGCGAGAACCACGCGCCGCCCCCGGGCGACTCGACCGCATCGAGCACGCCCTGGTGCGCTTCGAGGATCGAGCGGCAGATTGCCAGCCCCATGCCCATGCCGTCGGCCTTGGTCGAGTAGAACGGCGCGCACAGCGCCTCGATGCGCCGGCCTTGCAGGCCGGGGCCGTTGTCGCGCACGTCGATGCGCACGAAGCGCTGGTCCGAGGTCCGGCGTGTGCTCGCGTCGATGCGCCGGTCGGGGTCGGCGCGCTCGCCGAGCGCGTCGCTGGCGTTGCGCAACAGGTTGATCACGACCTGCTCGATCAGCACCGCATCGGCGATGACGCGCGGCAGCGCCGGGTCGAGCGCGAGCGTGAGCCGCAGCCCGCGCTGCTCGAACTCGCGCTTGAGCAGCGCAGCCGCGCCTTCGACGATGTGGTTCAGTGAGCAGGCCTCGAGCTGCGGCTCGTGCCTGGTCAGGAACTGGCGGATGCGCTGCACGATGCGCCCGGCGTGTGCGGCCTGCTCGCCGAGGCGCTGCAACGCGCGCAGCACCGTCGGGTCGGCGGGCGCGCCGGCGGCGTCGCGCTGCAGCGAGTTCAGCACGCCGGCGTTGTAGCTCGAGATCGCGGTCAGCGGCTGGTTCAACTCGTGCGCGAGGGTCGACGCGATCTCGCCGAGCATCGTCAGACGGGCGTGGTGCGCCATCGTGTCGGTGTGGCGGCGCTCGCGGTCCTCGAGGCGTTTGCGTTCGGTGATGTCGAGCACCGAACCCATCCAGCCGATCTGGCGGCCGCGCGCATCGACCAGCGGCGTCTCGAAGATCATCACGTCGAGGGCGTGGCCGTCGCGGTGGCGCCAGCGCGTTTCGTAGCCCTCGCGCGGCGCCTCGCCGGCCATGTTGCGCTGGTGGCGCTGCATCGCCGCCTCGGTCGAATCCAGCGGCCAGTACGGCATCGGCGGCAGCATGCCGTTCAGCTCGTGGCTCTCGTAGCCGACCATGTCGGCGAACGCGCGGTTCAGGTAGACGAGCCGGCCGTCGAGGTCGCGCGCGCGCAGGCCGACGGTGAGCGAGTCCTCCATCGCATGGCGCCACGCCGCCTCGGTGCGCCACGCGGCTTCGGCGCGCGACACGTCGATCACCTGGCGCCTCAGCATCCACGTGATCGCGGCGATCAGCACGACGAAGACCGCGACCATGGCGGTCGGCAGGCTGCGGTACCAGGGCTGCACCACGTCGCGTGCGATCAGTTCCAGGTAGGTGTCGTTGAGCGTGGGCTCCAGGCTGATGCGGTGCGACTCGTGGCCGCCGAGCTCGCGGCCTTCGGTGGTCGAGGCGATGACGTCGCCGAAGCTGTCGACCAGGCGCACGTCGTACTTGCGCGTCAGCCACCACGGCACGTTCTGGCGCAGCATGTCGGTGGGCGAGTAGCGTGCGATCAGCGCCCCACCCGAGGCCAGCGGTGCGCGCAGGTGCGCGGACAGGCCGACCCCCGACAGGCTCGGCAGCTCGGGCCGCGGCGCGAGCTCGGGTACATGCGCGCGGATGCGGTTGCTGCGGTCGAGCCAGGTCAGGCTGACCCAGAACCGGTGCAGGCCTTGCTGCACTTCGGGCGCCGCGGCGAAGGTCTCGGGAGTGATGAGGGCGGTGGAGGCGCGATCATCCAACCGCAGCGCGAAGTCGGCCAGCAGCGCCGCCTCGCGTTCGATGCGCTGACCGACCTGCGCCTGCAGCGAGAGCGCATCCGAGATCAGCTCGGCGCGCTGCTCATCGAGGTCGGCCTGCGCGCTGCTGCGCAACCAGGCGAGCACGGCCGCGACGAAGACGAGCGAGAGCAGCAGCGGCAAGGCCCAGAGCCCGCGCCGCAGCGCGGGGCGCGGCGGCAGCGCAAGCGCGGGCCGGGGCGGCGGCGACACCGGGGCGGAGGTGGGCATGCGACGAAGTCTAGGCCGCCGCGGCCGCTGCCGAAATGTGGAACTCCACAATTCCGCGCCGCACGGGCCGGTTCGAGAATCCGCCCCCGACCCGTTCACAAAACAAGCCCGCGCGTCGTTCGCCCGGAGCCTCTCGGAGACAAGCCATGACCTCTTCTGCCCCGCGCCGCTTGGCGCTCGCCGCCGCTGCCTCGTTCGCGTTGTTGGCGATGCCCTTGCTGGGTCACGCGCAGCAGGCGCCGATCGTCATCAAGTTCAGCCACGTCGTCGCACCGGACACGCCCAAGGGCAAGGGCGCGCAGAAGTTCAAGGAGCTGGCCGAGGAGCGCACCAAAGGCAAGGTGAAGGTCGAGGTCTACCCGAACAGCCAGCTCTACAAGGACAAGGAAGAGATGGAGGCGCTGCAGCTCGGCTCGGTGCAGATGCTCGCGCCGTCGCTGGCCAAGTTCGGTCCGCTGGGCGTGAAGGAATTCGAGGTCTTCGACCTGCCGTTCATCTTCAAGGACGACGCCGCGTTCCACGCGGTCACCGACGGCCCGGTCGGCGCCGATCTGTTCAAGAAGCTCGAGCCCAAGGGCATCAAGGGACTGTCCTACTGGGACAACGGCTTCCACATCATGAGCGCGAACAAGCCGCTGCACCATGTGGCCGACTTCAAGGGCCTGAAGATGCGCATCCAGAGCTCCAAGGTGCTGGACGCGCAGATGCGCGCGCTCGGCGCGATCCCGCAGGTAATGGCGTTCAGCGAGCTCTACCAGGGCCTGCAGTCGGGCGTGGTCGACGGCACTGAAGGCGTGCCGTCGAACTTCCTGACGCAGAAGACTTACGAAGTGCAGAAGCACACGACGATCTCGAACCACGGCCACCTCGCGTACGCCGTGATCGTCAACAAGAAGTTCTGGGACGGGCTGCCGGCCGACATCCGCACCACGCTCGAAGGCGCCATCAAGGATGCCAGCACCTACGCCAACGCGATCGCGAGCACCGAGAACGCGACCGCCCTCGAGAAGATGCGCGCCAGCGGCAAGACCACGATCTACACGCTCACGCCCGACGAGACCAACGAGTGGAAGAAGGCGCTGATGCCGGTGCACAAGGAGATGGAAGCGCGCGTCGGCAAGCCGACGATCGACGCGGTCTACAAGGCGGCCGGCTTCGTCGCACCCAAGTAAGCCCGGCCCGTTCGGCTTGCGGCCCATCGACCGGGAGACACCGTGTTCAATCGAATCCTCAACCACCTCGAGGAATGGCTCATCACGTTCCTGATCGGCGCGGCCACCGTGGTGATCTTTGTCGCGGTGGTGCACCGCTTCGCCTCGGGCATCCCGGTCGTGCAGGACTACGCCGTCCGGCTCGACCTCGGCTGGGCCCAGGAGCTGTGCATCTACATGTTCGTGTGGATGGCCAAGTTCGGCGCGGCCTATGGCGTGCGCCACGGCACGCACGTCGGGGTGGACGTGCTGGTGCGCGCGCTGCCGAAGTCGAAGGCGCGCTACCTGATCATGTTCGGCTTGCTGTCGGGGGCGCTGTTCACCGGCATCGTCGGCACGCTGGGCGCGCGTTTCGTCTGGGAGAACGGCTTCCACTACGCGCTGATGCACACGCTGCTGGGCCTGGACGTCGGCGACGTGCCGCAAGGCCCGACCACCCCGGACCTCGAGGTCCAGACCTGGATCGTGTACTCCTGCGTGCCGCTGGGCTCGTACCTGATGAGCTTTCGCTTCCTGCAGGTGGCCTGGGCCTTTGCACGCACCGGTGAAGTGCCGCACCACGACCACGGGCACGTGGAGGGCGTGGACCCGCTCGACGAGACCGAACTGATCGCGCACGGCCCGACCGCGGCGGCCGCCCAGGGAGAACAACGATGAAGCGGACCGAGCGCCGGGCCAGGGCCACGCAGTGGCCCCTTCGTGGCCCATCCAAGCCGGGCCGCATCCCCCTGGGGGATCGGCTGCGGTACACCGCAGACGAGGGGCAGTCATGAACACCGCGATCATCTTCATCCTGCTGGTGCTGCTGATGCTCACCGGCATGCCGATCAGTATCTCGCTCGGCCTGACGGTGCTGACCTTCCTGTTCACGATGACCGATGTGCCGATCGAATCGGTCGCGCTGAAGCTGTTCACCGGCATCGACAAGTTCGAGATCATGGCGATCCCGTTCTTCATCCTGGCCGGCAACTTCCTGACCCACGGCGGGGTCGCGAAGCGGATGATCAATTTCTGCACGTCGATGATCGGCCACTGGTACGGCGGCATGGGCCTGGCCGGCGTGATGGCCTGCGCGCTGTTCGCGGCGATCTCGGGCTCGTCGGTCGCGACGGTGGTCGCGGTCGGCTCGATCATGCTGCCGGCGATGGTCAAGCAGGGCTATCCGAAGAAGTTCGGCGCGGGCGTGATCACGACCTCGGGCGCCTTGGGCATCCTGTTTCCGCCGTCGATCAACCTGGTGATCTACTCGATCGCGACCGCGGGCATGAACGTCACCGGCCCGCACGGCGAACAGGTTGGTTCGGCCTCGGTCGGTGCGCTCTTTCTCGCCGGCATCCTGCCGGGGCTGTGCCTGTCGTTCCTGCTCGGCCTGACGACCTGGTGGCGCGCCAAGAAGTTCGACTACCCGCGCATGCCCAAGGCCACCTGGCTGGAACGCTGGCGCGCGTTCCGCGAGAGCATGTGGGGCCTGCTGCTGATCGTCGTCGTGATCGGCGGCATCTACAGCGGCGTGTTCACGCCGACCGAGGCCGCGGCCGTCGCCGCCGTATACGCGTTCGTCATCTCGGTGTTCGTCTACAAGGACCTGAAGCTCAGCGACGTGCCGAGGTCGTTGCGCAGCGCCGCGGCGATGAGCTCGATGCTGCTGTACATCATCACGAACGCGGTGCTGTTCAGCTTCCTGATGACCTCGGAGCAGATCCCGCAGGCGATGGCTGCGTGGATGACGAGCCAGGGCTTCGGCCTGGTCGCGTTCCTGCTGCTGGTCAACATCATCCTGCTCGCCGCCGGCAACTTCATGGACCCGGCCGCGATCGTGCTGATCATGGCGCCGATCCTGTTCCCGGTCGCGGTCAAGCTCGGTGTCGACCCGGTCCACTTCGGCATCCTGATGGCGGTCAACATGGAGGTCGGCCTGTGCCACCCGCCGGTTGGGCTGAACCTGTACGTGGCCTCGGGCATCACGAAGATGGGCATCACCGAGCTGACGGTCGCGGTCGGTCCGTGGCTGTTGACGATGGTGGGCTTCCTCGTCGTGATCACGTTCTGGCCGCCGCTGTCGCTGTGGCTGCCGCACCTGCTGTTCAAGTAGGCCAAGTGGCCGCACCGGTCACCGCGGCGCGTCGGTTCCGGTCAGGGTTGCAAGGTGATCGTCACCACGCACTTGTTGCCGCCGGCGACCGCGCCGCCGAAGCCGATCCACACCGCCCACTGGTTGGTGGCGCCGGCCGAGCTGTGCGGGTGGTACGAGACCGGGAAGTTGCAGCCGCCGCCGTCGCCCTTGGGTGCATTCCAGGTGACCGACCGATTGCACGAGGGGTACCCGAACCCGCTCAGCACGGCCGTGTAGCTGATCGCCTTCTCGAACCGCGGTACGATGTAGGCGGTGTATTCGGTCACGCCGCAGGCCTTTGGGTCGGTGCACCCGAAGACGCCGGCGCTGACCTCCATCGTGAGCGTCTTCAAGCCCTTCTTCACGTTCAAGGTGGTGCTGACCGGGTCGGTGATGACGACGTGTGTCGGCACGTCGCCGATGGTCGGCACCGTGACGGTGGCGCGCACCGTGACGGTCGCCGCGCCTTCCGCCGCGGCCGACTTGAAGTTCACCGAACTGTCGGCCGGGTTCGCGTCGGCGGGTGCGGCCGCTAGCGCACCGGTGCCGGCGTGCGACCATGTCCAGTCGACCGTGCTGCCGCTCGGAAGCGTCTCGTTGAGGAAGGCCGTCAGGCTCATGCGCGAGTCGGTCGGCACGTCGGTCGGCCCGGGCGGGCTGACACTCAGACTGAACGCCTTCTTGAACTTGACCGGCGCCGTGACCGCGCCGATCTGGGTGCGCCCCGGCGTGTTGACGCCGCCATAGAACGCGGTGACGGTGATGGTCTCGTCGTCGGCCGCGGACTTGTCCTCGCCGTTCGCGATGTACTCGTGCGTGGGCGCGTCCTTGCTGCTGGTGAACACGTTCTCTTCGGCGGTGGCGCCACCGTCGGCGCCGCGCTTGTGCAGGGTGCCGTACTTGCCGCTGCACTTCCAGTCGTAGGTGATCGGCCCGACCTCCTTGCCATCGGCGTTGTCGTTGTCGGCCACGCTGACCGTCACCTCCAGGCGCCCGCCCAGCGCCTCGACCTCCAGCGGCTTCGGCGTGAGCACGACCTTTGCCTTGGTGGCCATCACCTCCCAGGCAAAGAACTCGTAGGGCGTGACCGAGTCGTGGACCAGCCGCGCCTTCGCCGCACCGCCGAGGAAGCCGTCGACCGACTCGAGAATCTTCATCACCGGGAAGATCGCCGCGCCGCGTTTGCCGCCCGACTGAACCAGCCGGTACAGGCTGCGACCGGTCTCGCCCTTCAGGCGCAGCGCGATCACCTTCACGACCAGCGCCAGCAGCGCCTTCAGCGCCGGCGACATCTCGAACGTGGCCGGATCGATCGTCATCGTCTTCGCGAACTGCACGAATGCGTCCCAGGCCGACAGCTTGCCCTCGCCGAGCTGTGTCGCCAGGTCCGGCATGCGGTCCTTGACGAAGCCGCCGACCGTGTCGACGAGCCCGGCGACCAGGTCCTTGTAGGCGCCCTTGACCTCGTCCTTCGCGGCGCCCGACAGCAGGCCGAGCAGGAAGGGCACGGCGAAGTCCTCGAGCAGCACGCGCCAGTGCAGGTTCTTCGACAGGTCGCCGCCGCGGATGTAGGCCAGTTCCTCGGTGTGCAGGCGCGCGTATTCGGCCTCGGGCAGCTGGTTGATGCCGGGCGTGAACACGAAGACCGTGTACTTGGTCTTCTTCGCGGTGTCGGGCGCCAGCGCGAGCGTCTGCGGCTCGGTCTGGCTCTGGAAGAACTCGCCCTCGCCGCCCCAGGCGCTGGCGCCGCCCCAGTACGACTCGGCCCATCCGGCGAGCGTGCCGCCGAACGAGTCGAAGGACTTGGGCAGCGGCACCTCGTCGGCGGCGACGATGCGCTGGTCCGCGTGGAAGCTGCCCTGGTCGTCGTACCAGCCCTCCTGACGGACCTCGAACACCGCGCGCCGCATGCCTTCGTTGCGCACGAACACGGTGTTGAACTCGCTGCCCTGTTCGACCGACAGGCCGATCGTGCCGAGCACCTGGCCCGGCGGCAAGATCGGCTCCACGGTCAGGCCCAGCGCGTGCGCGCGCCCGGCGCCGGCGCTGCTGCCGGCGGCACCGGTCAGGGCGTCGCGCGCCGCGGCAATCGCGGCGGTGAAGGCCGGCGGCGCGCTGTGCAGCGTGGCCGGGTCGGTCGCCAGCAGCGCAGCGAAGGTGTCGGCCAGTGCGATGACTTGCGGCGTCGCGGCGAGGTAGGTCTGCAGCGCCGCGGTCGGCGCGGCGTTCGCGAAGTTCAGGCCGAGCGCGTAGTGCAGCAGCGCGCTCACCGTGCTCAGCGGCGACAGCACCGTCGCGTCCTTGCCGATGAAGCCGATCAGCATCGCCTTGTCGTCGGCCGAGTACAGCGTGACGAGGTCGGGGCCGTCGCCCAGGATCTCGATGTCGGCCACGTCGCCGCTCACGCTCGCCGAGCCCAGCGTGCTCGCCACGCGCAGCGTGCCGGTCGGCCGCGCCGCCACGCTCGGCCATTGCACGCTGAGCCGCATCGGCGTCGCGGCGATGCCGCTGTCGGCACCCAGCGGCACGCTCGCAGCCTCATCGACCGCGGGAGTCTCGGCGGCGCTGTCGTCGCTGCCGCCGCAGGCCACCATCGCCAGCGGCGAGGCCATCGCCAAGCCGCTCGGCAACGCCAACAGCAGGCGCCGCCGCAAGGGGTTGGGCAGCGAGGTCGGGTAGTGACGGTTCATGCAGGGGCTCCTTCGGGGCTCGCGTTCTGCGGCGAATCGGTGTCGGGTGGCGGTGGGGGCGAGGGTGCGGCCGGCGGCGGCCCGTCGGCGTCCGGGCGCCGGCGTGGCGCGTCGTCGTCAGGCGCGGGCCGGCCGCTGACCGGGACCGCGTCCGCTTCGTAGGTCTTCACGTCGGTGGGCCGCGGCAGCGCTCAGTTCTTCACCGGTGTCAGGCCGTGCTCGAAGCGGCTCTTGACCCAGCGGTCGCCGACCAGCGTTTCCTTGAAGCCGCCGCTGCCGTCGTTGCGGATCGTGTAGCGGAACGATTCGCAGCCGGTCACCGGCTGCGTCACCTCGATGAACGTGATCTCGTCGGTCTTGGTGACCTTGGCGGGCAGGCCGCCGCGGTAGCAGACGTCGACGCGCCCGGCGATCATGCGGAACGTGCCCTGGCCGTCTTTCTCTTCGACCGAGATCGTGCCGGGCACGAACTTGTCCATCTCGTACTGGCCGGCGATGTTCTTCTTGTACGAGCGGTATTCCCATGTCTGGGCCAGTGCGTTCGCGCCGGCGAGCAGCAAGGCGGCTGCCGCGGCAGCACGTGCGATCGGGTAGTGCTTCATCGTCGTCGTCCTCGTGTGGTTCGTGACGGATGAAGCTTCGGCGCCGGTCGTTAGGCGACCGTTAGCGCGCGGTCCAACGCGGACCCCTCGTTCGCGGGGGTGTCAGCGCAGTGCGAGTGCCATCGCCTCGGCCAGCGACAGCCGTGCCCCCTGCGCCCACAGCGCCGGGATGCGCCGCGCATCGAGCGAGCACGCGGCCAGCCGTCTGACGCGACGCATGTCGTGCCGGTCCTCGGCGCTGAGGCGGCCGAAGCGGGTCTGCCAGAAGCACTCGGCAAAGCCCGCGAGCTGCAGCGCGTGTTCGGCATCGCGCACGTGCGCGAGGGCGCGCGGCAGGTTCCACAGCACGTAGGCGAGCTCGTGCAGCGCGAGGCAATCCCAGGCGAGCCTGGCGCACTCGCGAAAGCTCGCGACCGCCTCGGGCCAGCGCCGCAGCTCGCTCAGCGCGTTGCCGCGCACGTTCAGCATCTGGCTCAGACGGCGCCAGTCCTGCAGCGCGCGGGCGCTCGGTTCGATCACCGCGAGGCGCTCCAGGGTCTCGAGCTGGCGGCCGGCGTTCTGCGCGCAGACCGCGAGGTTGTAGCGGCCGCTGTTGATCGCGTGTTCGTTGCCGAGCTGCTCCCACAGCGCGAGTGCCTGTGCGTGCAGCGCCTCGCCATCGGCATGCCGGTGTTCGCCGTTCGCGACGAAGGCGCGCAACGCGATCACGCTGGCGAGCAGTTCGGTATCGGCCGCCGCGCGGGCGAGCGGCTCGGCCTCGTCGAGCAGGGGCGAGACCTCGTCGGCGAGGCGGCTGATGCGCCAGCGCACACGCGCGCAGGCGTGCAACGCGCGGGCGCGCCGGTCCGATCCAGGCGCGGCGCCGGCGAGGCCGAGCTCGGCGTGGCGCAGCGCCTCGTCACGGCGACCGGCGATGAAGAGCAGCGGCCCGAGCAGCGTGTGGCCGCGACAGCGCCGCGCCGCGTCGCGGCAGCGCTCGACCGCGCTCGCGAGCGCGGCCAGCCCTTCGGCGGGCAGCTCCACGTCTTCGAGCACGCGGCGCAGCGGCAGTGTCAGCTCGATCGCAGCGTCGGGCGCATCGTCGCTGAGCGCGCTGGCGAGCGCGGCCAGCAGGTTCGGTGTTTCGATGCGCACCTCGGCCAGCGCGGGCGTGATCGGCAGCGCGGTGGCCCATGCCGTGAGCCAGGCGCGGTGCCGTTCGCGCAACGCGCGTGCGGTCGCGGCATCCTGCTGCAGCGCGGCGTATTCGCGCACCGGCTCGAAGCTGGTGTAGCGCATCGTGCCATTCGCACGCTCGTGCGCGCTCAGCAGCGAGTGCGAGACCAGCTCGTCGAGCCGCACGCCGGCAGGTGTCGCGAGTTCGCCGCACACCGCCTGCGCGGCGTCGGCGCTGAAGCCGCCGTGGAACACGGTGAGCGCGGCCAGCAGCTGTGCCTGCGCCGGCGCGAGCAGGCGCCAGCTCCATTCGATCACGCCGAGCATCGATGCATGGCGCTGGTCGCTGCCGCTGCGCGGCCCGCTGCGGTGCAGCAGCTCGAGCGCCTGGCGGCCGGGCGTGGCGCGTGCGCTGCGCAGCAGGCCGACCATCGCGGCTGGTGCGATGCTGCGCACGCGCGCGGCCGCGAGCTCGATCGCCAGCGGCATGCCGTCGAGCAGGTGCACGAGCTCGATGACGGCGACCAGGTTCGCCGGCCCGAGGTGGAAGTTCGCACGCACCGCGCGGGCGCGGTCGACGAAGAGCGCGACCGCGGGATTGAGCGCGGCCTGGTCCGGCGGCGTGTCGGCGCCCGGCAGCGCGAGCGGCGGGATCGCGACCTCGCGCTCGCCGTCGAGCCCGAGCACGCGCCGCGAGGTGACGAGCAGGTGCAATCCAGGGATCAGCGCCACGAGCCGCGCGACCACGTCTTCGGCCACGCCGCCGAGCTGCTCGAAGTTGTCGAGCACCAGCAGCGCGCGCCGCCCGGTGAGCGCGGCGACCAGCGGGTTCAGCGGGTCGTCGTCGTGCTGACGCAGCAGCAGCGCGGCGAGCAGCGCATCGAGCAGCTGCGCGCGCGTGCGGCAGCCTGCGAGCGGCACGAACGCGACGAAGTCGAAGCGTTCGCCGATGTCGTCGCGCGCGCCGCTGCCGTCGGCGCCTCGCAGCGCCGCTGCCAGCTCGACCGCGAGCCGGGTCTTGCCGCTGCCGCCCGGACCGAGCAGCGTGACGAGGCGGTGGCCGAGCACGTCGGCGCGCAGCCGGGCGCCGTCGGCGTCGCGGCCGAAGAAGCGCGTGAGGTAGACCGGCAAGGTGCTGCGCCCCACGTCCACCGGGGCCGCGGTCGCCGCGATGGTGGTGATGGACGTGGTCGCGGCCGCGATCGACGGGCCCGGCTGCGCCGGCGCCGCGCTCGCGCGGTCGAACAGCGCCGCGAGTCGCAGCCGCTCGTCGTTGATCCAGTCGTCGTAGAAGCCCGGCAGCAGCTCGCCTGCATACAGCGCCAGCGCTCGCGCATGACGGCCTTCGCGGATGTGGCGTTCGAAGTGCGTCACATCGCAGTCGAGCGCGCCCGCGACGACGCGAACGCTGTGCCGGTCCGCGACCAGCACCGGCGCGTTCACGGTGCCCGCCGGCTCCAGCAACTGGCGCAGCGTGAACAAGGCCTGGCGCAGCCGGTTGCGGCCGGTGTCGAGTTCGACACCGGGCCACAACAGCTCAATCAGCTCTTCGCGCGCATGGCTGCGCTGCGGGTACAGCGCGAGTCGCGCCAGCAAGGCGCCGACGCCACGGCTGCCGAGCTGGGGCAGCGTGATGGGGCCGCGCTGCGCGCGCAGGCCACCGAGCAGCTGGACCCGCCACAGTGCGGTGGCGTGCGCGAGGGCAGACGACGACAGCTCAGGGGCGCCGGACATGCCTCGATGGTATCGAGGCCGTGCGTGGGCGCCAGCCGCGCCGGATCACGGCTGAGCTTCGAGCGTGGCCGCGACGCCGCGCTGGCGCAAGGCCACCAGATGGCGCGCGATCGCACTGACGAAGCGCGGGTCCCGGCCGAGCTCGCCGAACACCGGTGTGAACGCGGTGAAGTGCGCGACGCCGTCGTGCACCGACTGTGCGAGCGGCGCGAGCCGTTCGGTCAGCGTGGCGGCGAGCGGGTCGGCGATCGCATGCGGTGCGCCGGTCTCGTCGCTGCCGCGCAGGTAATAGATCCACGCGGCGAGCGCGAGCGCGAGGCGGTCGTAGGGCCGGCCTTCGGCGATGCGGTCGCGCACAGTGCCGAGCAGGCGTTGCGGCAGTTTCTGCGAGCCGTCCATCGCGATCTGGTGCGTCTGGTGCTGCAGCGCCGGGTTCGCAAAACGCTGCAGCAGACGGGTGCGGTAGTCGTCGAGATCGAAGCCGGGCAGGCCGGACAAGGTCGGCGCGATCTCGTCGCGCATCAGCGTGTCGAGGTAGCGGTGCAGCGCCGGCACCGCGACCGCGCGATCGACGGTGCGCCAGCCGGCCATCGCACCGAGGTAGGCGAGCGCGGAATGGCTGCCGTTGACCATGCGCAGCTTGAGCTTCTCGAACGGTTCGGCGTGCGGCACGAAGCGCGCGCCGCCCTTGTCCCAGGCGGGGCGGCCGTTCGCGAAGTTGTCCTCGAGGGCCCAGTCGAGAAAGGGCTCGCCGATGACCGGCCAGGCGTCCGTCAGGCCGAGGTGCTCGGACACCGCGGCGCGGTCAGCGTCGGTGGTGCGCGGCACGATGCGGTCGACCATCGAGTTCGGGAAGCTGCAGTGCGTCGCGATCCAGTCCTGTAGGGCGGCGTCGACATGGGCCGCGAACGCGAGCACGAGCTGGCGCAGCGTGTCGCCGTTGGCCGGCAGGTTGTCGCACGACAGCAGCGTGACCGGTGCGGCCCCGCGCTGGCGCCGCAGCTGCATCGCATGCACGATGAACCCGAGCGCGGTGCGCGGCGCGGCCGGGTTCACGAGGTCGTGCGCGATGTCGGGATCGAGGCTGTCCAGCGCACCCGACGCCGGGTTGCGGTGGTAGCCCTTCTCGGTGATCGTCAGGCTGACGATGCGGGTGTCGGCGTCGGCCAGGCGCGCCAGCACCGCTGCCGGGTTGTCGGGCGCGACGAGCACGTCGAGCAGGTTGCCGATGACTTGCAGCGACTCGCGCGGCTGGCCGTCGGCGGTGGTGTCCCGGATCGCGACCGTGTACAGGCCGCCTTGCGGCACGAGCGCGTTCCAGGTGTCGGCCTGGCGCAGCGACACGCCGACGACGCCCCAGCGCAGGTCGCCGCTCGCGTGAATCGCCGCCTCGTTGACGACCGCGAGGTGCGCGCGCTGGAAGGCGCCGATGCCCAGGTGCACGATGCCGGCGCGCAGCGCGGAGCGGTCGTAGCGCGGGCGCTCGACACGATCGGGCAAAACATCAAGGCGGCTCGGGTGCAAGCGCTCCATCGATTTCACCAGTTCACCAGGTTAGGGACTACCAGTTCCAGAGCGTCCCATCATGCTGCAAACGATTCACCGGCAGATAGGCCCGCTGGTAAGCGTACTTCGCCGCGAGCGCTTCGTCGATCTCGACGCCGTGGCCCGGCGCGTCGCCGGGGTAGAGCATGCCGTCCGCGAAGGTGTAGGCGTGCGGGAACACCGCGTCGGTCTCGTCGGTGTGGCGCATGTATTCCTGGATGCCGAAATTCGGCACCCACAAGTCGAAGTGCAGCGCCGCGCCCATGCACACCGGCGACAGGTCGGTCGCGCCGTGGCAGCCGGTGCGCACCTGGTACAGCGACGCCAGATCGGCGATGCGCCGCAGGTGCGTGATGCCGCCGGCGTGCACGACGGTGGCGCGGATGTAGTCGATCAGCTGGTGTTCGATCAGGTCCTTGCAGTCCCAGATCGTGTTGAAGATCTCGCCGACCGCGAGCGGCGTCGTCGTGTGCTGGCGGATCAGCCTGAACGCCTCTTGGTTCTCGGCCGGCGTCGCGTCCTCCATCCAGAACAGGTTGAACGGCTCCAATGACTTGCCCAGACGCCCGGCCTCGATCGGCGTCAGGCGATGGTGCACGTCGTGGAGCAGGTGCACGTCGGGACCGACCGCGCTGCGCACGGCGTCGAACAGCTTCGGTGTGTGGTTCAGGTACTTGCTCGTCGACCAGTCGTGCTCGCTCGGCAGGTCGGCATCGGCCGGCTCGTAGAACATCGTGCCGCGGCCGACGCCGTAGACCTTCTCGAGCCCCGGCACGCCGCTCTGTGCGCGGATCGCCTTGTAGCCCTCGGCCTGGTAGCGCAAGACTTCATCGACGGTGTGCTCGATGTCGCTGCCGTTCGCATGGCCGTAGACCATCACGCCGGTGCGGCTCTTGCCGCCGAGCAGCTGATAGAGCGGCAGGTTCGCGGCCTTGGCCTTGATGTCCCAGAGGGCGGTGTCGACCGCCGCGATCGCGCTCATCGTCACCGGGCCGCGGCGCCAGTACGCACCCTTGTAGAGGTACTGCCAGATGTCCTCGATCTGGTGCGCATCGCGGCCGATCAGGCACGGGATCACGTGCTCGGTCAGGTAGGCCGCGACCGCGAGTTCGCGGCCGTTCAGCGTGGCATCGCCGAGGCCGGTCAGGCCTTCGTCGGTTTCGATCTTCAGCGTGACGAAGTTGCGGCCGGGGCAGCAGACGATGACTTTGGCGTTGGTGATTTTCAAGTTGCTTCCTTAGCGCCAGGCTTGGGCAAATTCGCCGATCACACGCTCGATGTGCGCGCGCATCGCGGCGCGCGCGGCTTCGGCATTGCGTTCGAGCAGCGCGGTGAAGACACGCTGGTGATCGTCCTGCGAGGCGCGGCGCAGCTCGGGGGTGTGGAAGTGCGACTCCATCTGCGACCAGATCGGCGCCTTCGTGTGGTCCCACAGCGCGGTGACCATCTGCAGCAGCACGCTGTTGCCAGTGGACTCGGCGATGCGCAGGTGGAACAGGCGGTCCGCGGCCTCGTTCGCGGCCTTGTCGTGCATGTGCTCGCGCATCGCGGCGAGCGCCGCGAAGATGCGGTCGAGGTCGGCGTCCTTGCGCGTTTCGGCCGCGACCGAGGCGATTTCGGACTCGATCAGGCAGCGCGCGCGCAGCAGCTCGAACGGCCCCGGGCCGGTTGGTGGCATGAAGGTGGTGGACCGCGCCTGGGCGGCCGGTGGCGCGCACACGTAGATGCCGGAACCGCCGCGCACGTCGACCAGGCTCTGCATTTCCAGCACGATGATGGCTTCCCGCACCAGGGTGCGGCTGACCTCGAATCTTTCCGCCAATGCACGTTCTGAAGGAAGGCGTGCGCCAACTTCGAATTCACCGCTGGCTATCAGCCCGGCGATCCGAGCGGCGAGCTTCTGATGCGAACGGTCGCTGAAGGACTCGGGCGGGCGGGTTGACGTGGCGCTGGTCAAGGCGATTGGAAACGAGCGTTGGTAGCCCAGTCTACCAACGGTTTACCAATCTTGAGATCTGGTTTACCAGTATCAATTCAGTGCTGAACGCGCAGACGCTTGCGGGCCGCTGCTGCCAGCGCGGCCAGACCCAAGCCGAGCAGGGTGATGGTCGCCGGTTCCGGCACCGGGGTGGTTGGGGAAGCCAGTAACTTGAAAGTAACCCCTACAGAGGGATCCAGAAGGGGAATGTAGACCCGCCCGTCCGGTGTATTCGGTACGAGGGCGCCACCAGCAAAGCTATGCGAGGTGAATTCAGTGCAGGTGTCCGGCCCCGAGCAAGGCCCGGGTTGCAGCGGGTCCGTGGGCAGGTGGTCGAAGAAATTCCCCAGCTCCAGCGGCGCGACGAGCGACAGTTGCCAGCCGGCGGGGTCGTAGGGCGGGGCCGCCGTGCCGAGTTGGAACGTCAATGCGGCCCCCGGGCAGCGATAGGGGTCGCCGCCGCCGCACTCCGAGTTCGGGTCGCTCGGTCCGGGGTTCTGCACCGAAATCGCGCCCGCAGTGCCGACCAAGTGGATGGCATCGTACGAATCGGTCCGGGCCTGTAGGTCATAGCTGACGATCGTGCCGAAGTAGTCGCCTCGATTCGGGTCCGGATTGCTGTCGGGCACCGAACCATCAAAGATGATGTCGCCCGATCCCCACTTGTAAGACCACGTCAACTCGTACAAGGTGGTCTGGGCGTCAGCCGGACTCGCCAGCGCCATCCAGGCTGCGGCGACCAGCGCCCATCGGGTGCGATGGATTCTTTTCATGGCGCTCCTCCCGAGCGTGAGATGTCACGCAGACGAACATCGACTGTAGTCGGGCAAAACGTGGTCTTCAAGGGCCCCGAATCCCCAACCACAGAGCGGATCCGACCCGACAACCCCAACGGTCTCGATGCCGCATCATGCGAACGTGCGTCCGCGTCAGGTAAAAGGTTGCCTTGTGACCAACCGACAAGGACAAGCATGCCCATCGACAAGCCCCGCCTGACCGCCGACGACTTCGCGCCCGAGGTGCTCAGCCTGTTCGACAAGTACGTGCACGGCGGCATCGATCGCCGTGGCTTTCTCGACGGTGCGGCGAAATTCGCGGTCGGCGGAATCAGCGCGGCTGCGCTGCTCGAGGCGCTGAGCCCGAAGTTCGCGCAGGCCCAGCAGGTGCCGCCAACGGATACGCGCCTGCGCACCGAGCGCGTCGAGTTCGCATCACCGCAGGGCTACGGCAAGGTCCGCGCCTATGTGGCGCGACCAGCCACGGCGAGCGGGCCGCTGCCGGTGGTGCTGGTCGTGCACGAGAACCGAGGGCTGAACCCGCACATCGAGGACATTGCGCGCCGCCTTGCGCTGGACAACTTCATCGCCGTGGCGCCCGATGCGCTGTTCCCGCTCGGCGGCTACCCGGGCGACGAGGACAAGGCGCGCGAGCTGTTCAGCAAGCTCGATCAGGCGAAGACGCAGGAGGATTTCGTCGCTGCGGCGGCGTTCGCAAAAGGCATCGCGGGCGGCAACGGCAAACTCGGCGCGGTCGGTTTCTGCTACGGCGGCGGTGTCGTGAACCTGCTCGCGACGCGCGTGCCCGATCTCGGCGCCGGCGTGCCGTTCTACGGCATCGCTCCGCCGGCCGACAAGGTCGCGGGCATCAAGGCGTCGCTGCTGCTTGTCTATGCCGACACCGACGAGCGCGTCAACGCGAGCTGGCCGGCTTACGAGACGGCACTGAAGGCGGCGAACGTGAAGTTCGAGGCCGTCAAGTACCCGGGCACGCAGCACGGCTTCAACAACGACACGACGCCGCGCTACGACGAGGCGGCGGCGAAACAGGCCTGGGCGCGCACGCTGGCGCTGTTCAACCGGACGCTGCGCGGTTGATCAGTCTTCCTCGGCGCTGATCGCCAGGCTGACGCGCTGAGCGCCGCGCAGCTCGCAGGTCGCGGTCACGCGCAGCGGCTGGCCGACCGGCACGCTGCGGCGCAGTCGCAGGTCGAGCGAGTCGTGGCCCTCGGTCTGCGTCGGTAGCGAGCGTTCCCATTCGAGCGCGCCGTTCACAAGCACGCGCAGGCCGTGCATCGCATCGGTGCGGCCGGTCTTGTTGCTGACCATGAGGTGGCAGAAGATCTCGAAGTGGCGCTCGCGCTGTGCGTCGGCCGGGATGTCGAGCTTAGCGACATCGCGGTGGCCCGAGTCGGCCGACCAGTGTTCCGGGGTCGCTCGCGGGTTGTTCAATGCATCTTGTCCCGCGGCGGCTTGCGGAACGACTTCGGCTTGTAGACGTTGCCGTCCCATTCGCCGCGCTTCTCGCGTGCGCGCCTGATTGCCTCCTCGGCGACACGCCCGGCCTCGCGCCGGTGACGCAGCGATATCACCGCGCCGCGCACGGCCTGCCACGCGCGCCGCAGTGCCGCGTCGAGCCGTGCGCGCCGGCGCGCGCCCAGCGTCAGCCGCAGCAGCAGCGCCAGGCACACGGCGAAGACGACGACGGCGAAAACGCGTTCGGGGGTCATGCCGGGGATTATCGATCTTGGCGGGCGAGCGCGGGTGCTCGGCGCGCTGCGCAGCGTCAAACGTGAACACTCCTGCCTCTTTTTTGATCAAGTTCGGCCGTGCGCAGCCGAAAGACTGAGGGTCGGGGTGCGCGTATGGCGCGCCCACGTTTCATTTCATCGGGATCATCATGTTCAAACTGACATCGCTCAGCATTGCCAAGAAGCTGGGGCTGCTCATCGGGAGCGCGCTGCTGGGTGTCGTCGCGATGGCGGCGGTCTTCCTGAGCTCGGAGCGCAAGCTCATCCTCGAGGAACGCCAGAGCAGCGTGCGCCAGACCGTCGAGGTCGCGTATGGCCTCGCGGCGCATTTCCACGACCAGGTCGGCAAGGGCAAGATGAGCGAGGACGAGGCCAAGCAGCGCGCGATCGCCGCGATCAAGG
>Ga0307517_10005565_pt1 | contig 18931 bp, 14 predicted proteins | sample 23_EM_MG_FD_194515 | JGI IMG/M metagenome (GOLD analysis project Ga0307517, IMG submission 194515) | Populus trichocarpa ectomycorrhiza microbial communities from riparian zone in the Pacific Northwest, United States - 23_EM | ecosystem: Host-associated > Plants > Roots > Unclassified | place... | reverse complement strand
TCGGGGACTAATCCAGACCAGTCGTGACCACATATTTTAGTCAAGTCCGGTCTCGGACATCCATTTAGACTGACCAAGTGGTCCTACCTCTGAGACTTGACCGGTCGGACCATTGAGAACCCTGGTCATCAACCATGATAATTGCATTTTTCAATTTGATAGTTCCCAGTCTTTATGTACATTTCATTGTTCTAGATTACAATAGGTAGCTACCCGACTCTTCCGAAGCATGGCATCAGCTACAAATAGAAAATATTAGTTTTACTGGACCAATACCTACCAGTATGCAACCTGATGATGGTATTCCTATGCATAAGGTTGCTTGTATGTGTTTAAGAATGATGGGAAATCTCTTCATCGCTCATGGAGGTAATCTGGCCCTCTCCCTTAAACAGACCGGTACCTATTGCTGGGAACCTTTCGTCAACCTACATCAGGAAGCACCTTTGCCGCCGATTAATCTAGAAATTGATCAACACTTGGGTGCAATGGACTATATATATTGTTGAAAATGGTCGATTGCTGCTCACCATATTAACTCCCGGCCGCGTATCAGTCCGGCGGCCCCGCACATATCCTATCTCGTTGTCTTTCAGACAAAGAAGTCTACCGCTCATGCGCCCTGGATCGATACATCCACCGGGAGCACGTTCTTTCATACCGCTCAGCTCAGATGCAGCGTGCACAGTTATCGTTCGACAAACCTCCGGGTACACACCTCCGATCGGTGAGAAGGGGGATTCGGATACGAGTAGGCTACGGAGCCTGGAGGAGTTTTCTTTGTTCTTTCCTTTGTTAGCCTGATTGTTCTGTACGGAAAGCAAAGGGAGGCCTGCGTGGAAGAGCGGAAAGGGACACAGAAGAGCAGGAGCAAGCGTGGAAGAGTGTAGACGTATGCGGTGATCGATGGAAGGATAGGACTCGGTGGACGGAAGGAAGATATTGTTGCCTTTCATATATACTCCTGTCTTTACCGGTAGTTTAGTTAGTTGAGCATCGTGAGAGAGTATCGTGTGAGAGAGTGTGTGTTGTTGAAGAAAAGGTTTTCCCCCGCTTCTGTGCGATCGTTTAGTCTTACTCTTTGCCTTGGCATTTATTGTTTCGTTTCACACGCGGTCACTCGCTGCCGACTCCCGCCGTTATTCGCCATCCAACCATAGCCGATTTGTAAAATATATACTTCACAAGACTCTGATGAGGGAGAGTGTTCGGCTTCTTGTGCAAAAAACCGGGTATGGGGGATAATAATACAATAGCAACTGAATTTTTTTCTTTCAGTTTCTAAAATGTGTTGCTTTCCAGCTGTTATTTCTCGTTTTGGTTTTGTAGTCAGTAGTTATTTGTTAGTGTTCTCCTAATGTAAAATAACATTCCTTTTCCGTTGCAATGTTTTTTGCCTTTTCGGTTTTGTGTAGTGATGGACACGATCATGCTCGAGGATAGATTTTTGGTGTGACGGAGCTCAATCAATGCTCGAGCATGGGCCAAATTTTCTGCTCGAGCATGATCGTGTCCATCATTAGTTTTGTGGCGGTTTGGTTGTTATAGGCCTCCGTATTGGAGGCTTACGGTGGAAACGTCCGTCGGTCTTGGAAGTAGGGTGTGACGGACTATGCATCACAGCACCTTATCTTTTCGCTGAGAGGTGAGAGGACCCCCTACGCAGGGTAGCCAAAGACACGGATGGACTGCAGGCCCTGGCGTCCCGTACATGGGAAACTCCGACCATTATCCACCATCCGTTACACCACCGCTCTCTTCTATATTATGCGACTACAATCGCTCACAGTGGCCAGCCTCTTTATTTGTCCATCACTCATAAACCCATTTGACATGAGCACCCCATATTAGTAGCTGTTTCACTGTTCTATAGAGTTCAGAATCTACTGTCCTAATAACGCTCCCGAGGATTGTGGAGTCATCTAAACCGATTATTAATAGAAACAGCAGCTAAAGCGCGAAGATTGATTCCCTAGTAGGAAGCATGTCCACAAATTAGACTCCAAGATTCCACCCTAGGTCGCTCGTGGACTAGATTTTAGAGTCGAGATAGCCAGATGCGAAATCACCAAATATCACTCATCCAACCCAGCTGCCTATGATTATGAGTTCTGGATGGGAGAAGAAAGCGCTGGAAAGATGAAGAAGTACAAAGAAGTCAAGAGAGGAGCGTGCGTATATTGATCGGAAGCGTGGCTTTCTGCTTACTTGTCTAACTATGGTGGAGTATAGGGTTTATATAGACCATAGAAAGAGAAGTTTCTACCATGTTCTCTCCCGGAAATGCATCCGGAGATACCTAGGGCAAATACAGTTCCGGTCCCTTTGCCGTCAGGCATTCTGGCCTATTCACCGGTTTCCTGTCCGGTTTCTACTCCGCCTTCAACTCCGCCTTCAACTCCGCCTTCAACTCCGGTTTATGTCTCCGGTTTCTTGTCCGGTCATTACCGGCCATTCATCCGAATCATCCTTTAGTATACCATCAAGGTATATCCGCTCCTCCTCTTGATTGATAATAAGTGACCAAGGAAACTAACACACAAGAAATAATATGCGAACTGGGACAAAGGAAAATACATCAGCATGGAGTGATCGCCGGTGTTCTTCAACACTGCCACCCTCGGCCACGCGGAAGCCATTGCTCTACTAGAGCGCAGGCCTCTAATCTCTAGAGTAAATTTCCTGAGAAGGGCTAATGCCTTCCTGGCACGGTATAGTCTGAGCCGGTTGGGCGTGGTGGATCCCATAAACTAGTTTTCGCTTATTCCTGACCCGCAAAACTAAACCCGTTCGATGCTAATGCAACGATTTTTACCGATAATCCACTAGCGAATTTTAATAACCTTTATGGTATCATACAACAGCTCCCTGCTTTGGACCTCATGCTATCGATACTGTTGAAGGGTAGGGAGCAATTAACCCCATCAACCAGAGATATACTTTGCTGGCTGAGCTTGAATAACAGTCCCATACCATCTTACCGGACCCTGCACTAATTTCACCCATTCGTGAAACTCCATTCATTCTACGAGCCTAGCCGGGGTGCGGGACTTGCTATCCTACGATGGTCGGTGAAAAGCAGGCACTCCAGGTCAGGGTGGGGCTAGCTTGTGCCCACCACCGGTGTAGATAGTCGAGAGAATAATGGCTTCTTCCACAAAGGGAAGACAGGAGAGGCGAAGGGAGGGAAGGGAAGGGAAATAAAAAGTGAAGAAGGCCCCCGGATAACAATATCAACTTTGTGGATTAGAATCCTCAATGGCCAAAGCTTTCATTCCACCTGATGTACCAACTCCACTTGTTATCTTTTATTCCTCGTCGATATTTGGGAAGCGAGGCTGGCTGGTCGGAGGGGGAGGGGGGTGATGCAGTAACCCCATTGCTCGATGCCGTGTTAGTGCACACCAGCGTTCGCAAGCGGCAGGGTCGGCCTGCATATAAGTTAGCCTGTAGATGTACAATCAGGCCGGGCGAGAGCAGGGTGAAACAGGCCTAGGCTTTGTAAGACAGGCTGTTGCGAAGCCTGCGGGATTCCCGCATATCCGGTCTTATTAGTAAATATTTTGTTTATAGGTAACCGACACCTTCGGATTCTCGGAAATATGGCAGATATCTGAAGATCCCCGCAGATATTTGAAAATCCCCGTAGATATTTGAAGATGCCCCCAGATATCTGTAGGCCAGGTTAGATAGTCCTTTAGGGCAAGACTGTGGCTTACAGTCTTGCCTTGCACGCCCTGTACCTCAAGCCTGGCGAGACTGACCGCCTGCGAACACTTTTTATCACTTCCAGCTTGGCATTTGGTTGCCGAGTTGGTTGCTACGAGGGTATTTTTGATGTTGGACTTCTGTTTCTATATACAGCCTTAGTCAGGACCGAATGGGACACTTCGGGTATACAACTTGAAGGAACTAATTTATAATTAAAGAAAAAAAGTTTTCTCGTTAGGTTCACGTCGCTACTTCCTTCAACCTTGGTATATTACAATACCATTGTTAGGATGGGGAGCTCTCGCAGACCTGGGAACTTAATTTCTGGCAATGGTACCGGTACACAAGCTCCAATTCATTAAGGTCACCAAGCCACCACCGACATGACATAGACAACAATAATAGCAAAGATAAATAGGAACAATCTCGTAACAACATTAGACATCAACATGTTGATAGAGGAATAGATAGAAATAAGCAGAAACTACCGCTAACTACAGCCTAAGAAGAATGCTCAGAAAAAGTAAATAGAACGAGAGAAAATATGTGGAAACATCTCAATCGAAGCTAGAAGAACTTCTATCCCCCGCTCCAGCGACTTTAACTCTTGAGAAACACAAGTCGGCTCATCCCACCGAAGTAGCTTTCCAGGTTATTAAGCTTTAAGATCGCAAAGCCCACACTCGCAGAGTTATTGGTCGTCAGCACTGGCCGGTCTTTGGGCATTATGCTGCCCCGAGCTTTTCGTCGAGGTCAGTTTCGGTAATTCGTTCCCCAACCCTCGAAGGGTATACAAATGGAATGCGCGACTCCGTGTGCTTCCAGTTCCTTGAGTTTATCCTCTGATCTACTCCAGAATATAGTTGGGTGGCTAACATAGAGACCCCATTTCCTCTCTCATCGGGTAATATCGACTTTTTTCCTAACCTTGAATGCCGCTGTGCCCAACTCAAGCTCTGCTGGGTGATAAGAAGGAACAAGAAAATAGACGGGACAGAAATCAGGATTCGGACCGACAAGGTAACAACATCTCCACTTTGAAGAACGAATTGTACCGTAGCATCTTCTACCGAGCCTCCCGGTCCTTCTGCGTAGTTTTGCATGCCATTCCTATCGTATGTGGTTGTGTCGCGTAGGACATTCCGACTACTGATCCAAGCAGCCAACACCAAACGTTGGAGCTCGCTTTTAATCGTGGATGCGCCCGCATCCAGAATATACTCAGATGCCGCGAAATTGGAAGCCGATTTGAGCGCAGATTGCCCTCCCAGAATACCTACCCAGACAACACGTGGTAAATCAAACCCATCCTTCAAGGCTTTGATCCAGGGACTGCGCAGTTTCAGGCCATGCAGCTTGTCTAAGTCCGAGGTATCCACCGCTTTGCCATTAAGATGCCACTTATTATGTTCCCAGCAGCTGAGGACTGGCCGCCCCCGGACCACCTGATATGCAGCGGTTGCGTTTACCCGAGACATTTTGGTCAAATACCATGGGTCTTGACCAGGGGTGTGTGAATAGAGCCCGCCAGTGGTAATTATCATGGAGTATGAAGTGTTGGATCCCTTACCCCGGGAGTCCCACCTAAAGTGCAACATTGGAAGACCCATCTCCGGATCGTATCTGACGTGAACTGGGTCATTATTAGGGATTGTGTAGATATCTTCTTCGTCGGTTGAATTCAAGAGCATTGTATAATTTGTGCGGCATGAACCTTTGACCCTGAGCTTCAACTTGGGATCACTCTGCAGCCCCATGTCCACCCCTGTAACACTATAGTTGTAAGTCGCCAGGACATTACCATCCTCCTCCGTTCGGACATCTACCTTTACTCGTTTACGGGCTGTAACCTTGGGTGCTTCGATGGATCCGAGTGCGCGGAGTACTGAAGGGGCGAACAATGCACCCAATCTAGAACTTCCAACGCCGCCGTCGTCCGCTAACCTGTAGAGGTCGAGGTCAGGGTAGAAGATGGCATCCTTTGCCGCAGGGGCGACGTTTCCCATCGCGAGTTGTACAGGTACTAGGATACCCGCGATAACATTTCCAACAGCCATAGCCAAGGCAATAAATACAAACAGGAGCCCCCACAAGAGATCGCTTACCCCGCACTTCGCGCTAGATGCGGCGGAACCTTCCGAAGTCCCGTTCTGCTCCTCTCGGACAGGAGGCACGCTCTCGATCGTGGGGAATATGTCGTCCGAACCGGTCTTCGTATTCTGGACGGCAACCCCTGGATGAGACTGGACTCCGTTGGCTCCTAGACCCGAGGGTGCCTCCGCAGGATTATCCCCAATCATGTGCAGTATCACTCTCTTGCAGTAAGATGCCATGAACGTCATCGCATTCATCGATTCACCAGAGTTCCAAAGGGCGACTAAGACAGTCTGACGGTTTGGGTCTCCGCATGTGGGCCAGAATGCCATTATAATGGCTATGATCAAGTTCCATCCAATCATAAAAATGAAGATGATCAGGATGGTATACGCCGAGTTGATGAAAAGAGAATCTTTTTTGCTGACTGCGACAGCAGGGATCCCACCTGAGTCTGTCGGCATCACAAAGAGCTTTGTGATCCCTGTGACATAGGTATTCTTCGGGGAGTTGGTGTAAATGTCCATGGTGAGGAGGCACGGTGCTGCTGCAAGGAGATCTCTGTTATTGCCATTAGCTTAGCAAGTATTCCTTGAAGGGAGGATGTCCGACAAATACCAAGTTGTGCGCAATATCGTTGACCAAATTTTTAGGGAGAGCGAACTAGCGGATGAGGCCCTTCTGGTCAGGCGGAGTTTCCGGACTGATCTCCCGTTCAAGGAGAGGGACGGGAGGGGAGAATATATTCCGACATTCCTTGTAAGGGTTTCCAGAGAAATCAGCCGTCTTTTAAACCATTAACTGTTATCTAGGCTTCGCATAAGTAGATTCTAGATTACTCGCATGACCTACTAGATTTGTAAGGGCGTCTAACCTTTCACACCACCTTCGCTTTCCTCAAGGCACTGGGGGGTGAAATGATCCCCTCGGCACCATTTGCTTTGGGTCCTGATTGGTCGGTCCCTGCGGCCATCCTGCATGCCTGTAAAAACCCAAATAATAGAACCGTGTACTATGTATGATACCTGTTGCTGAGAATTCCCTACTTTAAAATAGGGGCGAGACACACAGCAAAAAGAGACGCGCCCGGCCCTTCCGAAAGGTATAAAGAAGTGAAAAAGCACCGTCCCTTACCAAAGGAGGCAACTCCAACGACATAACACGCCGTTCGATTATTTGAGTTTATGGCAGCTCAAAGTGAGTACCGGGGGTGAAGGGTAAGTCTGTCGAAGCCCCTCTGATTGGCCCCAGCGTCTTCTAAACCACTCAGAGAGCGCTGTATGCTCCGGCCACCGCCCCAAGAATTCGACAGACTTTTTTCTCTCACCAAAAATTAGCGCCGATGGGCTATTCAGCCGCATAATTCGCGTTACACACCACAAGTAATTTCGACCAACTCCCCCTGCACGCAGGCAGTCTCTGCCACGGTTCTGGCGGGGCATCAAGGTGTTATGGCACTGAATACCAGCGAATGAGCGGGTTAAACTGGCACACAAATGGTTCTGCCCCACTCAGGTTGCTTAAGGTACATGTGTTGGGTGTGGCAAGGAGTATAGCGGCTCTGCCGGTTTTCTGAATTTGCATTATCGCTTGGAGGGTGGGGCTGCATGCCGGGCTAGTTTATGGATTAAGTTTTTGGCTGAGGACTGTGGTGACGGTGAAGACGAGTTTGATGGCCAATTTTTTTTAGCGGAATGATGGGGGAGTTGGTATAAGTTGATTGTTGTGTGTTTTGTGTTTTCTTTTTGTTTTCGCTAGTGAATACCGGTTAGGCACTCCAAGGATAAATTTAAGGAATTTACGACCAACTAGACTCGACTCGGCAGACTTTTGCTCACACCCTAGTACTCTATCCATGCCACAGGTGGGCTGGGATGACTGCTTTCTGGTGGGACTTGGGGGCTAGGTATCGGTCGGGTGGGGTCCGACGCGCAGTACCAGTGTCGGGAGTTGTGGGTAAGTCTGTAGACTCCTTCCTTATTAGTTCAAGAGCTCCCTCGGCCATTCCGAGAACAGTGTTTCCTCCAGCCACTGCGCCATGGGTTCGACAGTCTTTCTTTTTTTCTTCACATATCATACTACGTATAGTGTCCGATGGAATTTTTTCTGCACCTTGGCACAGGCACCAGACGAGACTTTTTCGTACAAGGGCTGCCAAGTACCGGTACCGTAAAAACTCAAATAGAAGATAAATGTGCTAGGACGTTGGAGTTGCCTCTCCTAGTAAGGCGCCTCGTATATTCCTTTTGTTATGTCTCAACGGGGGGCTGAGTTTGCGGTGTTTTCCCCTCGCGTAGCTGAGAAGGGAAATTCCAACGTCCTAGCACATTTATCTTCTATTTGAGTTTTTACGGTACTGTAGAGTTCCACAAATAAGCTCCGCGGATTATTCAAAGGTTGAGTTGTGGATTATCTGAGAGTACCGTATATATTCACGGGAGTTAGGTTTTGGGTGGCGGCGGCCTATTCTAAGGCACGGCTTATTTATGGAATTCTACGGTAGGTCCTTTAGTGGTGGCAAGTGAAGCAAAATCACCGAGCGCCAAGTCAGGGTAGAAAAAAAAACAAAGGTGATTAATACCCCGACCAACTCTGGCCACTAAGACTCCGTACCCCCGGCCGCTGATTTGTGAGCCACAATTACCGGAACAGCGGGGGTGAGTATCATGAACCAACCTCATATGTCTAAATTCATATCAACTTATATCTGTTTCCCATTTTCTTGACTTCCAAAGATTGTCCCTCCTTGACTATGAAAATAAGGCAATTGAGGACCAAACAATAAGCGAGTAAGCCGCATCCTAGAGCGGCCCCGGAGCAGGCAATGCTATTCTAGTACCAAATGGAGCGAGGTACCCGATTAGCCTGACAGTGTAGTGCAGACTGTCGGGAATGACGGAGGGCTAATAGCGTCCATAGCGCCCAGAAAAATTCTCGGCACTTGTGAATGTTAGGTTTCATGCACTTTTGTCGCAACTCGATGAAATTCCCCACTTTTCATACAAGGTCTCGCAAGAGGTTATGGAACAGTTACTTGAGGTTGACCAGCCAAATATATCCTTGTCTGTTCCGGTTAATGGTTACTACCCTTGTATTCGGAGGACAAGGAATGATATATTAAGAGACATTCTTGAAGCGATTTCCCATCTTGCTACGCATGAAGACTGCCTATATTTTGCTATGATTCCTACATAGTCGTGCCCAGGGGGTATTGTACTGTATTGAAGTTCTCCCCATTGCAGCTAGAACGTGTTCGGCTATTTCTCATAGTTGGCAATCCGCTGATTAAAGCCTGGATTGGTACTGTTAGGGTTTAAATTTGGCTTTCTTAACTTGCGGTTTTCTTGCTTATATGCGAATAACTTGGACTAAATAGATCGCTAGTCACGATCTTGGCTTTGGGGGGTCTGGTATTTCTGCAGGGGTAGCGATTGCCTTGGCTTGGCAGACAGGGGGCTCTATGTAAGTTAGCTTCTTTGACTTCTCTCACGGTTTCCCCCCCTCTTCCCACCACCGTGACGAAGAGCAGCGACCATCGTGAGGAAGGAACACAGCAACGGAGGAACCGTTGTGACTGTGGTGTGAGGAAGGAAAATTGGACCTGTACCTAGTTAGCCGGACAACCTGCGCGGTTGGGCTTTCTTTGTGACGGGAATTTTCTCTTTTGTGCGGTTCTCATGATTGGGTTTGCGGAGTAGCTTCGTGAGTTTGAATTGATCGTGACTTGTGTGGTTTTCCTTTCTACTTGAGGTTTCTTGAAAGTGACAGTTGTTTGACCGTGCTCCTCACCTTCCGTAAAGCAGATACTATTGCCCGGAAATTCTGGTTTTCAGTACGATCCTTTACCTAGAAATAAAAGCTTATTATAATAGAGTCATTAAATTTTGGCAATTATTTTTTTATATCAAATTCTGAGTTGAAATTTCTAGTTTCTTGGCGTGCACGGACATAATTTGCATGGGGTGGCGACTCGAAATTTGCGAATTTTCGTTTTAAAAAAAGAGTTGCCAAATGACTAATATGATTGTCCCCAAATGAAATCCCCTTCGGGGTGGTAGTTGACTAGTTTCTACCCACCCAGGGCTACGCTCCATTGGCACTTGGTTTTCCCACCCAAACATTTGACTCCGCTAGCGAATGTACAAACCAAGTAGCAGCACATAAACTGAGTGTCTGAAAATAGCGGGTGAGGATATGTTTTGGGTGGGTGTCTAGATTGGCACAGATTTTTAACGATATGTTTTGCCCAGACTATGTCCCTGGATGCCTATGGCGCGGTAGTCGCACCGTGCTCGGGTATTTGTGGAGTACCAGGATCGGTTACAGGGATCGCACACAAGCACCGAACCAACCACGAGTAAACCTTTTAAATACCATGCAATTAGCGCCCTACCTTTCGGATACCATCAGCCGGGAAATGTGCCATCGAAAAAGTGAAACCTTTGCGAAGAATTACCTCACCTTTGGCCCATCATAAAATGGCAAAGAAAAATGCAAAAAATAAACTGAAAAAAGGGAAAATAACCCTAATTGATTTTTTAATTTTCAATTTTTCTTATAGTTAGGCAGGATATCTATGGGCTGGTCTGTCCCTCACTTAAATGTAGTGGGGCTTGGGTAGTAACTTATGCCAAGAATTCGAAGAAAATCACTAAAACCCTCACCCCAGGTCTCAGTTCATGCTCGAAAATTATGGAAAAAGTTGGGGAAATAACCAGAGGCTTTAGGTTATTTTCCTATTTTTTATACTTTTTAATAAAATTATTTGGCTTACTTAAATAATAAAGAAACCGCTGATGCTGGATGGAGAGTTTGCTTTTTGTGGCTATGTGAAACCTTTTGGATGGTATATCTCAGCCAAGGATGGTATGGGAAAGGTAGGGCGCTAATTGCATGGTATTTAAAAGGTTTACCCACCGAACCACGGGATTTCCCTCCCTTCTCTGGCGTTCTTGTGTGGGTATGATACAAGTACCGGTAATAGAGGGATCCAGCATGGGGTACGGCGGGTCAAACGGACCAGGAGGGCAGTTTGGGAAATGTACTCGGGGGGTATATTAAAAATCGGAAACTACCCGGGGTGAAGCAGGGGTGATGGCAATCGGGCGATCACAATGTCTGGAAAGAGTGGCGGCGTTCTGGACATCTTAAAACACCAGATACCTTGAGAAAGAAACATCATTGAGGTTCTTGCCACATGAAAGCCTCTTGCTCTACACTACACACCATCATAGGTTTCATTTCTCCTTTTTTATCCCACGGGTTTATGAAAGCAATCACTCTACGGGTTTATGAAAGCCGTTTCCTGTTCCTACTTTCCAAGTTTTCTCGAGTTCTGGTTGCCAAGCTACTCGAACAGGGATACCCCCCTTTCCGGTTTTTAATGAACCCCGCGAGTACGTGACAACGGGGCAGTAACCAACAATAAAAAATTAAAAAATAGTAGCCAAGGCCGGGTAACAGCAAAATTCAAAGTGAGTGATGAGGATTTAATTGTTTAAGTGAGATAAATATTTCAAGAATGAAGGAGACCTCTTGAAAGGCAAAGTGAAAAATAATATATAAATTCCACAACTAGAGACAGGAAACTTAAAGATGGTTAAAGAAGAAGAAAACTATAAAATCTTGACAGAGTTTAATTTAAACTAAAATAGACGACCGAACAAAAGGAATAGTGAGATAAAAAGAAAAAGAAATATGGTAATAAAAAGATGTTAGAAAAGTATATCAGGGAGGAGGAGATTGTGATAGTATGTAAGAAGGTGAAGTTTAAGAAAGTAAAATAGGAAGGAATATAAAAAATTGAAAAATGAAATTGATGAGAAGTAGGAATTGGAAAGAGAAGAGCGGAGGAAATTGTCACAAATCGTGACTAAGCAAGGCAGATTTCACATGACTCATACTAATGAGTCATAAGGTATGTTGGATTTTACACTATGACGTTACTTAACTTATAGTTCTCACATGAGTATGCACTTGCGAGTCATTGTTATGTTATGATTGGTTGATTGTTTCATGACTCACGATTATGACGTCATATGATGTAATGATTTTCGCACATGACTCATACTATGAGTAATGGGTTTCACGCATGTGACTCGTTTGAGCACATGACTTGGTTTATGAGTTTTGATTGGTTAACGGAATGTTGTGCGATAACTCATATGAGTCATCGATGGATTTCACGCTATGACTCACTATGAGTCATAGAGGTTTATGTAGCGCGAGGTGATGAGTCAGCAGGGTTAGGGTTGTGGGAAGATGCCTATATAAGGCGCTTGGTTCCGACCAAGAGATAGGACACGAACCATCTCTCCTCCACCTCCGGCGATTGAAATCTCAACTCCATGGGAAATCATCGTCACTTTCCCCCACCCACCTCTCTTCTCCCACGATGGCTACTGCCTAGGAGTCGACGTTAAGCCATCTGCCCTCCTCCCCTGGGGCCTCGGCCTCCCCTTCTTGGGGTTCTCGTTCCTGTTCGTCGTTGACTCCCGCTCATGATGTTCGGTTCTCACCCATACCCCGCACTTGCTTTGCACCTCGCTTAGCATTTTGCACGGTCGGAAAGGGTCTCGCTTCGCTCACGGTCAGCGTTACGGTGTCGGACTCTCGGTCAAAGTAAGCCTTCGGTTCTGCTGGGCTTGTACCTCTGATGGGGAAAGCTTCAGTTAGTAACATCACGGTCGCGCTTGGTCTCGCTGTCGCCCCAAAAGCCCTTGCTATGGCCCGTTGGTCGGTTGTGGCTAGCCCGCTCGCGATCCTTCCTCTACCCCCCTCCCGGTTCCGTCCACTGGCACCTTACTGCCCCCTAAGCTGGCACCTTACTGCTAAAAACTCCTCCCCCGGCTGGCACCCTACTGCTCCCACCCCTCTGTCTGGCACCCTACTGCTACTCACCGGCTGGCACCCTACTGCTCACCTTCCCGGCTGGCATCCCCTTTGGTCGGTGGCTCCACACGCCCTTCTCTCCCCATCTGATCGTTCGGCCCTTCCTCGCTTACGCCTAGTCGTGGTATAGCACTTCCTCCGTGGCTTTGTCCAACGCCTGGGAACGATGTAATGACCTGCCCGACCGTACATCATGGTTTTTGGTCGGCCCTCAACCTATGAGTTTTCCCATGTCGGCGATCATCTATCCTCTCCATCAGGCCCCGAAAGGGCCTTAGCGCAGCCGTCGTTTCTTTTGTTTTGGGGAGCCTGCAGAAGGGTTGGGGTCTTTCTACCTGTACGTTTCGATGTATTGTTTCCTTACGTGTCTGCGGTATATTATCTTAGGTGCTAGGCGGGGGAGACTTTTCCTCTGGACTAGGGGTGTTGGATTTTTCCCATGAAGAGGTGAAGCGGGCGGTGGGATTGCATTTATAGGTTTTTTTCTCTTCATAGCTAGCGCTGCATAAGGCTTTTTGTACCTAGAAACAAATAACGCAGTATTACAAAAAAAAAAAAGAAAAAAAACGACCACGAGATAGGACACGAACCATCTCTCATCCACCTCCGGCAATTGAAATCTCAACACCACGGGAAATCATCGTCACTTTCCCACACCCACCTCTCTTCCCCCATCATGGCTTTTGCCTAGGGGTTGACGTTAAGCCATCTTCCCTCCTCTCCTGGGGCACGCATGCCTCCTCTCCTTGGGGTTCTTGTTCCCGTTCATCGTTGACGCCCGCTCATGAAATTCGGTTCTCCCCCTTACCCCCTACTTGCTTTGCACCTGGCTTAGCATTTTGCACGGTCGGAAAGCTTCTCGCTTCGTTCATGGTCGGCGATATGGCGTCCAGACTCTCGGTCGAAGTAAGGCTTCGGTTCTGCTGGGCTTGTACCTCTGATGGAGAAAGCTTCGGTTAGTAACATCACGGTCCCGCTCGGTCTCGCTGTCGCCCCAAAAGCCCTTGCTATGGACCGTTAGTCGGTTGTGGCTAGCCCGCTTGCAATCCTTCCTCCACCCCCCTCCCGGTTCAGTCCGCTGGCACCGTACTGCCCCATAAGCTGGCACCTTACTGCTAATCCTCCTCCCCGGCTGGCACCCTACTGCTCCCCACCAGCTGGCACCCTACTGCTACTCACTGGCTGGCACCCTACTGCTCATCATCGTTGGCTGGCATCCCCTCTGCCCGGTGGCTCCGCTCACCCACCTACCTCTCTCCCTCCTGCGATTTACTCTACGGTTGCAAACCTCGCTCAGGTTACGGTTGATAATGGTATTGCACTGCCTCCTTGGTCTCTCCTAAACGCCGACACGTCGCCACCCTCCGGTCAGTCCCGACCGTGAACCGGCCCGCCCCTTACGGCGACTAGCCGCGGGGCCTTTTGGTTAGGCATATTGGGAATAGTAGTTATAACTAGGCGTTTCGTTGATTCTTTTCTTTGTGTTACCTGGGGGCCTGCTGAAGGGTTTGGGTCCCTCTCCTGTACGTTTCTATGAGTTGTTTCCCTACGTGTCTGAGGTGCGAGTCTTAGGTGCTAGGCGGGGGAGGTTTCTTCTATGGTCGCGGGGGGTTTGATTTTTCCTATGACGAGGTGAAGCGGGCAGGATGACGTTTGCTTATAGGTTTGTTATCTCCATAGCTAGTGCTGCATGAGTCTTTTGTACCTTTAAACATAATAACGATTTAATTACAAAAAAAAAAAAAGGAAAAAAAAAAAAACCGACCAACAGATAGGATCTTCACGCAACCATCTAAGTACTTTACTATACTTAAGATATTGCAATACAATTACCTTTACTTTCTTTCTATACACTGCTCCTCTACCAAAGCCTACGCCTCAAGAACCCGGAGACTATTGTCATAGTCTCGACGGGCCGCTCAGACATAGGACTATTGTGATAGTTCTATCAAGCACGACAACCCACTCATCTTACTATCTAACGAGATAGTATCCTTCGACGGATCGATCAGACTAGCAAGCCAGTTCCGTACTATCTGAAGAGATAGTATTTCCCTACGCCCGTTATAAAGAAGAAGACTTACTCACTATAGGAAACAACTGTCGTTGCCTGTTGCCTAACTACCTAACAATAGGATTGTTACATTTGGTTGCGTGTCCACGCAACCCCCAACGATACAACGGCCCAACAACCTGTCGATCAGGAGATCGACCTCACCGAAACAGAAGTCGACCTAGAGGGACTGGGAGAAGCATTAGCCGAGTCGATTCAACACTCGCGAACCGCAAGGTCAACAACAGATATCGCGAAGAAAGTTCTGATTCAGACGAAACAGACGCAGTACCTACAAGGAGAAACACGATGGCGTCCACATCTACACCTTATCCAGACACGAAGGGCAAAGAAGCGGCCCCACCCCTACCATCCAACCTGACGCCGGATCAAATACAACAAATCATTGGAGCCTTAACCGGAGGATTGGGAAACACGAAGAAGGCCAAAATCAAGGAACCCAGCACATTTCATGGCGAACGAGACCAACCCAGAGGTTGGCTGGCGCAGCGGTCGGTCTACTTCAAAGGAGTAGGATGGGAATTCGATTACACCAACGACAAAATTGTCTACTCTCTCAGCCATCTAAGAGGCGATGCGTTGAAATGGGCTATGCCATACATCGAAAGACGACAGGATGTAACCTGGAGCAGTTGGGACGACTTCAAGAATGAATTGCAGGGCCAGTTGGGTGAAATTGATGAGCAAGGAGCAGCAAGAGCAAAACTCATGAGAATTGCTCAAGGATCAAAAGGAGCTACAGAATACTGGAACGAATATAGACTCATCGCCAGTCAGACCGGAATGGACGATGCAACCCTGACCTACCACCTAATGAAGGGGTTCAAACCAGAACTCCAAGACGCGTGGGGAATGGAGGGATCAGACTCGCAAGACCCACAATTCGTGGCCAACAGGGCCATCAAAAAAGAGACGAAGATGGCAGCCATCAAACACATGCGTCACGGGACAGTCAGCAAAGAAAAGGCTCCGTCTCCAGGAACCCCACGAAATCAGAATGGGACCTTTCGACCTCAGAACGCCGACAAGGGTGATCCAATGGAGTTGGATGCTACCCGAAGAAGGCCTGGATTCAACATCTCGGCCAAAGAATACCAATGACGAATGAGAAGCAATTTATGCTTCAAATGCGCCAAACCGGGACATGGAGCGGCGGCATGCCGAAGTCAGACCAACAGCAAGGAAGGAGCGACATGGGAACCAAGGAACGACAACAAAAAAGAATGGAGACCACCCGCGAAAGCCAGGGAAATGGAGGTCGCAAAAGAAGAAGAATCGGGAAACGACGAAAGTCCCCAGTACGCAATGGTCTGAGGGACAGGACCAAACCAAAGCCCATTGAGATGAGGAACCTTTACGCGACACTGAACAACACGGAAGCACTGAACAACGAAAAAACCATATTATGGTCAAGATACGACTACAAGGCACAACAGGACAAATCACGATTAATGCGATGATGGCCTTGGGAGCAACCAAGGACTTTATCGACAAAGCGTTCTGCAGCAAATACAACATCAGAACAACGCAAGCAAAAACGATACGAGAAGTTTACCTTGCGAACGGTCGACCCAGCGATATGGGACCAATTACCCATACAGCGAAAGTACCTATGGACATCGGTAGCCATAGGGAATTGGCGATTTTCCAAGTGGCTAAACTACCCAACCATGAGGTCATCCTCGGGATGCCATGGTTAAAGCAACACAGTCCCCGAATCGACTGGGGCCAAGGAAAGATCACATTCGAAAGCGAACGATGTACGACATGGTGTTTAAAGGAATCACCAACGGTATACGCAATACCCGAAGACGAGGCGCGAGAAGAGAACTTGAAAGTCGAGTTCGGCGCGACCCAAAGCAAGAAAGATCAGAGGATCCAAGTTAGGTTACTTGATCCTCAAGCAAGACTACCGACTCGAGGATCGGCAAAGGCGGCAGGACACGACCCGTACGCAAACGAAGAAAGGACTATTCCAGCGAGAGGACACGATGTTCTCCCAACTGCAATATCGATTAAACCACCCAAAGGAACCTATGGACGGATAGCACCACGAAGCGGCATGGCAGTTAAACATCAGATTGCTGTCAATGCAGGTGTGATCGACTCCGACTATACCGGCGAAATCAAAGTGGTATTAGCCAATATGAGCGACCAGGACTACCAGATCCAAAAAGGCGATCGAATCGTACCGCTCATTACAGAGAAAATAGACGAAAGCGACTGTTACCAAGTCCCCAAGCTGGGAAAGACCGATCGAGGTCAACAAGGGTTTAGTAGCACGGGGACTTCCAAAGCTCAGATCTGCGAGATCAGGGCATGAGCTTTTGGGAAGTTCTACCGACAACCTGACACGACCACAGGTATCCTCAAGTACAACAAAAAAGAAGGAAGCATAAGCCTAGAATCGGTTAACATTAGCACTGAACTAGCCATCAAGAGCGGAAAATACCAAAAGAAAAGAAAGCTGGAGGAAATGGTGCCTCAAGAATATCACGGATACTTGGACGTATTCGAAGAAGAAGAAAAAACAAAACTACCCCTCACCGACCAGGAGTAGACCTGGACATCAAACTCGAGGAAGGGCAAGGACTGCCTGTCAAAAAGATTTATGCGCTCTCCCAGGACGAACTGGAGGAACTCTGGAAATACATCAAGCAAAATGAAGAACGAGGATGGATAAGAGAAACCTACTCAGACGGAGGATCTCCCATCATGTTCGTCAAAAAGAAGGGCGGAAAACTGCGACTATGTGTCGACTATCGAGCACTCAACTACGTCACCAAGAAAGATAGGCATCCGCTACCCCTGATAGGGGAAGCCTTGGACAGGCTACGGACCGCTAAATACTACACAAAGCTGGACATCAAGGATGCCTATCACAACGGCAGAATCAAGGAAGGAGATGAATGGAAGACAACCTTTACCACGAAATACGGCACATACGAATATGTGGTTATGCCTTTTGGGCTAAGCAATACACCAGCAGCTTTCCAGAGATGGATCAACAGGACGTTGCAGTCATATATCGACATATGCTGCATAGTATATCAGGACGATGTCCTCATATATTCAGACAGTCTCGAACAACACCAAAAAGACGTGGCAGCCATTATCCGAGCCATTAGAAGGCAAGGAATGAAACTAAAGCCGTCAAAATGCGAGTTGCACCAACGAGAAAGGGAATCGCTAGGATTCATCATCAACAACGAAGGAGTCAAAGTCGACCCTATCAAAACAGCAGCCATATGGGATTGGAAACCACCTACCAACAAGAGAGGAATCGAGGAATTCATGGGATTCTGCAACTTCTAGTGTTCGTTACGGGGCGGGCCGGGGCGGGTTTTCCCGCGGCAGACCCCGCCCTTACACAGGGCCGGGGGGGTATTTTTCGGGTAATCCCCGCCCCGCCCCCATCCGGGGCCCACCCGCACTCATTCCCTGGACAGGGCACAGGTTGTTACCACCTATTTTTAACGGGGACCCGTCTGGGGTATGGGTGGGGCGGGGGCCTGAGCGGGGACAGGGGCAGGGAATGCGGAAAAACACACCCCGCCCTAGGCCGTTGAGTCGGGCGGGGCGGGGAACAGGGCCGGGGGCCCGCGTTTTTCAGGGCCCCATCCGCCCCGTAACGAACTCTAGCATCTTCTACCGACGGTTTATAGAAGGATTCAGCAGGACAGCAAAACCCCTATACGACAGAACCAAGAAAGACGTCAAATGGGAATGGGGGGACAAGGAACAAGCAGCGTTCGACGAATTACGACAGAAGTTATGCACAACCCCAGTGTTGACATACTTTAAACCAGGAAGGCCACTCCTCGTCGAAACAGATGCTTCAAAATATGTCTGCTCAGGCATATTATCACAACATGACGAGGACGGAAAATGGAGACCAATATCATATCGGTCAAAAACGATGGCACCTGGAGAATGCAACTACGACGTCCACGATAAGGAACTATTAGCCATAGTTCAAGCGCTCAAGGAATGGAGACGATACCTCATAGGAAGCAGACAACACTTCAAAGTCGTAACCGACCACAAAAACCTAATAAGGTTTACAACAACGAAAGAGCTGACGGACCGACAAATCCGATGGAGCGAAGTCTTGAGTGGCTTCGACTTCAAGATCGAATTCCGACCAGGAAAAGAAGGAGG
>Ga0307517_10005564_pt1 | contig 18933 bp, 21 predicted proteins | sample 23_EM_MG_FD_194515 | JGI IMG/M metagenome (GOLD analysis project Ga0307517, IMG submission 194515) | Populus trichocarpa ectomycorrhiza microbial communities from riparian zone in the Pacific Northwest, United States - 23_EM | ecosystem: Host-associated > Plants > Roots > Unclassified | place... | reverse complement strand
TTACGATTGAAGAAATCAATCATGAAATTGTTAAATTACCAGATATCATGCTACGGTGTATTACCATCAGTGGGGGGAACAAATTTCAGGCCTAAATTATATGTATATTTAATCGTTTCCTTCTCTTCGTCTTCTTTTCTCTCCACTTATCACCCTCCCATATACTTCCCCGGCTGTAGTATCTTGGCGCCAAGATTTCCCAATACTTCTGAATTTGACAAGTACGTACCTCGTACATTAACTCGAGTCACGCACCTACCTATCTGCTTACCTTCGTTCCTGTCTGCACTTTGCATATCCACTCGCACATCGCCCTTCATACGGCACCGGTACGGTGCAGGTATTTCCCTGTCCACCGATAAGAAAAGCCACACCCCCATACTTGTCCCGTACGACACCCGCCGACCACAGACGACACACCACACATCACCGTCCGCCGCCACGGGCAAGCTCTCCCCCTTCCGATCCTTAAATCCTATTGAAACCTCCAAGATACTTGTACCCCGGCCCCTGTCCAAAACCCGAGTCGAAGGACGGAGACCAATTCCTCCAAAGCCACCACCAGAAAAGCAATGGGATTTCATCATGGTTCGGAATTTTTGGGGGGCCCCGCTTTTTTTCCCCGCCTTATCAATGGCATCCGAGGTTGAAATATTGTTCCTTCCATACAGCACTTTGGATACTGCCGGTATCGTACGCAAGCCCCTTTGACAACCCCCACATCGTCCCCCCACAGCAACCGGCTCCACTTCCCGAGTGACAGCTCATGAATCGTCTGCGGTGAACTCGAACAATCAAAAACCTTGCGCTAAGGCGTCCAAAACTCACCCTCCCGGATAGGGGGAGAGGGGGGCGGAGGCATCCAAAAACGAACCACTTCAGCCCCCAACTCAAGACAAAAAAAAAGGTGTCAGACCATACCTGCAAAGGCAACTCCAACATCTTAGCGCGAGGTTCAATTATTCACGCCCTCACGGTACAGTACACCCGATCACTCCACAAACAAAACAGACAAACAATTCTCTTATTATTTCTAACCTCCCCCTCCCCTTTGTCTCCGGCAACATTATGGTAGCGTTTGAAGTAAATATTATGAAATAAGGTAAAAATAAATAAAATATAATAAAATAATAAAATAAAATAAGGATGAGGGGATTGGTCAGGAACGGATCCATCCACCCGTCGTCGACCTTCTTGGAAGTCTTGGAAAGTGTAACGGGTCGTCATTAGGTATCACTCGCGAAGATTTGTTTTCCTACGGGGTGGTAACGGTTGCGGGAAAGCGTGCCGCTTTGTGCCACGATGCTGGGGATTGTTGTGTTACCGGGGGGGCGGATTGTCGTTATTGTGGAAACTTTGGTAACGGCTAAGCTATTGGGGGGGGGGATAGTATTGTTTGTTGGATGGGGGATGCAATTGCTAGTTTGATAGGGTGGTATAGGATTGAAGACGTCTTGTGGTCATAGGTCTGTTGGCTATCAGGATACGATACGGTCTCCGTGGCATGCGAGTATGTCTTCACTTAAAGGTTGGATATGTGCACCTTGCTGGCCTTAAGGGATCCAGCTCTACGATGGCTATGGTGAACTGGGCCGGATCTAGATAGTTGCTGGCGTCAATGTTGCGTGTGCTCATAGTGGATCTCACGGGAACCCGATCAATTAACACGGTGGGGATCCTGTGGAGGATTGTCGAGTGAGATGGGAAACGCAATGATAATCATTATATTTACACATAACGCCAATATATAAATACATACATACCCACATACATACAAGCATCCCGTACATAGCACATGAATAACTCCGTGTCACCGCAACCGGTAGATGTACCCCGGAAGGGGGAGAAAAAAAAGGAAGCCCCCAAAAGCCACAAAATGATATCTCATATCTCCCTCCAACGGCCCATCTGATCTCCTTGCTTTTTTATATATCTCATTTCAACGTGCCAGTTATGGTGTGATAGTTAGTTTCGTCAATGGAATACTCTATACATGTCTTGAATGTAACTTCCGGTAACTACTTAGCAATTCTTGCCATCCTTAACAAACCTTCTCAAGCTCTCTAGATGGCGTGCATGAGGGAGCTGAAGCTCCCCTGGTACGATGAGGACTACCATTCTGGCTAACCAGCAAACCGTCCATTTCCCTCACAGGTTCCCCGAAACAAACTGTCCCCTTTTCAGGATCATGTCCCTTCAGGAATAATGAGTTTGCGTACTGGCGTACGAGAATCGCAAAGAAGACTTGGATGGTCGTAGCAGCTGCTAGAGAAACCCAGCCAACCATGACCGAAATTCGCATCGACTCTATGCAACCCCAATTGCCGTCCCATAATGGAGGGCTAACCCCACCTAGTTGGTCTGAAGGTGTCTGATGGAAGGTGCCGTGGGGTAGCGTCATTGACAATAGCCCTCCATCTGTTGCCGAGTTGTCGTCACATATATAGCCCCGAAAGGTGGAAAGCAGATATATTATGGTAGATCGTGATAGTGCTGAGACTATGGTATCTATGATAAAGAAGTTGGCAAATATCGACATAGCGTAGGCATGTTGCTATAGGGGAAGTTAACAAATAGAGGAATCGGAATGGCTGGAAGAAAGGATGTACCTTGGTAGATCCCAGGACGCCTAGAGCACTAACGAAAGTTGCGAAATAACTGTAAAAAACAAGGCTGTTCGAGCTTGGATAGAGCTTATTGGAGAATTGTTGGAATAAAGAGGCGGAGAGGCCATTTGAAATCAATGCTAGAACAGTAATAGCGATCGTAAAACCCCTACTATTGTTAGTACGTGGAGATATATATCTTAGAGGATACCTACCGAAGCTGACTCAACCCCATTTCGTACCTATTAGGAGAGGGGGGGAGGGGAAAGGAAAAATAATGATCCAAAAAGGACGTCCAAAAAAAATAGTGCTGACCAGAGAAAAGAGCAGGCCGAACTAGCAATAAAACGCACACAAAAGAAAGAAAGCCCCCGACGGCAGATATGAACCTGTTGATTGGGCTTAATCTACGGAACCTGTAGTTGAAGATAGTTCCGCGTCAATAATATCGATTTCTTCGGTTTCGGGGACTGCTTCGAAGACGTCAATAACTTCGCCGTCCACGGTTTCCACGAAAGCTGCACCTGGGCGTCCCGACGGATGACCTCCAGCAACTTCCTGTGGGTTCGTTCCCGTCAGTGACACGCCGCTCGTAAAGTTCGGTGAATTTTAGGAAGTGAAAAGAGGGGATATATAGGGCCAAGGATCCCGCGGTGGGCATAGAATGCAAGATAAAGGTAAAAATAAAAACCGAAACATCGAAACTTACTGTGTTGATTTCAAGTATCCGCCCTGGCGGTGCCTTCTCAAGATCGTGGTCCCTTCCTCTTCCTTGAAGCCGCAAGAGATAGCTCGGTTTGTAGCAGTATGCACAGGTACAAAGGACAATTGCACAGATGACGAGTGTTGAAAAGAAGATTGGGAGGAAAAAAGAGACGGTGGTCTTTGACATACCCATTTGGTCGGCGATGGGGGGGGGAGATAGTGTGATGAATGCGGATTTATTTTTTTAGCCTGGTTCAGATTGACGTATTCCGGACGATCCGAATCAGCATTTCTCAGCAAAAGCGCTGTTTCAGTGGATCGTATCGTAACTCCGGAACAACTAAGCAGACCGGGGCCAGCAAGAGAACAATGTAGAAAGCGGGTGTGGCCAATAATATAAGGCTAACCAAGGAAATTCTGAGCTGTGTTCGGGAAGCCTAGGACCCAGAGGGGGAGGGGGCAACGGATACGGGTGGTTGGCTGGTGGTGCAGCAGCAGTATGCTGTAGTGTGTTTACAACCGACTGACTGTTCAAGGGGAATGCTAATGCGGAAATAAGGGATTACTGAGGCAGTATTACTTGGAAGAAAGTGGGTGAAATTGGGGGAAGGCAGCAGGTACTGTAGGGAGGGAGGGAGGGAGGGAGGAAGATGAAGTGAGAAGTGAGAGTGATTGAGTGAGATTCTAGTATGGAAGGTGGGAAGAGGTGGGGGGGCGGGAGAGGAGGATATCGCTGATAAAATGGGCGTGGCTAGAAGTGAAGGGATAATAGGGAATTGAGTAGGCAGCACACGAGGTTTGCCGCGATAGACTGCCACAGAGTTGAAGAGCAGCCCAATTCAATTGAAAGGCTCAAGAAGATACCGCGGAAGCCCGCCGGCCGTGGATTAGATTTTGAGATTTCTTTGCAGATATGTTTGGAATGGGAGGCGGGATTGGCGATTCCCATTCGTTCGGACGCACCCTACTGGGGGGTCCGATTTGGCGCCACAAGCACAGTCCAGCAAAAAGGGAAAGTCGTCCAGCTGTTGCCCTGCGGTCTGCGAACGCGTCTGCGAAATCCCGTGGTCGGCTAGCCCCTTCCTCTTCCCTCGCGTCGAACGAACTCGACATCGAGGCGAGGAGGAAAGCTGGTTCCTTGGCCGTATGATACCCGTACACAGCGCGAGTATCCTGATTTTGTCCCCGCTCCTCGTGTCAATCGGTGAGTCGGTCAGCCTGTCTGTGGTTGGAATATGACCGTCAATAGATAAGTCCCGCCTATCTCTCTCTCCCAGCCGCCCCGCCTACTCCACCATCTGTCACTCTCCCAATTCTCTACCTATCCAGTCCAGATTACCGTTCTCGTGTTTGTGCTTGCAGCACTTGTCCCGGGCAAGAGGATACCCGAAAATAGGGAGTGCTCGCGTATCCTGTATCAGTTCTCAGATACGTGCAGATTTTTTACCATATTCCTTTAATCCCTGTTTTCTGGCAGTCTGCTTGTTGCCTGGACAAGTACCAAAGTCTAATACTGTATCCAATATGTACTGCATACTCGAGTACCGATATTGCATCCCCACAGCTCGATACGATACCGGTACTCTTCAAGGCAGGTTGATTACCGTAGGTACAGGTACTCGAGCACTATATTTTTGGAATGGGCAAGTACTAGTACTCGAGACGGTATGTGCTCGCATATACCGGTAGTAGGGCACGGAGCTCCAATCTACTCGTGATCATGAGATTGCTGACATCCCCTTTCCTTTGTGTTGACTCGCCCAGGCTCGGAGATCCCCACATTTCACCCTTTGCCTTTGTTTTTGTTTTCAACCGTTGCGTCTTTCTTTGTCTCTGTTGGAGAACTAGTTTCCAGATCCTGGCACTTGCGGTTGAGGTGCCATACCGGCACGGTAGTCATCTCAGGTATGTGGGGTTCGCAATGTGTGCCCTGGCGGGTGCCGAAATACTCTGCAGTAAGATATCATATCGGTAGAGAGCAGTATCGTTGGCGCAACAATCTGTCGGTTTGGGTGGGAAGGAAAAAACTGCCGCCAATTTACCCCACTGGCACCCTCACTCATCGAATTCACCCAGACTTAAAAGCCTTAAATACCGGCGATATCTTCCTCGTATTGTGGTACTTTTCCTTACCCCACAGCTTTTTTTTTTGCGGCTTTCATCATCGTCAATACTGCTACAAGTTCCCGGCATAAGACACAGTCTCACCCTTATATAAATCCCATCGTCGGCTGCGGATTTATGTTTTGTCATACAGCTCTACGCCCCACTGTTAGCGACTTCCCGAAATGGAAGGCACCAGTTGCATTCAGCCAACTTTTTAAAACATCACGAACCGCAAAACATTATTGCAACCCTGTCATCACCTATCAAATGCAATACAGCCCAAGCGTAGGAATTGGGGGCTTAAACGGGACATAGTATCTGATCAGCATATACAAATGTCCTGCCATCAAAATAAAGGCAGGTATGGCGCGCCTACTTTATGCTTGTATTGAAGGTCATTTGACGATTTTGAAGGTGAAAGCCAACCGACGAATACCGGGCAAATAGGGTATTCGGAGCTTCTCGTCTATGTGTTTGGATAGATAATTCGATGTCCAAGAGTAACTCCTGCCGGGTTGTAGTGGGCTCCGACGGATGCAATACGGTACTCGAGTAGCTGAGTCTCTAATAATAATTATGGTTATTGTTCCCGGTTGTGCACCCAATTTTCGCTGGGGTACCAACTGTAGCACTTGTGCACACAGCGTCAGCCGTACCTCGACACTATGTTAGTTGGCGAGTTGTTTTTGTTCTCGAGCAATCGGTTTTTTTCAGTGCTATCGTGTGCAGCAGAATCGATCTTTCTCGTTTTCGATGTGTGTGTGTCTGGGCAGTGGTGATGATGGGTGCACCTACCGAGCTCGAGTCCATGTAGCCTGATGTAGGTACGGTTGCTGCAGTTCGGTGCTGGACAGTGCACAAGGACTTGTTTCGGTAACCCCCTTCTCCGCTTTGGTGGTCTGCTCCTCTCTCCGCTTCACCACTACCTTAGTGGACCACACATCACACACACACCGCTTAATCCCCATTATTGGCCTTGCACTTGGGAGGGGAGTCATTTGTTTTCGGAGCGTGCCTGCCTGCAGGCCAGGTCGCTCAACATACTGTCGGGATCCTGTTCCTACGATGGGGCTTGAGATCTGTATTTGCGGAGGGCATCATATTTCTTCAATCCAATCCACAGGGTGGTGGTGGTTCATGGATGGGGAAGAGGGTGGTGATTTCTTATTTCATTTTTTCCCCTTTCTTTTTGCTTTTTCCCGTTTGGCACCTTGGATTTTATTTTTCATTCCACCACCTTCTTTTCATTGGGGGGGGTTTTTTTTTTCTCCCTTCGTTTGGAACACAACAATCTCGCTTTTCCTCCTTTTCTTCTACCGGTGGTAATAGTAGGGCTATATTAATCGTAGTCGAGCTGTTTGGAGTGACGTACTATGCGTTGTGGAGAAATGGGGAACCACGACATGTGTTATGGAAGATCTGTTTCCCCTGATTGATTAGAGCTCGGTGCGGTACTCGTATCAACGCATACCGTATCATAAGCCGTAATATACTCTGCATACAGAACACCCTAGATCGACGGTTAAGCCGAGATACTCGTACCGTACCGTAGCACTGGAGTACCGTATTGTATTGTTTGATGAGAATTTGGTTACCGGACCCTCAAAAAGCGGACAGATCCGGGACTCGGGGGACAGGGAATGTTGACAAAAAGAGAGAAAGGCGAGTGAATCACAGCGAGCATAGTATGAGTGAGATGAGATGTATTTTAGACAGGCGGGGGGGAATGAAGGGTATGGGAGGAATAGTGATTGGCATACAGTCAGTGTTCGAACGCCATTTGTTCTCAAACAGACAAGGCGAAAGGGCGAATATAAGATGGACACACAGTGTAGACGGACCAAAATCCTGTTTGGATGGATTGATTTAGGCAGAGTGAGTGAGTGAGTGAGTGGGGAGGAGCAAGAGTTACGGTAGGGATAAGTGTGCAGTTACTCGCTGTGCACACCTGGGCTCTTCTCATGATTATTATATTATATAATTGTATGTATATGTATATATTTTTTGTATTTTATGACATTCTGTCCAAGGTGCATGTACTTGTAGGCATTAGTGCGCAAGTATCGCCAAAGACGATAATAATAATATGATAATAACATTATTATTATTATCTATCATGCTGTTTTTTTTTTGTTTTGGCAGAAATACCGTAGTAGGTGGTAGGGCTTGCTTTTTTGTTTGGTGGTGGTGGTGCTTTTTCGTTGTGATAATTTCTGTGTGTACTCGAGTAGACTACTCAGAATTGCTGCGGCCGCGCTTTCAACCAACTTCGCGCAGAGGGCTCGCAACCTCCACTCTCCCTCCACTCAGGCACCCACGTTCTCTCAATCAACTCTCCCCCTTCCCCCTCCCCTTCCCCTTCCCTCTCTCCTCCCTCTCCTCTCCCGCTTCTCTGCTTCGACCGTCCTGAACCTTCGCTCGCTCGCTTGCGCATTTGGTTCTGGTTTTTGTCGTCCTCACTTCCCCTTCCCTCCCTCCCTTCTCCTCCTCCTAGCCTCCACACACACTCGCTCACCCGTTTTTACCCTACTCGCTCTAGTGTGCCCTACTCTCCCAGCCGTAGCGTATTTACATAGCATCTCCGCGTCGCCCCTGTCAGCCGCCAACTGCTAGAGAGAGACCTCTCACTCCCCTCTCACCCTTCACAACTTCGTACCCCCCTCCCTCCTGTCCTCAACCTCCTTACCCCCTCCCAATTCTTGGTTTAATAACTTGCTGCCCCAACTGTTATTACCGTTCAAAACTCGGAGCATCCGATTGTCTCTTATCCAACGGGTCTGGTTATTTTTCGAAACCCAGAGAGGCTACTCGAAGCTACGCCAATTCTATCCCTTTCCCTACCGCTCGGCACCAACCCCCCTGGTGGTTCGTCTACTCCACACATCTGCTTTCCGTCCGTTTCCTGGCATAGCTTTGGAGTTCCCTCTATAATATTTGCCTCCACTCGTTTCTACACTTCGCTGGCCGAATATTGGGTCTTGACCTATTCCTCATTTATCTCTCCTAGAGCTGAGTGTGAACTTTCGTGTCCTACGCTCGCCACGGTTACTGTCGGCACATTTCACTCACCAATTATCTTCTCGGGTCGGACAGAGCAGCTATTGTGTGGTTACTTGATTTCTGAATTAGTATTTGCTGCCAAAAGATACTTGGTTCATTTGTCACTAGAGATTTATGACGTTGACCGTTGAAACGGGTGTTCCCCCGTCTCCCAATCCACAACAAGGAACTTCTTGTCCGAGCAACCAGCTGAACGGTTCTCGAAGACGGTATACAGTTGGATCTCCAACTTCTTCTAATTTCAAACCAGTCATCGTTTATCCCCCTTCCCCTCAATTTCTCCCTCTTTTATCGCCTAATACAGAACTTTCTCCTCATCCTCGCAGCTTCTCAACTGAGCAGCGCTCGAACACCAGAGGCGTTTCTCCATCACCTCGGGCAATTCGCCGCCAGGTCTCAGGATCACCGGAACGTGGTGCTCAAGATAGATTGCAAGGGACTGGTGGTTCTTGGTTAGGGAATGGGCGGAAAAATTACGGGCAACAGTCTGCTGGAACAAGGTATACTTCGCCAACGATGGCTGGAAGGAAGAACGAGTCTGGGCCGTCGATGACACTACCTCACACACGGCCTCCCTTTAAGAACCAGAGAGCGAATTCATCGACCCAATCCAATTCGCTACCTTCCACACCAAACCACCATCCTCGTCAAGCCAATGGAGCCTCTCGGAGCCCTTCGCCAACGCCTGCTCTTGATTCGCCGAGGTCGGCGGCGTCAGAGCCACTCATTCCATCTATCCAGAAGGCGCCGGTGGTATCTCCTAGAACATGTATTTATGAGACAGGGCTGGCTAACATCCGAAGGCGGATGCCGTACTCTTTGGGAATCGATAAGCTTGGGAACGAGAAGCCAAAGGCCGAAAGGTTATCGGTCGAACAGGAAGGGAAGTTTACGGAAGATATGAAGAGTTTATTCGAGAAATTGAAGCCGAGCGAGGCTAGCGGCGAGCGGAGGCGGAGGTTTTTGGAAAAACTTGAGAGACTGTTGAACAAGGAGTGGCCAGGTCATGACATACAGGTGCACGCTTTTGGGTCAACTGAAAATCACCTTTGCATGATTGATTCAGATAGTATGTTCCTATTCATAGTTCTTTAGTACTGGGCTAACTTTGTGTAGTTGATGTGTGTATAAAGACCAGTTGGGATGGGCTCAAGTCAACATGTTACTTGGCAGCGAGGCTTGCTAAATGTTTGTTCCTCGGATTATGCTTTTTGATAAAGAGAGGGTGGTCTAATGAATATCATAGGTGGCATGGAGCGGGTGGTTTGTGTACCTGGAGCTAAGGTTCCAATCGTAAAGATCTGGGACCCTGAGTATCAGGTTGCATGTGATATGAACGTCAACAGCACTTTGGCCTTGGATAATACCAAGATGATTAAAACCTATGTTGAGATCGATGAGCGGGTTCGGCCGCTTGCCATGATCATCAAACATTGGACAAAAAAACGGGTATTGAACGATGCTGGTGAGTTGGAGCTTGGTATTACCTGCTCGGATAGATTCTGACACATGTCACAGCTGGTGGTGGAACCCTGAGCTCCTACGCCTGGATTTGTATGATTTTAAACTTCCTACAGACTAGGGATCCACCTATCCTGCCCGCTTTACATCAGAGGCCCCATAAAAAACGGCCCCCTATAAACGGTGTTGATATATCTTTCGATGACGATATCGAGACTTTGAAGGGGTTTGGGCGCAATAACAAGGAAACCTTAGGGGAGCTGCTTTTTGCCTTTTTCAAAAAGTACGGGCACGAGCTAGATTACGAGAAGAAGGTCATATCAGTCCGCCATGGAAAGCTTCTGTCTAAGGAAGAAAAGAATTGGCAGTACCTTCAGAATAACCGACTTTGTGTTGAGGAGCCATTCAACTTTACTCGAAATCTGGGTAACACAGCTGATGACTCGTCCGTTCGCGGACTTCATTTGGAATTCAGGAGAGCCCATAAAATACTATCAGAGGATGCAGATTTGGCTGCTGTTTGTGAGCAGTACGAATTTCCTCCTGGGGAGCCTCATATATCAATACCGGTCCAGCAGCCGGCGCATCGCCCTGTTACCCTCTCTCGTAGTTATTCTAACCACAAGCCACGCGGGGGATATAATAACAGAGGCAACCGGCCGCAGCATTATATGAATGGTAACCGGAGTGGAAGCCGGAAGCCCGGTAACAACAATTATAACAATCATTCTAACAATGTTCCTCTCCAGCATCACTATTTATCGCCTGAGATATTCGGATATGTGCAGACCCCACAAGAGCAACTACTAGCTTTACAGGCCCAATTTCATCATGCGCGTGTTGCCCATGCTCAGCTCGCGCAAGCTCATGCTCACGCCCAGCTGCATGGGCAGCAGACTCAGACCCAGGCCTCTGGTGGCTCTGCCAATGCCCATGGATCTACGCTGACACCCCAAGACCTTGCAGCTATGAATCCTTTATCGTCCTACGCATATTTTGCACAGCTCTGGGGGATGAACTACTACTATCCTTCCCCATCACTACATAGCGAACTACCGACACAGATGGCTCCACAGGTGGCGAGTGGAGTGAATGAGTCTAGGCAGCGGGTTGGCCAGCGGCGGCATAACGGGTATAATGCGGGGTCAAGGTCCCAGTCTCAACCTCCCCCATTATCTGAGCTGTATTCGATACCAAGTTATAGGCGTGGGGGGTCGTCTACAACAGGTGTTACTGGTTCGGAGGATGATGATTCTGCCGATCTCTCTTCCAACGGTAACCCAGCAACCCCCCCTGAGGAGGAGCCGGATGAGTATGTTGGTTACTATGCATATGGTGGGTCACTGCAAAGTGTTCCAGCGGTTGTTGACTCGGTCGGTGAGGAAGAAGAACCCTTTGTAGAGCAAAAGTCTATCGTTGATCGTCAGTCAATCTCACTTGGCGGGCCAGGCTCATTTGAGGATCGTGGACCAGTCATCGTCAATGGGTCTATCTCGACATCTTCGGTTCCATATCCTGATACTCCGTATTCAGGCCTTCCGTTCCCTTCCGACGAGTTGTATCAGTACGATGGGTCTATGTCAGGTGTAGATCTGGGCGAGTCTGAGAGACCTGGTGGCAAATCTCTGGATTATTCGAAGGGTACCAAGAACGATACGTCTTCCCTCGCCCAGAAGCTCCTCGAGGTGCATATTCAAGCAGCCGTTGGACACCCTGAGGCAGGATTTACTAGCTCTACCCCGATACAAACATATACCAATGGACCGTCTTCGGCGAGTGTCTCTACCTCGAGTCTCCTTTCTTCGCCACAAAACACGCAGCCGTCCCAAGTGACATCTGACGATGATGCGGTTACTTCCGTCTCTCCTAGGCTATCGCCTAACTTGCGTCAACGCGCGGCTAGGGAGCAACTTCTGTGGAGCAATGCTAGAGTTCCACCTGTCGATAATGCTAAGCCCAAGATGGCTGGTCCTTCGCAGGAAGACCTTGCTCCGCCTCTGACGCCCGCATCTGAGGCTCGATCTCCGTCGCCCACACCTGCACTAATATCGGCGCCAACTCAAATGCCGGCTTCGGCGAAGAAGGAATCTAGCAATACCTTGCCACCAAAGTCTGGGTATAATGGGCATGGTGGAAGGAGAAGTGGGAAAAATCATTCTGCACAGGTGCCTCCCACTCCAACGGATAAGTCATCCAAGAATTCTGGTGTGTCTAGAGGCAACGGGAATAGCAATAACCCCAAGCAAAACTCTGGGACTAAGTCTGATACAAAAACATCCTTCAAGTTGCGCAAGCCCAAAAAGCGGAGCTCACCTAAGCCAAATGATTCTCCTCCTATTAACGAAGCGGACCGGAAGGGTGGATAAGTTGACTTTTCTCTCTTTTCTTCTATACTCTCGCCTAGCTGCTAGGTATTTAGGGCAGAGCGGAGTTTGTACGATGGAATTGTTGATGACAAAAAGTGATGACTCTGGCGCAGGAGTGTAATTGATTGTTTTTTCCCCGACTCTATTTGCCGTTGGCCCCTGTTTCGTGCCTTTTCTTTTGTTTGCACTTGGGATTAGTGACGGCAGGTTTTCAGAATGCGTGGTTTTTATTTCCTTTTCTTCCTCGGCATTTCTTTCTTGCCCCCTTTCCCGTGATATTACAGAATCGATGCCAATTTCTTGGTCTGCCATATCTCATTAATACGGAAACGGGACTGATTCATGGTAACTGCATTGTTCATATCATTTTTATCACTTTTCTTCCCCTGATTGTTTTTGTATTCCCGCTTTGGTTTCTTTCCCACTGGCTTATTTTTAAATTTTTCCTTTTTGATGTTTGCGTTATTTCGGGGCTTACTCTTTTATAAAAACACCTTTTTTCACTTTTTTCACTTTCCTTTTCCGTTTTTTCCCCCCTTGTTATTTTGCTTTTTCGCGTGATGGAGGTAACTTGTGGAGTTGGATGCAGCCTGGGAGAAGAAGGCTCGGGAATTTGTAAAGAACGGTTTTTTTCTTTCGTTGCTCTTTTCTTTTCCTCCATTTCTCTATGTATTGCCATAACAAGCAACCAGGCACAGCAAATGGTTTTCTCGGCCCCCACAGAGAAATAGCCCGAAGCATCGCCATCGCCATCATGGCAAAGACCACATGTTTTCTCTTTTTTCTTCTTTTTTTCCCTCTTCAATTCTTATCCATTGGCAGCATTTCTTTTGTGTTAATTCTTTTGCTCACCTATAGGGCCTTTGTTATATTCTTATATACCGGTTTTTCCCCCCCTTTTATTGCGTTTTTGCTCTTTTTTCGACAAGTCTTTTTACCATGGGATGGAGCGGATGCGGATGGATTGGTGTCTTGTTTGGGAGTCTTTGCTTTTGTTAGTTTCCTTTTTATTTATATATACATTATATCTGGCTCTTTCTTTACCTGTTCATTTGTACCGTAGTCTTTTTTCTTTTTCTTTTTTTTCCCCCCCCTCCTGTCACTTTTCGTTTGTATTAGAAGTTGTAGATGGTCTTTGATTGAATTGAAATGGTTGAATGGAAATGGGAAACATTGGTGGTAGGGGTTGGGGGTGTGTGTGTATGTGTATATGGTAGTCTATGGTAGAACGGGCTGGATAGAAAAATAATACTCGTGTTTGGGGTGGGGAAGAATAAGAAGAAAGTTGTCGAAAATAAACTTCCGTTTTTGATATCATTGGTGAGGAAGGATGGTGGGGATACAGGCTTTCGGGTGATTAGCCTTGTTCCGGGTGGCGGGTGCCTACGGTACGGCACGCTGCAGATCGTTGGTGTCCGGGAAAGCGTTGCCGGTTGCGCCGACTCGAGGCTTGCAGTATGATACAGTAATGCTTAAATGACAGCCTACGGTGTTTTTACCGGATCGTTGTTATAGGGTGTGGTGCGGATTTGTCGTACTGGGCCACGGTAGACTATACCGGTATTAGATTTATGCTAATTGTAGTGGGTAGACCAAAAGTACAAAAAGTATGATAAGGTAAGTAAATACTATACTCCGCTCCCTCCCTCTATAATGCCAATGTACATATTTGAGAAACCATGAATTAGGCGTGACCGTAACAACAGGAAAACCAAGAAAGAAAAAAGAAAGAAGCCATCCAATACAGGTGGTGGACTAGACTTCCTGTTTTAATTCCACTTCTTTATTGCCATCGGTGCTACTAGCGATATCGCTGCTGCAGGACTTCTCGTTGACGGGCGCGGGCGATGCCACCGCCGCTGGTGCCACGGTAGCATTGGCCTCCTTCTCCGCCTTACGCTGCCTCCGGGTGCGGAATAGCCATACCCAGTGAGAGATGAATATCCCGGACTCGAGGATGATAACGACGAGGTACAGCACCCCGCCGAGGTAATCGAAGGTATGTTGCGCGACGAGGCTCATGATGGAGAAGAACGCTCCGAACCAGTCGATAGACAAGAACACGAAATCTATCCCCCCCAAACCCACATCCCTATTAGCTCTCCCCTCCTCTCTCACTCACTCGTGCATCTAATGAGAACTAACCAATCCCGACAACCCTCCCCCGTCTCTTCCAAATCTCGAAATAGGGCGGAATCAAGCCGGCACCTAGCAATATCGATGCGATAATGCCGACTATTAACATCGGCCACTCGATGCCGCGGTCGTAGACCGGCTGCAGGGTGAGGATTAGCGCTATTTCGATGCCGGCGCAGACAGCGGCTACCCCGAGGGCTAACAAGCTGGAGGACCAGACGGCCCAGCCGGAGGAGTAGTGCAGGCATTGCGCCCAGGAGATTAGAGAGAGAGAGGCGAAGGCTTGAGGTTGGATTTGTATGGGGATGTTGAGATTCTTGATAAGATTGTGTTAGCTGAGGAGTGTGATTGGTGGGTGGCAAGCCGACGTGAGGGGATGGGGTTGGTCGGTTGATTGGGTAGAGGAATTGTCTAGGAGTAGCTAATTATACCATACCTGAATCACTGCATAAGCTCCGAATGGAGCCCCAGCTATAATCATACATCCAGTTAGTAATTGGGCGGATGAATTGGAGAGGTAGAGCAAACAAACCAAAACCCCAAACCAACATCATTATCGCTGGCAATCCCTCCGTGGACTTATTCCTATAATTATACCAAATCTGCGGAATCAACTGGATGCACCAGAGCACGGTTCCGATAGTTCCCAGGACGTTGGCTGCTGGGGGGATGGACTCCTGCGCAGGCATATTTGCTATATTGGGTTTGTTACTGGATTATCGATATTTACTTATATTGTTAAGCGACTGTGCTTGTCGAGTTGAACCAATAGGCAAGCAAGCAGACTCTCTGGCTAGAGAAGGTTAGGTCGTCTTTGCTGTGTGGTTGGTTGGTTGGTGGAGGGGGGGAGGGAGGAGTGGTGGTGGTGGCGGTGACTATAAAGACCAGATCAGACGAACGAAAGGGAAAACCTCTTGTGGATATATGATATATAAATATCTGACCCCGTAGAGAGCCCTTACCTTTCTTCCCTTCGCCCAAGCGTGTGCTGGCGGCAATTGCAGCATGCGTGCGGAAATGGATACATAGGGCTGTGATGTGCGAGTTCCACTTTGGCTACCGCATTATGGTTAAGATGGCTTTTTGCGGCGATGAAGGGAAAGGTGGGGATTTCTCGGGTGGTTGAGATAGGGATTCGATTACTACTATTGAATTAGCGTAACCCCCTCGTCCTTGGGGGAACACTGCAAGGGTAGTGCTATGATTGTGCGTCACTGTGAGTGATAGTACTGTGGACTCGGGGAACACCGGGTTTGGGGTTTTTTAACTTGGGTCGTCCGGCGGTTTCTCTTTACTGTGCCTTGGTTGCAGTTTTCTCACTCCAGGAAGTACGATACGAGGATTGTACAAGTACTAATACAGTACGGTACTTACAGCATCTTAAGACTGCAGTAATGCCCAGATGACAAAGCGCTGGTGGTATACCGGTCATCCAACAAACCACCAACAAACGCCCCTCCTTCCCCCGAATTCATACCAATGAAAAAGGAAGGAATTTCGTGGTGTCTACAACCACAGTGGAGTCCAATTTCCCCCGCATCTGTAGCTATTACGTTACGCTAACCTAACTACTTTGTGGCATCAAACAGTCTCCACTGCTCCTCTACCTGTCCTAGACCCATGCACCTAGCCCTTTCGGGCGCCGGTGCATTTCGGATGCCAGGTAGCCCTGCCTGGGTATGACTAGACGGCTGCATTCGAAGCTCACTGCTGCAGTCAAGGGCTGGGTTGGGAATTGCCATAATCTAACGAGCTGAGCTGCTGCCAAGATAGCAAGCGGTACGAGAAGGCCCGAGGAAAAAAAAGATCTTTGGAAGGGTCCATTGTGGCTTGGGCAGTGTCACTTGCTGTATTTTGTTGAATTAGGAATACAAGGTAAGCAGGCTAGGCTACCGTGCTCCCACCTATCGACTTAGCGTACGTACTTGTACCTGCTACCAGTGTCGGCATGGACCCCTAAGTAACACCTTTATTAAAAATTGCAACAGTGGTACAAGTTGCCTTCCCGTTCCCTGGAATGCGGTGAAAGCGCGTATCGCCGCATCTACCGGCCTGGGGAGTACCGTGCTCCCTCCTGTACTGATTAGGCTTCGAAATCCAGGGCTGTATCGCCTCGCCCGCCACTGCCGCACTTTGGCTGCGGGAGCCTTCCTAGATATGGATATAAGCTTTGAGTTAAATAAGCTCCGGCTTATGATGTGCATGGAAGGAGCGCAAGGAAGGCATGGAAGGTTGGTATCTCTGTTTACTGTGCCTGTTAACATACCGGGGCAACCAATAGGGGGGGGGGGGGGTAGCGGACAGCCCTACCAACTTTGGCTTTTAGTACCGTACTTGTCCCAGGCCATAAGTACCCGAAAATGAAGGGGGATCATTTGTATGGGGGCACAGACATGCACGGATGTTTTGCCATATATTTCTTTTAATCCCTGTTTTCGGGTACTTATGGCCTAGGACAAGTACTAGGGTTATTGGTGGATCGCTCGCCGTCCTCTCTGTTCGTTGTGCCCTCCACTGTTACTAAAAGAAGCGTAACCCCAATCCGGCGACTTGAGTATCATACCTCAGGGAAAAATGAGTAATCACAGCGCATGGCAACTTATTGGTCGAGAATCCCTCAAGCCTTTTCTGCTCCTGGCATCTAGAGGCATGCGGAATTATCCTTGGATGAGGTGGTAAGGCCCCTGTGGACAGTACAGTTACAGCGCTCGTAGCTACCGCCGCCGTGAAGCAGCTTGGTGGTTCATCGCCCTGAGATACCGGCGAACTCGTTAAGCTTGTCTCGGGCTTGGGATTTTAGAGATTTTCTTTGTTTGGTTTATGTTTATGGACTAGCTTAAGCTAGAGAAATTGAATTCACGTGTCCCTCATGGTTGGTGTACTCGAGTACTCGATCACCCTACCACGACTTCTGGCACTGTGCATGATTGGCAAGGCGGGGGGATAGGCAGGCTTTGATTGGGAAATTGGGGGGGGGGGGCGTAAAGCATTAAGTTAGGAATGGCAATTAAAGACTGGCCCTAGTTGATATTTGTCCTATTGCCCTGCATGTGGTTGATGCCGGTGAATAGTCAATAGTGGGCGCAAGCGTCCACTGGCGTGATGTCCGGTGCAAACAAGAGGGTGGCGGGTTTCATATCACGGGCACCGCAGTGCTCACAATCTCGGTGGTGCAGCGCAGCAGTATTGATAAGACTGTGGGCACCCGTATGATACGATACGAGTGCTCGCCCTAGGCAAGAAGCACCCGGATTGTAGCTAGAAGAATGAAAATCAGGTTACAAGCACCCGGAAATTTAGAGGGGAAAAGCAAGGATGTTTCTGGAATATTTCGCGCTTCCTCAACGCAGCCTTCACTTCCCCCATGCCTGCGCACTTCTTGCCTGGGACTAGCACGCACAATACAGTTAACTACCATGTAGGTCTGAGTCTTTGAGGCTTGTGGGGAGCGGTAGGACCTTTATCGATAACTATCCGGAGTCGACCAGGTCGACGGATTATGATACTAATATGATGATACCTTAAAGTGCATAGTATGCTGGACAGGCATGTTATCAAACAAGGTACGATGTATCCATGGTCCTCACAATCGCGATACCAGCAATCGAGATTACACTTGGTCCAGACCAATCTCCCACACCTCCGCCGTTACACAGATCGAAGTTCACGTTACGCAATCACGTGACCAACTAATCAAGCAAGCCAACCGCCTGCGCCCGTTGGAAAACCAATCGTCGTCGCTGTATCATAACTTACGTTATCCATCCCATCTCAACCTATCCTATCCTACCGTCGCATCCACCGTACTCTACCAATTTTAATACCAATTCCCACGATACCCTCTTTCTCCGCCCAATAGTCTTAACCCTCGACCCCACTCGCTACTAAACCATGGCGGGCCTAAAAACCATAATCGGCCTTTCATTCGTACCCCCTCCCCCCCCCCCCCCCCCAATCCCCTACGATGTGATATTTACAACTAATAACCCCCTACCATAGATCCTAGCAATCGGCTTCCTCCTCGTCATCCTCTCGAGCGCCCTCTTCAACAATTACTTCCCACTACTGGTAGTAGCCAACTACGTCCTAACACCCCTTCCGAACGCCATCTGTGCGCGCGCCGCCTCTTCCTCCTCCTCCTTCTACACCGATGGACCGGAGAGCGGCGGCGTGGTCGAACTGGGCCAGTTCTTGACGGGCTTCTTGGTGGTTATGGGGATTGGTTTGTTTTCCGCTTTTTCCTCGCGTGGGGTGGGGTGGGGTGGGGATGCGATGCGATGGGGCTGACGGTGGTTTTGGGGGGGTTAGCGTTGCCGGGCGTGCTGGCGCATTCGGGGATTATTAATTTTCCCGCTATGATTATGGCGGTGGTGGGTGGGTTGTTGATTTATGGGACTATTATTTGCTTTGGGATGGTTTTTGGGGACGGGGAGGAGGGGGATGTAGGGTTTTAGGGGCAAATTAGGGGGGGGGGGGGGGGGAAAAATTTTTAA
>Ga0307517_10005563_pt1 | contig 18935 bp, 15 predicted proteins | sample 23_EM_MG_FD_194515 | JGI IMG/M metagenome (GOLD analysis project Ga0307517, IMG submission 194515) | Populus trichocarpa ectomycorrhiza microbial communities from riparian zone in the Pacific Northwest, United States - 23_EM | ecosystem: Host-associated > Plants > Roots > Unclassified | place... | reverse complement strand
CTGGGCCGCCGGGTAGCGTTCGCCCGCGGCGGCGCCGTTGGGGACGGCGCGCTCGATGGCCGCCAGGTCGGCCGCGTCGAGGACGACGTCCACGGCGCCGAGCGCCTCGCCGAGCCGCTGGCGGGTCCGGGCGCCGATGAGCGGCACGATGTCGTGGCCCTGCGCGAGCACCCAGGCGATCGCGATCTGGGCCACGGAGACGCCCTTCTGCTCCGCGATCTTCCGCAGGGCGTCGACGAGATCCAGGTTCCGGTCCAGGTTGTCGCCCTGGAAGCGGGGGCTCATCGCCCGGAAGTCGTTCGCGGCGAGCTGCCGGTCGCGGGTGAAGTGCCCGCTGATCAGCCCGCGCGAGAGCACCCCGTACGCGGTGATGCCGATGCCCAGCTCCCGGACGGCCGGCAGGATGTCGTCCTCGATGCCGCGCGAGATGAGCGAGTACTCGATCTGCAGGTCGGCGATCGGGGCGATGGCCGCCGCCCGCCGGACGGTGTCGGCGCCGACCTCGCTGAGGCCGATGTGGCGTACGTATCCGGCCTCCACCAGCCCGGCGATCGCGCCGACCGTTTCCTCGATCGGGACCTCGGGGTCGACGCGGGCGATCCGGTAGACATCGATGTGGTCGACGCCGAGCCGCTGGAGCGAGTACGCGGCGAAGTTCCTCACCGCCGCGGGGCGGCCGTCGTAGCCGTACCACTCGCCGGCGGGACCGCGCAGGGCGCCGAACTTGACGCTGGTGAGCGCCTTTTCGCGGTCGGCGGGGGCGGCCGTGCGCAGGGCCTCGCCGATGAGGAGTTCGTTGTGGCCCATGGCGTAGAAGTCGCCGGTGTCCAGGAGGGTGATGCCGGCGTCGAGGGCGGCGTGGATGGTGGCGATGGACTCGGTCCGGTCGGCGTCGCCGTAGAGGGCGGACATGCCCATGCAGCCCAGCCCGAGGGCGGCGACGGCGGGGCCGGTGGTGCCGAGGGTGCGGTCGGGGTTCAGCACGGTGAGCAGCTCCTCTTGCGGGTGTCCGAGGGGTGGTGACACGGCAAGAGTGACACGTGGACTGACAGATTTCAATATCTGTCAGTCCACGTGTGTGACCGGTCGGGCCTAGCCCAGGCGCGGGTCCATCGTCCTCAGGCGAAGGCTCATCAGCGTCGTGACCACGACGCCCGCCACCTGCACCAGCAGCACTGTCACCAGCGCGTCCCGCATCCCGTGCGAGGGCGCGAGGGAGAGGAAGAGCGTGCCGAGCGTGGCCACGCCCAGCGCCAGCGAGGTCTGCTGGGTGGTGACCATGACGCCACTGCCGACCCCGGCCCGCTCGGCCGGCACGCCCGTCAGCACGAACCGCATGAGCAGCGGCAGTTGCAGCCCCTGCCCGAACCCGGCCAGGGCCAGGGCGGGCGCCAGGTCCAGCGTGGACAGCCCGGACCAGTCCCGGGCCACGGTGAAGGCGAGCAGCACCAGGCCCACGCCCTGCATGACGCCGCCCGTCGTGACGACACGGCTGCCGTACCGGTTGACCAGGCGCGGCCCGGCCAGCGAGGCCGCGAAGAACGCCGCCGCGAGCGGGGTGAGCGCCAGGCCCGCCTTCACAGGCCCGTAGTGCAGGCCCTCCTGCATCGCGACCGCGACCACGAACATGAAGCCGCCGAAGCCGGTGGCGAACGGCAGCACCATCGGCAGCGCCCGCCGCATCCCCGGCAGCTCGAACAGGCTCGGCGGCACCAGCGGTGTCCGCCCGGCCCGGTCCGCGCGCCGCTCGACCAGGTAGAAGGCGGCGGCCGCGAGCGGGAAGGCGGTCAGTGACACCCAGGTCCACAGCGGCCAGCCCGCGGCACGGCCCTCCGTCAGCGGGGCCAGCAGGGTCAGCAGCGACACCGCGAGCAGTACGGTCCCCGGGCCGTCGACCGGCGCCGGATTCGCGGAGCGGGTCTCGGGCACCGTACGCACCGTGAGCACCAGCCCGGCGACCGCGACCGGCACATTGACCAGGAAGATCGCCCGCCAGTCCGTCCCCGCGATGTCGGCGGCCACCAGCACCCCGCCCAGGATCTGGCCCGCCACCATCGACAGGCCGGCCGTGGCGCCGAAGAGGCTGATCGCCCTGGCGTGCCGCTTGCCGCTGGTCGAGGAGTGGATCGTCGCCAGCACCTGCGGCATCATCAGCGCCGCCGCCGCGCCCTGCGCCACCCGCGCCGCGACCAGCGCCCACGCGCTCGGCGCCAGCCCGCAGGCCAGCGAGGTCAGCCCGAACGCGGCCATCCCGGCGAGGAACAGCCGGCGCCGCCCGAACATGTCGCCCAGCCGCCCGCCGAGCACCAGCAGGACGGCGTACGCGACCCCGTAACCGGCGACCACCAGTTCCAGGACGGCGGCGGAGGCGTGGAGGTCGGCGGAGATGGTCGGCAGCGCGACATTGACGATGAAGAAGTCGATGAGCGGCAGCGAGGCCCCGAGCAGCACGGTGAACAGCCCGAGGGCGGACAGTGTCGGGGGCGAGGCCGCCGGGGGCGAGGGCGCGGCAGGCTTGCCGACTATGCGGGTCACCTCGGGGAGCACCCGGGCGCGGGAACGAAGGCCGGCGGTCTGTTCAATCGATTCGGTCACGACCACTACAGTGGTCCTCTTCCCAAGGTGGTACCAGAGAGCGTTTATCCAGGTATAAGAACCACCCGCTAATGCCTTGAACCTCCGCAGGCCGTGCGCCACCCTGGAGGTATGACCACCACCGCCGCGGCCCGGCAAGAGCTCGCCCACTTCCTGCGCAGCCGCCGCGAACGCATCTCCCCCGAGCAGGTCGGCCTGCCGCCCGGCCGCCGCCGGCGCACCCCGGGGCTGCGCCGCGAGGAGGTCGCCAACCTCGCCGCCGTCGGTGTCACCTGGTACACCTGGCTCGAACAGGCCCGCGACATTCAGGTCTCCGCCCAGGTCGCCGACGCCATCGGCCGCGCCCTGCTCCTCGATCCCCATGAGCGCTCCCACCTCTTCGTCCTCGCGGGCGTCCCCGACCCCGCCCCTTTCGCCTCCTGCCCGGGCATGTCCGACCAGATCCGCGAGGTGCTGGAGCGCCTGGAACCCATCCCCGCCGCCGTCGCCAACAGCCGCTGCGATGTCATCGCCCACAACCGCACCTACGGCCGCCTTGTCGACGACCTCGACGCCCTCCCCTTCGAGGACCGCAACGTCATGTGGCTGATCCTCACCCATCCCCTCTGGCGCGAGGCACTCCCCGACTGGGAGGAGTCCGCCCGCATCGTCGTCGGCAAATTCCGCTCCGCCATGGCCGAACACCTCGCCGAGCCCACTTGGAAGGCGCTCGTGAAGCGCCTCCAGCTCGCCTCTCCAGAATTCTGCGAGTTCTGGGACCGCCACGAGGTCCTCGAACCCGAGGGCCGGGTCAAGCGCTTCATCAACCCCCACGTCGGCCTGATGTCCTTCGTCCACACCAGCCTCTGGCTCGGCCCCCGCCAGGGTCCCCGGCTGACCACCTACACCCCCGCCGACGACGTGACCCGCGAGCGGCTCGACCGGCTCTACGAGATCGCGCTGGCCCGCGACGCGGCTCCCGTACCGGCCTGAGATCCGGCACGGGCGCCTACCGCCAGGCGCGCAGCCGCTCCCGGGCCTCCATCAGGGCGAAGCCGAGCAGATTCAGCCCCCGCCAGCTCGCCGGGTCCGCGGTGCGCTCGTCGTCGGCGGCGAGGCCGATGCCCCAGACACGGTCGAGCGGGCTGGCCTCGACGAGCACCCGCGAGCCGGTGCCGAGCAGGTACTCGCGCAGGGCGGTGTCCTGGCCGAACTTGGCGACGTTGCCGTCGACGACCAGGTCCCAGCGGTGGCGTATCCACGTGTCCTCGTCGAAGCCGCGCACCTGGCGGCCGAGCTTCTTGGCGGCGCCCGGCTGAGGGGCGCCGAGGATGCGGGCCAGCGCCGCGTCGTCGCCGAAGAGGCGGGCCTTGCCGGCCATCATCCAGTGCTCGGCGGTGGGGTAGGTGACGCCGTCCACCGTGAAGGGGGAGGGCCACCACTGGCTCAGGCTGCCCTGGCCGATGGCGCCGTCGCGCTGGGGACGGTGGCCCCAGAAGAACAGGTACTTGGGCCGGGCGCCGCGTTGGGTCAGCCCGGCGAGCTCCTCGCGGCTGCGCGCCTCTGCGGGCGAGGGTTGCTGAGTCTTCGTCATGTGACAGACCGTAACGCGAGGGTCTGACAGTGGCCTCCGAATTACCGCGCGGGCCCTCGCTGCCGCCCCTACCGCTCCAGCTTTGTCATGACTCGCTGCAGCACGGCGAGATCGTCCTCGTCCAGCTCCCGCAGGGCCGTCGGCGGGGTGCCGAGGATGCGTTCGGCCTCCGCCGCCGCCGCGGCGCCCGCGGGCGTGGCCGTCACGATCTTGGAGCGGCGGTCCGTGGGGTGGGGGGTGCGCTCCACGAGCCCGCGCCTGGCCAGATCGTCCACGACCAGCGTGGTGTACGGGCGGTCGGTCATCAGGTCGGCGGCGAGGTCGCCGAGCTTGATGGGGGAGGCGGCTATACGCCGGAGGGCCTTGACGCGGAAGAAGCTCATCCCCAGGGCGTCGCAGACCTCGCGGCGGCGGTCGTTGTCGAGCACGAGCGCGCGCATGGCGGTCCAGATGCGGGTGGGGTCGGTCATGGGGTGGTCGTCACCACGCGCTTCGGCGCCGCTGGTGCTGCCAGCAGTGAGGCGGTCCGCTCCGCCGTGCCCGCCGCCCAGCGCCCGGTGGTGAGGAGGCCGACGAGCAGGACGACGGCGCCGCAGCCGGCGATGACGCCCCACGCGGTGGTGTGGAGGCCCGCGGCGATGAGAGCGCCCATGACGGCGACGCCCAGGGACTGGCCGATCTGGCGGCTGGTGGAGGCGACGGCGGCGGCGACACCGGCCTGGGTACGGGGCATGCCGGAGACGGCCGTGTTGGTCACGGGGGCGTTGACGAAGCCGAAGCCGATGCCGAACAGGACGTACGCCGTGTACAGGAGCGCGTCGGAGGAGGCGGCGTCCATCGCCGTGAAGAGCAGGCCGCTGGCGGTCATCGTCGCGCCCGCGAGCACCAGCGACAGGCGGGGGCCCCGGGTGCCGACCAGGCGTCCGGACAGCGGGGCACAGACCAGGGCCATGGCGGCCATCGGCAGCAGGTGCAGGCCCGCGTCGAGGGCGGACATGCCGCGGTCGTCCTGCAGGTAGAGCGTGTTGAGGAAGAGGAAGCCGCCCAGCGCGGCGAAGGCGCTCACCGCTATCACCGTCGCGCCGCTGAAGGGCGCGCTACGGAAGAAGCGCAGCTCGATCAGGGGCTCCCGGCGACGCCGCTCGTACGTCAGCAGCCCGGCCAGGGCCACCACCGTGACGGCCACGCAGGCCAGGATCAGCGGCGAGGTCCAGCCTGCCGCCGGGGCCTCGATGATCGCGTACGTGAGGGAGCCGAGCAGCGCCATCACCAGCAGCTGGCCCACGGGGTCCATCCGGCGGGCCTTCGGGGCGCGGGACTCCGGGACGAACAGCGCGGTCAGCACCAGGGCGGCCACACCGATCGGGACATTGATCCAGAAGACCGCGCGCCAGTCCGCGTACTCGACGAGGGCGCCGCCGATGATGGGCCCGGCGGCCATGCTGATCCCGACGACCCCACCCCAGACGCCGATGGCGCGGGCGCGCTCGCGGGGCTCGGTGAAGGTGTTGGTGATGATCGACATGGCGACGGGGTTGAGCATTGTGCCGCCGACGGCCTGGAGCATCCGGAAGATGATCAGCCACCGCAGGTCGGGCGCCAGGCTGCACAGCACGGAGGCCACCGTGAAGACCACCAGGCCGTACTGGAAGATACGGCGGCGGCCGATCCGGTCGGCGGTGGAGCCGGCCAGCATCAGCAGCGAGGCCAGGACGACGGTGTAGGCGTCGATCGTCCACTGCAGACCGGAGACGGAGGCGCCCAGGTCGCCGCGGATGGCGGGCAGCGCCACATTGAGGATGGTGGTGTCGAGACTGACCATCAGCAGGCTCATGCAGCAGATCGCGAGGATGAGCATCCGCCGCCGGGGGCTCGTTTCGGGCATGGGCGCTGACCTCGGACCAGTGGGAGTTAGTTGTACGTGTGTAACGGTTTTACCGTACACCTAAATCCACTCCCGCGCATACGGGAGAATGGTCCCCATGACGACCGCCCCCGCCACGCCCCTCCAGATCGGCCCGCACTCCGTGTGGCCGCCGGTCGTCCTGGCCCCGATGGCCGGGATCACCAATGCGCCCTTCCGGACGCTCTGCCGGGAGTTCAGCGGCGGCAAGGGGCTGTTCGTCAGCGAGATGATCACCACCCGGGCGCTGGTCGCGCGCAACGAGAAGACCATGCACCTGATCCACTTCGACGGCACCGAGAAGCCGCGCTCCATCCAGCTGTACGGAGTCGACCCGGCCACCGTCGGAGCCGCCGTGCGCATGATCGTGGACGAGGACCTGGCCGACCACATCGACCTCAACTTCGGCTGCCCGGTGCCGAAGGTGACGCGCAAGGGCGGCGGCTCGGCGCTGCCGTACAAGCGGAACCTGCTGCGTTCCATCCTGCGCGAGGCGGTCGGGAACGCCGGTGCGCTGCCGGTCACCATCAAGATGCGCAAGGGCATCGACGACGGCCACCTCACCTACCTCGACGCCGGCCGGATCGCCGTCGAGGAGGGCGTCACCGCGGTCGCTTTGCACGGCCGGACGGCCGCCCAGCACTACGGCGGCAACGCCGACTGGGAGGCCATCGCCCGCCTGAAGGAGGCGGTCACGGAGATCCCCGTGCTGGGCAACGGCGACATCTGGTCCGCGCAGGACGCCCTACGCATGATGCGCGAGACCGGCTGCGACGGTGTCGTGGTCGGCCGTGGCTGCCTGGGGCGGCCGTGGCTGTTCGGCGACCTGGTGGCTGCCTTCGAGGAGACGGCCGGCGAATCCGGCATGCGCAAGCAGGCCACGCCGTCGCTGCGCGAGGTCGCGGGCGTCATGCGCAGGCACGCCGAGCTGCTGGGGGAGTGGCTGGAGGACGAGGAGCGGGGCGTCATCGACTTCCGCAAGCACGTCGCCTGGTACACCAAGGGCTTCTCGGTCGGCTCCGAGATGCGGCGCAACCTCGCCATGGCCTCCTCCCTCGCCGAGCTCGACGAGCACCTGGCCGGCCTCCACCTCGACCAGACCTGGCCCGACGGCGCCGAGGGCCCGCGAGGCCGTACGGCCCCCGGCAAGCGGGTCGTCCTGCCGGACGGCTGGCTCGACGACCCGTACGACTGCGCGGTCGCGGGCGCGGACGCCGAGCTGGACACGTCCGGCGGTTAGCGAGGTGACCGCAGTGGTCAGCCCGCGTACCGGGGTGTGGGGGGTTTCGGAACCGGGCCGAAGCGGCCCATCCAGCGGGCGTAGATCCGCTCCCAGGTGCCGTCGGCCCGCAGCCGGTCCAGGACGGCGTTGACGAACCGGACCAGGTCGGTGTTGCGCTTGGCGGTGATGATGCCGTGGGGTTCGAAGGTGAAGGCCGGTCCGACGATCATGGTCTCCGGGTCCTGCGCCTGGAGCCCCTGAAGGATGTGCTCCGTGGTGGAGACCGCGTCGACCTCGCCGAGCTGGAGCTGGACCAGGCAGTCGGTCCAGTCGCTCACCCCGACCGGGACGACCTTCGGCCGGGCCGCCTCCAATGTGGCGATCGAGGTGGTGTCCTTCGCGGCGCAGACCTTGTGCCCGGCGAGGTCGGCGAGACTGCGGGCGGTCGAACTGCGATTGACCAGCACCCGCTGGCCGTCGTGGAAGTAGTCGGCGCTGAAGGCCACCTGCTGCTTGCGCTCGCAGGTGATGGTCACCGAGTGGGCGACCAGGTCGACGGTGCCGTCGGCCGCGGCGGTGAGGCGCTGGGCGGAGTTGAGGGTGCGGAACTCCACCCGGTCCGGGTCACCGAACAGCGCGCGGGCCATCTCGTGGACGAGATCGATGTCGAAGCCCTTCAGATCCCCGGTCCCAGGATCGCGGTAGCCCCACAGGTAGCTGTTCTGGTCGACGCCCGCGATCAGCCGTCCGCGCTTCTGGATGCGGGCCATCGTCGATCCCGACGGCATCGCGGCGCCCGCCGCGGGCAGCGGGCTCATCGGATGGGGGCTGGCCAGCACATCGCAGCCGGCGGCGGAGGCGGACGCGGCCGCCTCCGAGCCCGCCGAATCCCGCTGGGCGGAGAGGGCCGGGCTGCCGGACGGGCTCTGCCCGCCGCACCCGGAGAGAAGAAGCAGGCCGGCCAGGGCGAGTGTGCTCCACCGGGCGGCCCGCCCCTTGCGCTGTGACGGTAACCCTCGCACGTGTCGCCCCTTCCGCTGTCGCGATGGCCGGCTCGTCGAGGCTAACGTTTCGTCAGATCGGGCGTCAATAGGATTGTTGAACGAAATGCTGGCGCAGTGCCCCGGGTACCCGGGTCGGTCAGTCCCTGTCCCCGATCAGGTCCAGCGTCGTCGCCGCCGTCCAGCTGAAGCTGCGGATGCCGCGCCCCTCTCCCGTGTGCGGGTCGACGTACTCGGCGAAGCCGGAGCGCCCGGCGGCGTCCAGCAGCCCCTCCCGGAGCTGCTTGGCGTCGGCCTCGGCGCCGTACTGCCGCAGGCCCCGGTGGAAGAGCCAGGCGATGTTGAACCAGGACGGGCCGCGCCAGTAGCGGGCCGGGTCGAAGGCGGGGGAGAGCAGGTCGTAGCTGGGGAGCAGGTGGACGCGGCCGAGCCCGAAGCGGTCGCCGGAGGCGGTGTGCAGGAGGGCGCGCACGATGTCGTCGGGGAGGCCGGGGATGACCAGCGGGATCAGGCCGGAGGCGCTGAGCTCGTCGATCAGCGCGTCCCCGCCGTTCGCGCCGTTCGCGCTGTTCGCGCGCAGGTCGCGGCAGCGGAAGATCCCCGACGCCGGGTCGTAGAGGCGGTCGATGAGCGCCGACGTGAGCTGCCCGGCCCGCTCGCGGTGCGGGGCGGGGTCGGCGCCGACGGCCTCGGCGATGTCGGCGAGGGCGTGCTCGGAGACGGCGAGCAGGGCGTTGAAGCAGGGGTCCTCGACGGCGAAGGCGTGCTCGATGCGCGTGTCGTCGTAGTCCGCCTCGCGGTAGTCCGTGCACAGCCGTACGTAGCGCCCGTAGTCGAGGTCGGTGGGGCGGTCGGCGGCGTCGGAGTGGGCCAGGTCGCGGCGTACGTACGTCGTGGGGTCGGCGGGGTTGATGCGGGCCAGCGGGGCGTCCCAGCAGGGGCTGTTGTCCCAGCCGGACTCCCAGGGGTGGACGATCGAGGCGAGGCCGTGGCCGCCGAGGTCGCGGTGGACGCGCAGGTAGTCGTGCCACTGGACGAGGCGGGGGTAGAGGCGGCGCAGGAAGCCGAGCCCGAAGGAGCCCTCGGGGTCGGTCTTGTGGACCTCCCACGCGGCGAGGGCGTGGACGGGCGGCTGGACGATGCCGGAGGTGCCGGTGAGCCCGGCCTCGCCGGGGACGCCGACCTGCCAGAAGTCCGGGCCGGGGAAGTAGGCGTCGGCGGGCACGGAGTCGTTGAAGACGATGTGCGGGACGCGGCCGTCCGACAGCCACTGGGCGGAGAAGAGGGTCTCCAGCTCGCGGCGGGCGCGGCGCGGGGACAGATGCCGCAGCCCGATGGCGATGAACGCGGAGTCCCAGCTCCACTGGTGCGGGTAGAGGGTGCGCGAGGGGACGGTGGAGCCGCCGGCCCAGTTGCCGAGCAGGACAGAGGAGGCGGCGGCGCGGAGCCGCTCTGAGTCGGTCACAGCGGAGTCGGTCACAGCTCCTATGACAGCAGCCCATGCCACGACACGACAAAACAATCGGCCACGTCCACCTGATCGTCCGGAGAGTGAGACTGGAGGCGTGATTCTCGCCACGGTTGATAGGAGGTTCGCTCACATGAGCACCGCGAGTGCCAACACACCTCTCCAAGGCGTGGCACTCAGTGCCATCGTTGTCGTCGCCACTTGATCGAGAAAACGACTGCGGAGTGTAGTCGCCATTCCGCTATCGATCACATATCGCGATCATGTGTTCGGGAAATGAAGGAATGGCTGGTATCAGAGAAACCCTGTGATCACTTTCGATCGCTCGGCGGATGGGTGGTTACGCCCATGTGACGTGGTGATGGACGTTCTCCAGCGCCTTCGAGATGGGTACGCTCCCCGCCAGTCAGGGCAACCCGGTCGCGAGGAGAGCAGTCCCGTGTCGGAACGAAACGTAACCAGCAAGTTCGTCTACGACTTCACTGAGGGCAACAAGGACCTCAAGGACCTGCTCGGCGGCAAGGGGGCGAACCTCGCCGAGATGACCAACCTCGGTCTGCCCGTCCCTCCGGGCTTCACCATCACCACCGAGGCGTGCAAGGTCTACCTGGACTCCGGCGCCGAGCCGTCGGAGCTGCGCGACGAGGTGAGTGCGCACCTCGACGCCCTTGAGCAGCACATGGGCAAGCGGCTCGGCCAGCCGGACGACCCGCTGCTGGTGTCCGTGCGATCCGGCGCGAAATTCTCCATGCCGGGCATGATGGACACCGTCCTGAACATCGGACTGTCCGATGAGTCCGTGGCCGGGCTCGCCGCCCAGGCGGGCGACGAGCGCTTCGCGTGGGACTCCTACCGCCGCCTCATCCAGATGTTCGGCAAGACCGTCCTCGGCGTGGACGGCGAGCTGTTCGAGGAGGCCCTGGACGAGGCCAAGCGCGCCAAGGGCGGAGCCGCGACCAGCGACCTCGACCTGGGCGCGGAGGACCTGCGCGCCCTCGTCGACGACTTCAAGGCCATCGTCGCCAAGCAGGCCGGCCGCGACTTCCCGCAGGACCCGCGCGAGCAGATGGACCTCGCCGTACGGGCCGTCTTCGAGTCCTGGAACACCGACCGCGCCAAGCTCTACCGCCGCCAGGAGCGCATCCCCGGCGACCTGGGCACGGCCGTCAACGTCTGTTCCATGGTCTTCGGCAACCTCGGCCCCGACTCCGGCACCGGCGTCGCCTTCACCCGCGACCCCGCCAGCGGCCACCAGGGCGTCTACGGCGACTACCTCCAGAACGCGCAGGGCGAGGACGTCGTGGCGGGCATCCGCAACACGGTCCCGCTCGCCGACCTGGAAGGCCTCGACGCCGCCTCGTACAACCAGCTCATGCAGATCATGGAGACCCTCGAAACGCACTACAAGGACCTGTGCGACATCGAGTTCACCATCGAGCGCGGCAAGCTCTGGATGCTCCAGACCCGGGTCGGCAAGCGCACGGCGGCCGCCGCCTTCCGCATCGCCACCCAGCTCGTCGACCAGGGCCTGATCGACGAGGCCGAGGCGCTGCAACGCGTCAACGGCGCCCAGCTCGCCCAGCTGATGTTCCCCCGCTTCTCGGAGGACGCGCGCAGCGAGCGCATCGGCTGGGGCATCGCCGCCTCCCCGGGCGCGGCGGTCGGCAAGGCGGTCTTCGACTCGTACACCGCCGTCAAGTGGTCCCGCTCCGGCGAGAAGGTCATCCTCATCCGCCGCGAGACCAACCCCGACGACCTCGACGGCATGATCGCCTCCGAGGGCATCCTCACCTCCCGCGGCGGCAAGACCTCACACGCCGCCGTCGTCGCCCGCGGCATGGGCAAGACCTGCGTCTGCGGCGCCGAAGAGCTCGAAGTCGACACCAAGCGCCGCCGCATGACCGCCCCCGGCGGCATCGTCGTCGAAGAGGGCGACCTCGTCTCCATCGACGGCTCCACCGGCAAGGTCTACCTCGGCGAGGTCCCCGTCGTCCCGTCCCCCGTCGTCGAGTACTTCGAGGGCCGCATGCACGCCGGCGCCGACGACGCCGACGAACTCGTCGCCGCCGTCCACCGCATCATGGCCTACGCCGACCGCGTACGCCGTCTGCGCGTGCGCGCCAACGCCGACAACGCCGAGGACGCGAACCGGGCGAGGAGGTTCGGCGCCCAGGGCATCGGCCTGTGCCGCACCGAGCACATGTTCCTCGGCGAACGCCGCGAACTCGTCGAGCGCCTCATCCTCGCCGACACCGACACCGAGCGGGACGAGGCACTCGGTGCCCTCCTCCCCCTCCAGAAGGCCGACTTCATCGAGCTCTTCGAGTCGATGGACGGCCTCCCGGTGACCGTACGGCTCCTCGACCCTCCCCTGCACGAATTCCTCCCCGACATCACCGAGCTCTCCGTACGCGTCGCCCTCGCCGAATCCCGCCGCGACGCCAACGAGAACGACCTGCGGCTGCTCCAGGCCGTCCACAAGCTCCACGAGCAGAACCCCATGCTCGGCCTCCGGGGCGTGCGCCTCGGCCTGGTCATCCCCGGCCTGTTCGCCATGCAGGTCCGCGCCATCGCCGAAGCCGCCGCCCACCGCAAGAACGCCAAGGGCGACCCCCGCCCCGAGATCATGATCCCCCTCGTCGGCACCGTCCAAGAGCTCGAAATCGTCCGCGACGAGGCCGAAACCGTCATCGCCGAGGTCCAGGCCGCCACCGGCACCGACCTCAAGCTCACCCTCGGCACCATGATCGAACTCCCGCGCGCCGCCCTGACAGCGGGCCAGATCGCCGAGGCCGCCGAGTTCTTCTCCTTCGGCACCAACGACCTCACCCAGACCGTCTGGGGCTTCTCCCGCGACGACGTCGAAGCGAGCTTCTTCACCGCCTACCTCGAAAAGGGCATCTTCGGCGTCTCCCCCTTCGAAACCATCGACCGCGACGGCGTCGGCGCCCTCGTCCGCTCCGCCTGCGAAGCCGGCCGCGCCACCCGCCCCGGCCTCAAACTCGGCGTCTGCGGCGAACACGGCGGCGACCCCGAATCCGTCCACTTCTTCCACGAGGTCGGACTCGACTACGTCTCCTGCTCGCCCTTCCGCATCCCCGTCGCCCGCCTCGAAGCGGGCCGCGCCGCCGCGCTCAACAAGGCGGGCAGCGACAGCCGCTGACGCCGGCCCCCAAAGACCATCTCCCACCCTCACCGGGGGCGGCGCCTCGTGCGGAGGCGCCGCCCCCGCTTCCTTTCACGGTCAACGAGTGGCTGCGCCGTATCTACGGCGGAAGGGGGATGACCGCCGTGATCTCCGCTGGGACGGTCGTCATGTCCGGCTGCGGTACGCGGGTGGGACATCCCACGGGGCTCGGGTTGAGGGTGGTGAGGTCCGGCTCCGGGGGCTGCGGGGCGTGGTGGGGGACGTGCCGCATGCCGGCGAAGGGGTTGTGCCAGAAGCGGGAGCGTGGTGTGCGCCAGCTGCGGCGGAGGGCGATCATGCGCAGGCCGAAGGCGCCGAGGGCGGCGGCGGGGGCGGTCCAGACGTTGAGTGTGTGGCAGTGGTGGAGGACGGCGACCGCGCCGGCGCCGAGGAGGGCGGGCAGGGCGTAGTGGTCGCGGTTGGCGCGCAGGACGGAGGGGAGCTCCATGGCGAGGAGGCAGCTGATCACTCCGCCGCCTGCGGCGGTGGCTATGCCGAGGGTGACGGAGGCGGGTGTGTTGAGGCCGTAGGCGAAGGCTTTGGTGGTCCCGGTCACGCTGAACAGGCCGAGGGCGCCGGCGTCGAAGACGTCGAAGGCCCTTTCGTGGCGCTGGAGTCGGGCGCTGAGGAAGACGATGAGGCCGCCGACGATCGGGGTGCTGAAGTAGCCCACGTCGGTGAAGGCGACGGGTTGGACACCTATGACGGTGTCGCGGAAAAGGCCGCCGCCAAGGCCGGTTGCGGCGGCCAGAATCACAACTCCGAAGACGTCGAAGTCTTTTCGTACGCCGAGGAAGGCGCCGGACAGGGAGAACGCCAGGATCCCGATGAGATCCATCACGTACTCCACGATGCCTATCGTCCCGTGAATGGGCATCAGTGTGCTCCTCTTGCGGACCCGTCCAGGCCCGACAGGGCGTGGGGACGGGCGGTGCGGCTACCGGTCGCGGCTCGTGCGGTGCCGAATGCGCGACGTCGTGCTTTCGCGCCTTCTTCCCCCACGAGACCCCCTGACTTCGCGGCCCGGTGTGGGGAATTTAGCAGTCGGGATGGGTGGATATGGCCCTTTGGTCCATAGGTGGTCATATCCGGTAAGAAATCCAGGAAAGGCGAAAGGACGTGAACTCCGGCAGCCGGTCTGCCGGCGCACACGGCATGGCGGCACCGTCGGCATGCCGTAGGTCCTGTGCGACCATACGAACGAGTAGTGCGGCTACTCGCCGGTACGGGGGGAGGAGGGGATGCGGATGAGGCGGACGAGGCGGAAGTGGTTCGGCGGACGGTATACGCCGGCGAATGCGCTGCTGGCGGGCGCGATGGCCTTGACGATCGCGTCGCTCGTCTTTCCGGCGGTGAAGGGGTTGCAGTTCGCGGCGGCTTCCGGGGGAGCGCCGACGGTGGCGACGGCGTTCGGGCCGATGACGCAGGCGGACCGGGATTTCGTGGTGCAGGTGCGGCTGGCAGGGCTCTGGGAGTATCCGGCGGGGCAGCTGGCGCTGGCCAAGGGGTCCAACGTGGCGTACCGGACGATGGGGCGGCGGATGATGGACGGTCACGCCGCGCTCGACGCGTTGTGCAAGACGGTCGCCGCCCAGCTCGGGATTACGCTGCCGGAGCGGGCGGCGCCGCAGGCGGACGGGTTCGTGGCGGTCCTTTCGGCGGCGTCGGGGGATGACTTCGACCGGAAACTGGCCATGATCCTGCGGGCGATGGACGGGCAGAGCCTGATGAGTGTGGCGGGTGTCCGGGCGACGACGCAGAACACGCTCGTACGGCAGCTCGCCGGCCAGGCGAACGCGGTCTTTCTGGCCGAGCTCGATCTGCTGGACCAGACCGGGGCGACCGGCTCCATCGGGTCGGCGACCTCGTCGCCGCTGCCGTAGGCGTAGGCACGGCCGGGGTCACCCCTGGTCGGCCGCGATCCTGAAGCCGATGGTCGGGTAGCCGCCGGAGCCGTCGCGGCCTTCGCCGCGGTAGCCGGTGCCGCCGCTGCGGGCGCTGGCGTACCAGGAGCCGCCGCGTACGCAGTTGCAGAGGGCGCCTGCCTCGCCGCCGATGGTGGCGATGACGAGGCTTGAGGTCCATTCGAAGGCGTTGCCGGCCATGTCGTAGGCGCCGTACGCGCTGACGCCGGTGGGGTAGGAGCCGACGGGGGTGGTGTGGCCGCCGGCGTCCACGCAGGCCTGGTAGACGTCGGTGAAGCAGAAGCCGGTGTGGGTGGCGAAGGTCAGCCAGCCGGTGAGGGCGCCGGTGGCGGAGATGGAGAGGATCTCGGAGATGGCGAAGCTCTGGCCGTAGAGGGTGGACTGGCGGTCGGTGTAGGTGGCGACGGTGTCGCCGTAGTTCGCCAGGTAGTAGGCGGCGCAGACGGCGTTGAAGTTGTAGTTGCCGGTGAGGACGCCGTCGGCGTACGCCGTGCCGGTGTCGTCGCCCCAGGGGTAGGCGAGGGAGTCGGGGCCGCGGGCGGCGTTCTCCCACTCGGCCTCGGTGGGGAGGCGGAAGGTCCAGCCGTCGGACTGGGCGGTGAGCCAGGCGCAGTAGGCGTCGACCTGGTCGGCGGAGATGTAGAGGACGGGGTGGGTGGCCCGGTCGGGGGGATAGCTGTCGCCGTCCCAGTAGTTGGGGGCGGACAGGCCGGTGTCGTCGAGGTAGGTCTGCCATTGGGCGTTGGTGACCTGGTACGCGCCGAGCCAGTAGGCGGAGGCGATGGCGGAGGCCTCGCCGGCGCCGGCGTTGTTGGAGGTGTCGGCGGCGAAGACGAACGAGGGGTTGGCCGGGACGGGCACGAGGGTCTGCCCCGCGACGGTGGTCGCGGCGCTCGCGGCGGAGGCGCGGGGGGCCAGGGCGGCGCTGAGGGCTGCCGTGGTCCAGGCGGCGCCGGGCAGGGCGATGAGCTTCCTTCTGCTGAGCATGGGGGACCTCCACAGGCTCGCTCCGGCAGTCGTCGGGGTACCGGAGGGGTGGATTCGAGCATCCCGCGGAAACCCAATCCTGTCGACACTTCGGCGATACCGTGAGAGATTCACAGCTTTCTGCCGCTTACTGTCGACACACGGCCTGGCGTCGGGTCGCCGTGAGGAACGGCGACCCGACGCTGACGCGCGGACCGCTTACTTCACGTCGACGAAGTCGCCGGGCGCCGTCGAGGCGGCGGTGGTGGCGGTGCCCGCGAAGACGTAGCGGTAGTAGCCGTCGACCGTGGCCTTGGTGGTGCTCTTCAGGGCGCCGGTGCTGCCGGCCCTGACCGTCTTGAGGGTGGTGTAGGTGCTGCTGCCCTTCTTGCGGAACTGCAGCTTCGCGGACTGGGATCCGTAGCCCGGGTACTTGCCGGTCTCCCAGTTCGCGCGGGTGAGCTTGCCCGCGACCGTGATGGTCTTGCCCTTCTTCACCGGCTCGGGCGTGGCATTGGCGGTCAGCTTGGAGAGCTTCTTGATCGAGGTGGTGGCGACGTTGTCGTCGTAGCCGGCGTTCGCGTACAGGTCCCAGGCGCCCAGGAACAGCTTCCAGGTCCCGGCCACGCCGTTGTCCTTGAAGTCGAGGGCGGGGTTGATGTTGAAGACGGCCTTGCAGCTGTAGACGCCGATGTCGGTCGTCGACTCCGTGCAGCTGGGGTTGTCGTCAGTCCCCAGGGAGCCGGTGATGTCGTCCGTGTTCGAGCTGTCGGTGCCCTGCCACAGGAAGGCCTCGGTGAGGGCGATGCCGCTCTCGTTCGAGGCGGTGTATGTGACCGTGACGGACTTCTTGGCGGTGGTGCCGAGGACGATGGCCTTGCCGCCGTTGATGACCGCGTCCGAGAACTTGGTGTTGCCCAACGAATCGTTCGGGTGAACCACACCCGGACGCTCCGACGCCTGGGCGGCTGCGGGAAGGGCGAGCGCGGACAGGACGACGGCGCCGGACAGGGCGGCGGCCGCAACGCGTATACGCATGTGAAATCCCCCATGGGAACATGAGAGACCCGCCCAAGTCTCCCCCGGGCAGGGCCTGTTGATGTTCACAGCATATGAACCCGGTGTGGGGCCAATGAAGATTCTTTGTGCAATAAGTGCGTAACGGACCAAGACCGCTCTAGCGGGGCAGCCCCTCGTACGTGACGCCCGTCAGCTGTTCCGAGGCCGCCCAGAGCAGCTCGCCCGTGCGGTCGTCCAGAGTCCGCGACGCCCGCCACGACGGGGCCGGGGAGCCGCGCCAGTTCAGGACGCGGGGGCCGGTGAAGGAGTCGGGGGCGACGCCGGGCGCGGTGGCGGCGTAGAGGGTGGGGAGGGCGCCGGAGTCGGGGGACTGGGCGAAGAGGTGGTTGCCGAGGGACATGGCGCGGGCGGCGAGCGGGCGGCCGGAGAGGCGGGGGCCGGTGGTCTGGAGGTTGGTGGCGGCGTAGCCGGGGTGGGCGGAGGCGGCCAGCGGGTGGGCGGCGCCGAGGGCGGCGAGGCGGCGGGAGAGCTCGTGGACGAAGAGCAGGTTGGCCGTCTTGGAGCGGCCGTACGCGATCCAGCGGCGGTAGGAGCGCTCGCTGTTGAGGTCGCCGAGGTCGATGTCGCCGAGGGTGTGCATGATGCTGGAGACGCTGATCACGCGGGAGCCGGGGGTGGCCAGGAGGCGGGGGAGGAGCAGTCCGGTGAGGGCGAAGTGGCCGAGGTGGTTGACGCCGAACTGGGTCTCGAAGCCGTCGGCCGTGGCGCCGCGCGGCAGGGCCATGACGCCCGCGTTGTTGATCAGCAGGTCGAGGGTGTCGCCGCCTCCGCCGCCGTCGTAGCCCTTGGCGAAGGCGCGTACGGAGGACAGATCGGCCAGGTCCAGGTGCCGGTAGCCGACGCGGGCGCCGGGTATCTCGCGGTGGAGCCGCTCGACGGCCTCCTTGCCGCGCCGCTCGCTGCGGCAGGCCAGCAGCACGCGGGCGCCGCGCCGGGCGAGCTCGCGGGCGGTGACGTAGCCGATGCCGCTGTTGGCGCCGGTGACGATGGCGGTGCGGCCGGTCTGGTCGGGGATGTCCTGCGCTGTCCAGCTCATGCCGTAGAAGCTTAGGCCCTGACCTGGGCGCTCCGGGATCATGCGTCAGCCCCGGCGCGGGATCGGGCCCGTGCCGGGGCCGGCGCAGATGGGGGCCGGCCGTCAGGACTGGGGGCGGTCGCGGCCGAACTCGTCCTTCAGCTTGTCCTGGGCCGTGTCGACCTGGCTCTGGTACTTGTCGCCGGTCTTCTTGTCGGCCATGTCACCGGCCTTGTCGACGCCCTGGTCGACCTTGTCCTCGTGACCCTTGAGCTTGGCCTTGATCTTGTCCAGCATGGACATGAATGTCCTCCTTGCTGCGATATGACGCTGCCCTCAGCATTACCGCATGCCGGACGGCCCGCATCCCCAGGGCCCTGACCAGCGCCTATTTGACGTTCACCTCGCATACCAGCCGCCGCCGGTGATCCACCGTGCGCTCGTCCCCGGTGAGCGTCAGAGGGACGGCGTGGCGTACGCCCGCCTCGCCGCCGGAGGCCGCGAGCCTCAGCTCCAGGGCGCCCGGCTCGACGATCCGCTGCCCGGCCCGCAGCGTGTACGAGGCCAGGTCGGCGTGGAAGGTGAAGCGGACCTCGGCGCAGGCGCCGGGGTCCAGGGGGACGCGGGCGTAGCCGATGAGCCGGGAGACGGGGCGGGTGACGCGGGCGAGAGGGTCGTGGAGATAGAGCTGGACCACCTCGGTGCCCGGGAGGGAGCCGGTGTTGCGGACGGTCAGCCGGAGCGTGGTCTCGCCGTCGGTGGGGACGGCCGGGGCGTCCAGGGCCGGCGCCTCCCAGGCGAAGGAGGTGTAGGAGAGCCCGTGGCCGAAGGGGAAGACCGGGGTCGGGTCGATCGTGCTGGCCTCCCCCCGGTGGCCCAGCGGCGGCGCCAGGTAGGTCCAGGGCTGCGCCCCGGGCCCGTACGGGACGCTGACCGGCAGCCGCCCGGACGGGTTGACGCGCCCGCTCAGCACCCCGGCCACGGCGGGACCGCCCTCCTG
>Ga0307517_10005562_pt1 | contig 18936 bp, 15 predicted proteins | sample 23_EM_MG_FD_194515 | JGI IMG/M metagenome (GOLD analysis project Ga0307517, IMG submission 194515) | Populus trichocarpa ectomycorrhiza microbial communities from riparian zone in the Pacific Northwest, United States - 23_EM | ecosystem: Host-associated > Plants > Roots > Unclassified | place... | reverse complement strand
TGGTTAGGACATTTGCATGTGAAGAGTGATGTATACGGGTTTGGAGTTGTTGTTGTTGAGATGCTAACTGGTTTACGTGCAATCGACATGAAACGTCCAAGTGGGAAACAGATACTTGTTGACTGGGCTAAACCTTATCTGACAAACAGAAGCAAGTTGAAAAATATAATGGACTCCTGGTTGAAAGGGAAATTTCCTCCCAAAGAGGCTTACCAAATAGCTCACCTTGCTATTAAATGTCTTCAACACGATCCCCGCTTCCGGCCATCAATGACAGAAATTGCTGAGACAGTCGAACAGATTGATGCCATCCATATGAGATTGGGTTAGCCTAAAATTCATTCTGGTTATCATAGTGGTTTGTAGTGTTTTAGTACTCTTCTTCATTAGTTGTCATCACAGATGAGAGATCTCTGGTATACTTTCTTCATATAACTTACACGAGAATACATAATTAGCTATCATGAAATGCTTTGAGTTTATGTGACTAGCTGTAGCAGAAAGAGTTGGGCGTGTTTGGCGCATCTTACCATGTACGCTTATCATTTGTTGTATTCATGCAGTAGTTCAATTTTCCTTGGCAATGTGATACAGTCATTTCTGTCATTGCACTGCTGGACTTGTATTGATTTGAGTATTTTTAGCAAAGAATCTGTAATCATTGGAAGCCTGTTTATGCTTTATTGGAAAAGTGGATTTAGGCCGCACAAACAAATAGGCAATTTGGTGTCACGACATAACTTTTCTTTCTCCCATTTTGTATTTTCTGCGGTTAGACATTCACTTTCTTCTTTGTTACCATGTTTGAAGAGCGGCCAGTTCCACCACTTCCGTGGGATACGAGGATGAAGATTGTGAAGGATACTGCTACAGGCCTGGCTTACTTGCACACATTGGAATAGCCAATAATATACAGAGATTTCAAGTCCTCAAATATAGTCCTGGACGAGATAAGGTTCTATGTAACTTAATCAGATAACATTATCCCTGAAACCCTCTGTTTATTTTGTTTTTTTTTTTAATGATCATGTATCTACCTTTCCGTAGCCATTTTAGGAGATCAATGGCAGATGTTATATTATGAATGCTGCGCTGCGACTCGGTTCCAGTGATTAGACCTATTTGTTGTTACAGTGACACGAAGAACATTCATAAACACCATACTTTTGAAGTTACAGCCGTTAATTCACCATACTATTGAAGTAATAGATGGATTTTTGAAAATTAGTTTGAAATTTGTTTTTTGACAAAATAATACAGGTAAAAAAAAAAAAAACTTTTGCTAAATAGAATAAGAGCTTACATAAATTCCAAGAAAGAGAGGAGAGATGTGAGGGAAAAAAAAAAAAGATGCTGAAAGTATATCAAAACTTTGAAGACAACACTCTTGTATTATCGGAAAAATCTTAATAAGACGAATTAAATTACAATAAAGAAGATCATTAATGATTATCAAACACGACATTCAAAGATAAATGATTTATTGAACCTAGAAGCTGTAATTCTGTGCAATAGCCACTTCATGATTTGAAACTACACCATCAATGATGATTTAATCAATTGCATGATACCTCATATCAATGTGTTTTATCTGGTGATGATGATAAACCTCATATCAATGATGATTCAAGAATAAATGTAAGTAATAGTTCCTTCAATCCAAAGACTATATGCAGCGCATATAAGCAAGTTCCCGCTATAGTTATAAGATTCTGTCAAACTCATGCTTCGGTCTAAAACTCTCGAGTATGGATTGAATGAGTCAATCTAAATCGATAATAATATTATTATAAGAGTTTTTTATATATAAAAAATTTAAAAGATATCATTTTAGATTAAAAAAAATCAAATCGATATTATTGAGATTTTGAGTGAGTTAATTGGGTTGTAGTTTGACTTACTATGCTAACTAGATTTGATTGAGTTAATATTTACTCGGTTTGATATGAAACTCAACTTGAGTTAAGTCTTGTATTAATTGGACTAGCTTGGGTTAATAACACTAGTCCCACTTCGGACTATTTAATTTTTTAGCATGCTCAACAAGTAAACCATTATATAAATGAAAATAAATAAGGAATTAAATATATTGAGAAATATATGAAAATCCATTTCTTAGCTTACTAATTTTTTTAATTAACTTAAAATTATTCGCTTATTAGATATTATGGTACCGATTGTTTTTCAAAGTGCGTTTTACTTGGAAATGTATCGAAATAATATTTTTTTAATTTTTAAAAATTTATTTTTGATATCAAAATGATTTTAAAATACCAAAAAAAATTAATTTTAAGTAAAAAAAAAAAATAAAAATTTAAAATTTTTTAAAAACGCTTTTGAAACGTAAAAACAAATAGACTCTTAATCCATTAAAATACAACTAAAAACTTATTAATAAAATACTCAAAGGACCATATTGAGAAAACATAAAAACTAGAAGGATGAAATACTGTAATATACTATCAACCTTTATATATTTTAGTAGTAAGTTAGAAGCACTGCCACCTAATGATATTCAAGCTCTACTTCCATTTTCAAAGTCAACGTCAAAAAAGATGTCTGTTCCCTTGGCATGGTCACTTTCTGTTCCTCTCCCTCTCTTTCATGAACTGCAGGAAATATCAATGGTCATTACGACAAGAAGGGAAGAGTGAAACACAGATTACAGCAGCTGTTAATTAATGGGGATTTGCTGTAGCTGTTCAGCTCACAAGCCAGCTACAACACAAGATCAAGACCCAACACCAAGCACCGCCGACCATGTCAGTGCAGGTACCACCACAATCATTTTCAACATCTCTTTACATTAATTCTACTATTCATTGGATGTTTCATATTGGTTTTGTTTTGGTTTTGCTCTTACACTTCTGTCATTCGACTTGGTTGGATATTTTTTACTACATGTCCTCTGCTCATTACATGTTTGTGGCTGTGATTGAGTCGTTTTTGTTGGTGCCCCTCTACCCTTTTATTGATGTCAATGCTTTTTGGCGTTGCTAATTGTCTCTCCAATCCTTGAAGCAATGATAAGATGGCATCCTTTTGCCTTTAGCAACGTTTACAAGGTTGCTCATTGTGTTTTCGACTCTTCAATGCGTTGCTAACTGTAATCGCACGATATATTCACTGAATCTAATGGAATTAACAATATTTCTAATGGGATAAAATACTAGTTATTAAAAAAAAATCCATTAGTTGGGCGCAGATTTTTTTATTTTTTGGAAAATATTGGTTCCAATTTCTGTTTGTGACTTCATTTTCTGATTATTTGAGTTTTGCATGCTTATGCAATGGTCGTACATGTTTTGTAGGTAGCGATGACTTTGGAAACGGCTGGTTCTCAATAGCAAGCACTAGCATTACAACATGGATGTCTCATCCAAGTAGCAGCTTCACAACTATTTGGGGTAAAAATGTCCCTGAGAGCAGCCAATTCTCAGATGCAACTGGAAGTGGTGATGGGACTTTAGCAAACGGGCAAAATGCTACCAACTCAAGCGTGACAGTATTCACATTGGCGCAACTGAGGTCTGCAACATATAATTTTAGATCTGATATGGTGTTGGGAAAAGGAGGTTTTGGCGATGTCTATAAGGGTTGGCTTAAGGAGAAGTTGCCTCCAAGGGGTATAAAGAAGACGGCCGTTGCTATCAAGAAATTGGATTCTTTCAGCATGCAAGGATTAAAAGAGTGGAAGGTATGTGGATTTCCAAATTTTGTATTTACTCTCTGTCATACAGTCATACTGTTCTATGTTGTGCTTAAAGATAGGCTCCATTATATTCTTTCTTTGCTGAACCTTCCAAGATGTCTTTTGGAAGAGGAATGATAGTTTATAGCTCATTTTAATATTTATCCCATGTGAATGTGTAAAATGACTTGGGACTAACTCAAGTTATATTTCTAAAAATTCTGTCTGACATCTTCACAAGTGAACAGAAAATCCATGGTATTTGTGATTTCGTACATTAATTGAAGTTATCTATTGAGGTGGTTAAGGGAGTTCTGAGTTATTGATATCATACCTTTGGAATTGTGACCATTTTCTATTTCTCTCTGGCTCTCTCATTCCCCTTCTGTCTTTCCCTCACTAACCCAAATGCATGTGCTCTTTCGGGAGCTAGTTCTTTGTTTTAAGCAGTATAAGTTGTTTGCTTAATCATTTGTCCATGTGTTGGTGCAGGCTGAGGTGTATTTCTTAGGAACACATTCTCACCCAAACCTAGTAAAGCTATTGGGATATTGTTCGGAAAGTAGAGAGCGCATCCTTGTCTATGAATTCATGAAAAAGGGAAGCTTAAATTACCATCTCTTTGGAAGTAAGAGACATTTATGACTGCTTGTAAATTTTAGCATTTTGCAGAACCTACACTTCTGCATCTAAATATTCATTTCCTTAATTCTCTACATGTTTTCCATGTTTTAAGAGCGCTCAGTTCCACCACTTTCATGGGACATTAGGCTCAAGATTGCTATAGATACTGCTCGTGGTCTGGCTTACTTGCACACATTGGAAAAACCAATAATTTACCGAGATTTCAAGTCCTCAAATATACTGCTGGATGAGGCAAGTTTTCTATGAAGCTTGTAGATTGTAACTCAGAAATATAGAAATTATGTCAAAGAACTATCTTAACCTAAAAATTTAAACAAGTAGGTGAGATTTCAAGATATGATTTATATAGGCCTATATTATTTTGTGTTTAATTTTTATCAAATAGAATGGGGGTAGTGAGATTTAAACTCGTGACTTCTTGGTCAAAAAGGTTCTGATATCATGTTAAAGAACCACTTCATCAAAAAGATTAAGTTATTAGATGAGGTCTCAAGAATAGTTTTATATTACTTTATAACACACCTCCTCAAGTGAAAACCTTTTGGGTTTGAAACTTGCATAGATCCATTCTACCTTGTGTTTAATTTTTATCAAATAGAATGAGGATGGTGAAATTTGAACTCGTGACCGCTTGATCAACAAGGCTTTGATACTATATCAAATAACTATCTTGCCTAAAAATTTAAGCTATTAAGTGAGACTCCAAGATATAATTTATATAATTTTCTAACAAATTATGGATGCTATTTCATGACTCCACCATTGATTGGACCAATTTCTTGCCATTGTGGTATGATAATTTTTATGTAGAGTCTTGTACCCATCTGAACATTCCTTTTCCTCCTGCCATGAGTTATTTCCAGTTCATAAAAAATAGTTATTGGAGAATGCAAAAAAAGTGTTATCTTTCCGAACGTGTTTGTTTTATTATTCAAGAGGACTTATTTGCTTCCAAATTCTCCTTTTATTTTAGTTCTATAACGCGAAGCTATCAGACTTTGGCTTGTCATTTTGGGGTCCCTTGATTGATTCACATGTCAGTACAAGAATTGCAGGCACGATGGGTTACATTGATCCGGAATATCTTGCAACAGGTACTTATTATTCCTTCTGAAATTGAATTTCTCTGACATTGGTGTTGGTTGTTTAAGTTTGTTTTCAACCTCTTTGATTACAACTGATTTAAAAACTTATGTCATGACCTTAATTTCATGCTCTAACTGGTCTGCTGGTTGGTTAGGACATTTGCATGTGAAGAGTGATGTATACGGGTTTGGAGTTGTTGTTGTTGAGATGCTAACTGGTTTACGTGCAATCGACATGAAACGTCCAAGTGGGAAACAGATACTTGTTGACTGGGTTAAACCTTATCTGACAAACAGAAGAAAGTTGAAAAAAATAATGGACTCCCGGTTGGAAGGTAAATATCCTCCTAAAGAGGCTTCCCAAATAGCTCACCTTGCTATTAAATGTCTTCAACAGGAGTCCCGCTTCCGGCCATCAATGACAGAAATTGCTGAGACACTTGAACAGATTGATGCCATCCATATGAGATTGGGATAGCCTAAAATTCATTCTGGTTATCACAATGGTTTGTAGTGTTTTAGTATTCTTCTTCATTAATTCAATTTTCCTTAGCAATGGCATACAGTTATTTCTGTCGTTGCACTGCTGAACTTGTATTGATTCGACTATTTTTAGGAAATAATCTGTAATTATTGGAAGCCTGTTTATGCTTTATTTGAAAAAGGGATTAGTGGTGATTTACTCAACTTTGTTATCACCTTTTCTTGTAAGTTGGTAGACAACAGACTCTGCCTGTACTAATGCTGTGCTGTTTTCTAGTAACCCTCTGTACCACAGATGAATATCCCAGAATTCAAGTAAATTGGAATAATTAGGGTGACATTGTATTCTGATAAGAGGAACGCTAACCACATTGGTTGTCAGTGATGCAAATGTACAAATCTCATTGCACTTGTGGATCACATGATCTTACATGCTGTGGATTTTCAGTCACATGACTTGGTGGGAAAAACTCCTTATCTTTTCCCATTGACTCTAGTCTTGATCTAAGCAGCTGACAGTGTTCCCCGTTCATGGAAGCAGTGAAGTTGCAATGAAACCTGAAAAAAGCAAATCTTCTTTTCCTTTATGATCCTTGCTCGAAAATCATAAACAGGAGCATTGAAGGTTGTGCCGAACCCTCTTTGAAGAGTCTGTGCAGAGCAGACTAATCATGTTATCCGAGACAGTGCACAAACTAGTAGGATCTGCAGCACCAATAGATTTCGTTGTTTGTGTTCTACGTAGGCCTAGTCTCTGCAATAAAATTTCCTTTAAAGACAGAAGCACATAAAGCTATTTGATGGGTATTTGCTCTCAACCTGACAAGCCAAAGTCAGACCCTGTACCAAGCTTTATTGATATCAGTGCAGGTATAAAAAAATAATCCTTTTTTCTTAAAAAAATATTTCCTCATTTTCAGCACCGAATTCTGCAGTTTTTAGCTTGAAGTTCTTGTCTCTGAAGCAGGTGATGCATCTTTTGTCAGTGCCAACAGCTGGCTCACTGTTGCAAGTACTTATGTTACAACATAGCATCTCAAGTAAGTGGCAATTTTACAAGTATCTGGGGTAAGAATAATGCCACTGAGAAAACCGAGTGCTCAGATGCAAACTACGGTAAGGATTTTTTAAAAGGAGATGTTAATATTGCTGGCACAAACCTGAGAGTTTTCTCATACGCACAATTAGACGCTGCCACTAATAATCTTAGAAGGGACATGATGGTGGCTAGGGGAGTTTTCAGCTTTGTACACGAGGGTTGGCAAAAGAAGAAAATACCATTAATAGGGATAAAGAAGTCAGTCATTGTTATCAAGAAATCGAGTGCAGGTAGCTGGCAAGGAGGTAAGCAGTGGCGGAAATTTGATTTTGAATTGTCTTTGAAAAGTATTGCACTAATCCATTATACAACAATTATTTTGTAATCCTGAGTTTTTCAGTTCTTAGGCATACTTTATTCATTGTTTGGTGATATGAGGTGAAATTATTGGTAGCTTGTGGAGATGTTGTTGTTAGCTCTTCTGTTCTTAATTTTAAAGGCATAATAAGGTGCAACAAGGAGAGGGTTTTAAGAAAGATGGTTGATGTTGGTAGCTTAGAAAAATTGACAATTGGCCAAACTTATACGAACTCATTGAAGGGGAGAAATTCATACTTTATCCACATCAGAAGGAAAGGGTCGACGAAGCAAGGATCATCTAGCTACTTGGTTCATCCAGCCTTCTTATATTTTGATCGTGGTAGAATAATTTAGATTTCTTGATATTCTTGACCTATAGAATCTGAGCTTTCTCTCTCTATATATAACACACACACCAGACAGAAAGAAGTGTTCTATTTTAACAGTTTCTTAAATCTTGGTTGTGATTTTATTTAATATTAAGTTGTTTTGTAAGAATTACATGCTTAATGGGTTGTCCACATCCTGGTGCAGGCAGAGGTGAATATTCTGGGAAAGCTTTCCCATCCTAACCTTGTTAAGCTGTTGGGATACTGTCGTGAGAAAGAGGTTCCCCTTGTCTATGAGTTCATGCAAAATGGTAGCTTAAATTACCATCTATTTGGAAGTAAGAGCTAACAATCCTTATTTACCGTCTATCTGGAACTATAAGATTGCAACTCATTGAATTATTATCTGTTTGAAAGTTTAACATGGCATCCAAATGCTTGAGAATTTTCGCGCATCAATAATTTTGTTTGTTGCAATAAGAATTGGTTTTAGTCTTTGTACATATGTTTCTTCCGGTGCAGAGCGCTCAATTCGGCCTCTTCCATGGGACATAAGGTTAAAGGTTGCTGTGGGAATGGCAGCTGGCTTACTTGCATTCTTCAGAGGTGTTGGTAATTCACAGAGATCTAACCCCAAGAAGTTTCTTAATGCTGATACTTTCTGTTTGTGGAGCCCCATGTGGTCCTCCTTTGATTGTGGGTTCAATTGGATAAATCCGAAAAGCTCAACGTACGTAGCAGCAAGGATCTGGGCGCATCACGCTATCTCCAACTAACAGAAAGCGATTTACGTTACGGCCTCCGACAACATCGCCTTGGTGTGTGGGCTACACAGAAGCTCCGGCTGACTCAACATGGTAGCTCTTCTTTCATAGTAGCTCGGTTCTTAGGTGGCTCCCTATCCTATTAGCTTGATAAGGTATAATTCAGTTTATCTGTGAATTGCTACCTATGAAAATTTTAAAGAACTGGGTTCAACATCCGGTCTTCCACTCACATCGAAGAGCAGGGAGCCTAGTTGAGATATGTGACCAAAAAGTTAATTTCTCTTTCAGAAAATTGTCAGAGGATCCATAATACTGATGTTACTTCTATGTTTTGGTTTTACTCCAGTTCTATAATGCAAAAATATCAGATTTTGGCTTGGTGTCAGTTCTTTCACCTTATGATTCACGTGTCGAAACTCGTGATGGGCACGAATGGTTATGCTGCTCCTGAGATCATGAGTGCAGGTAATATTTCTTGTTCTCAACGTCTTTTTCAGTTCATAGTCCGTGTGATATGCAAACTGACATTATTATGTTGCTGATTGATTAGGAAGATTTTACGCAAAGAGTGATGTCTATAGTTTTGGAGTTGTTCTGGTTGAGATGCTAACAGGTTCACGGGCGATTGATACAAAACGTCCAAATGGGCAAGATATAGTGGTGAACTGGGTTATTCCATTTCTATCAAACAAAAGAAAGCTGAAAAAAAAAACAATGGACACTCGGTTAGAGGGGAAATATCCCATCAAAGAAGCTTCACTAATAGCCCAGCTTGCTATTAGGTGTCTTCAACTTGAACCCCAGTTCCGGCCATCCATGAAAGAAATCGCTGAGACATCGGAACAGATTGTAGCCCATCAACTTAAAGCTACCTTAGCATAAGCATCGTCCTGCTGGCTTGATTCCAAATCAAACTTCTCTTTGAAAACAGGATGCTCAAGTCCAACCATATCAGCTGTCCGTCTAAGCAAGATAATTCTGATGCCAGGGAACTCGTGTCCATCGATGCCCTTATTGTCTAACCACAAACTCTGAACTAGATTCACATCTATGCGACAAGTTATGCAATTGTGTTCTAATCTCAATCGCAAATAGGAATTAAAACAATGGTGTAATATTGGAGTGACCTAAAGTCACCATGCTCTAATGATGAAATATGTGCTTCAAGGAACACTCAAAGGTGATGAACGTTCAATTATTGTGCTCTGAGTGGCTTCAAAACAGGCGTTTTCAATTCCTTTACCTTGCTTCTTCCTTTCTAGTAGTAGTGTTCTTTTAGGCAGGCAGGAGGGCGACCAAGATCCTTTCTCAGAAATTTCAAAAAGCAACAGTGAAGCTGCAAGGAACCTGAGTGCCGCTATCTTTGAAAACTAATGATTTCACACACACATCAACAATGACTAAAGTCACCTTCACAAACAAAGAAAAACAAGAAAAGATAGAGTTCAGTTCCTGTAAACTTCTTACTCAATTTTGAGTTTGGTAAACCGTGTTTGTACAAGTATGTTAGCTGCAAAATTTTCTTGTGCCAACCTAGCCGGCTGACAATATAATTATTAAATTATATTAAGCTTGGAAAACGAGTTGATTTAAGACATGACTGACGAGTTGATTTAAGAAATTCAAGAGTTAAATTTCAATTTAAATTAAAAAATATATTGATTTGCTAAAACTTGATTGAGTATAACTTGTTTGATTCAATTATACCTAGTCCAGGTCAAGTGAGGATATTTTAAAAAAAGAAGAAATAACATCATTTTTTTTTTCAATCAAGTGACTCATGCCTTTTTGTGAGTCAGGTTTGAGTCTAACAGCTATGTGCAGGGGTTTGAACTAGTGTTATAAGACTCAATTTGATGGTTAACCTGATGATTCGTAGTAGACATGTGACTTAGCCTGAACGGGTTACTGAAAAATCCTGATTTTTTTAAATCGAAATAATGTTGTTTCAAGAGTTTTTTTTTTTAAAAAAATCGTAGACCTGTGGACTACAAAAAGTGATCCTTCCAGGAAATTTCCAACAGGATTAATAGTGTTCAAAAGTGCCCGAATGCTGCAATGTTTGAAAAACTTTCAGTTCTCACGCACAGCAATTCCCTTAAAGTCAACATCATTAGAAAAGTCCAAAATTCCTCTATTAATGTCTCAGTCAAAATCTATGCTTAACAATCACCATTGGTTCCACACTGCAAAAAGAAAGAGAAGCATTTAGGACTGTGTGATGGGGATTTGCTGGAGCTCTTCACCTGATCAGAAGCCAAACTCACTTCCCATAGTACCAAGTAACATAGATAATCTCAGTGCAGGTAAGCAAAAACTTTCAGTCTGTCATGTTATATCTTAATGGTCAATTTCAAAACCAGCAGTTTCTGGCTTAAAGTTCCTGCCTTTGTGTCAGGTGATACCTTTTCTGTTGGTGATAACAGCTGGCTGAGTGTTGGAAGCAGCAACATTACAGCATGGGTGTCTCAAGTAAGTGGGAGTTTTACTCGTATTTGGGGCAAGAATAATGGAACTCATGAGGATAGCCGATATTTAGATGCCGGTAGTGATGAGGATTTTGAAAATGGTGGAATCAGTAACATTGCCGTGGCAAACTTGAAAGTTTTCTCATATGCACAATTGATAGCTGCAACTAATAATTTTGGAAGAGATATGGTGGTGGGCAGGGGAGGTTTTGGCAAAGTATACAAGGGTTGGCAAAAGGAGATGGTGCCATCAATGGGGATAAAGAAGTCAGCCATTGCTGTCAAGAAGTTGGGTACTGCAAGTAGGCAAGGATTTCAGCAGTGGCAGGTATGTGCTTTTGGATTGTCTTTACAATGTAATGTACTTCATTATGTGGTTAATCTATGTAATCTTGAAATTTTTTAGTTCTTCAGCTTATTTGGTTTGATTTGGAGGCACTCAGGACCTTGGCTAGTTACAAGTAGCCAACCCTCTTATAAAATTAGGCCTTTGAAACTCTGGCCAACCTTGAGCATATCCAACAAATGGATTAAAAGTTACGAACTTTTTTTTAGGCCGACCTCTTCTTAGGTTTATAAATATCCGAGCAAAACTAACCGCGTAGCCCAGTTATGAATGATACGCAATTGACTACTCAGAACCACTTGCATCATCATGCCATACAAAAGATAGCATCAAGAAATGGCAAGAAAATGTAGATGGCACAAACAATTTTAAGAAATGGGCTCACAGACCCAGCAGCATATCCCGAGTGCATTTAACGATAACCCAGTGAAGAGTAGCGTAGGAACTGGCTGCATTCTTTGCTGCTGGTTACATTTTGATTCTTGTAACATAGTTTTGATATTTTGCTTGTGCTCTTACTGGTTGCTCACATGTGGTGCAGGCAGAGGTGAATGTTTTGGGAAGACTTTCTCATCCTAATCTTGTAAAGCTGTTGGGGTATTGCTACGAGAATAAACAATTTCTCCTTGTCTATGAGTACCTTCCCAATGGAAGCCTCAATTACCATTTGTTTGGAAGTAAGAGCTAACAATCATTATCTTGTCATCTTCGGAAGTTTAAAACTGAACCCAAATGCACAAGCATTTGTCCTCTTGCTTATACGATGTTCTCAGGACACTTGTTTCTTCCTGTGCAGAGGGCTCAGTCCAGCCACTTACTTGGGACATAAGATTTAAGATTGTTATAGGAGTTGCTCAAGGCCTGACTTACATGCACAGTCCTGAAGTATCGGTAAATCATAGAGATTTGAAGTCCTCAAACATACTTCTTGATGAGGTAAACTTCTCATAATAACTTGATTATGTCACCTCTTAAGGTATTCTTTTTAAGCTCACATGACAAAGATTTATGTTAAAGGATAAATATTCACATTCCTTCTATGCTTTGGTTTTCTTCCAGTTCTATAATGCAAGGATAGCAGACTTTGGCTTGGCGGCGTTGGTTCCCTCGGCTGATGAATCACAGGCTGAAACTCATTTAATGGGCACATATGGTTATGCTGCTCCTGAGGTGTATGCCACAGGTAATTTCTTCTTCCTAATGAATCCATAGTGCAGAGTTCATGTAACTGTAGGCTGACATTAATGTCTTTCTGATTGATTAGGACATCGTTATGCGAAGAGTGATGTGTACAGTTTTGGAGTTGTTTTGGTCGAGATGCTAACAGGCTTGCGAGCAATCGACAGGAGACGTCCGAATGAGCAACAATTTCTGGTGTCCTGGGTAATACCATTTCTGTCAAGCAAAAGAAAGTTGAAAAGCATAATGGACACACGGTTGAAAGGGAAATATCCTCTCAAAGAAGCATCACTAGTTGCTCGGCTTGCTATCAGATGTCTTAAGGTGGAGCCCAAAATCCGGCCATCCATGAAAGAAATTGCTGAGACATTGGAACACGTTGAAGTGCGCAAATACAAGAGTATCAGATCCTAAACTTCATTGTGCTTGCCAATTCCTCACCAAACACCTCCTGTAGATGAAAACAACATAAAAAAGATAACAAGAATAAACAACACAAAATTCTACCAAATATGATCAACATGAAAAAACCGTAACAAGATTGATGTATTGTTTCCGCCTGCGTCAATAGCTTCCCGTGGGATGATAGGACTAATTGATATTAGTTCTGTAATTTTGTGACAAAGATGACTTGCATTCAATTACACTAAATTATCTCTTACTAAATTGTACAACTATTTTAGCATCAATTATTTCTCCTTTCATTAAAGGAAAATCTATGCATGGAAATCTTCCTCTTATTGACATTTGAGTACTTGAGAAATCTAGTGTAGAGGCTTGATAATTTTTCAGCTATGACTGACAAGTTCCCTGAAAAATATTCAAGAAATCAAGCTGCATAACAAAGAAAATATCTTGTTCCATCCCTTGTTGAATAGCCTACAAGTGGCTAAATAACCTTGTGTTTGTGGAAAAATATGCCCTTTGGGTGCTTAGCCAATCTTTAAAACTTTCTTAATGATTTATAGTTCAAGTGATATTATTATATTCTCTTTCAGAAAAAAAAATCCTTAGAATGTTTGTTTTTTAAGAGTAGAACTCCCACCAACCTGTGATGATGTAATCTGTGAAAGGTAGGGAAAGAAGTTTATTTTATTGCTAGGAGTTGAAATGGAAGATTCTCCCCCGTTTAAATATTTTCTTTTATTCTGTAAGGTGGATGAAAATAATACAAGAAAGCAACAATCATAAAGAAATAAATAAATTGTCGCTTGCTTCCTTGTAGATTTACAAACAAAGTAGAAAGTCAACTAGGAAAAACAATATAAAATCTTAAAAGTAAAGGAAAAAAATAATTTAGCTCATATTTTAAAGATTTTCCGGGCATCAACTTGCTATATAAATTTTGGCAAAATTTAACCCTCATCCAATTAAGAAAGAGGCGAACAGTTATAATATTGTCTGCTCAGTTTGGTTCTTACTTGTTGAGATTTTTTTGTTTAATTAATTTCATCTTTTAATATTTTGTTTTGTTTCCTAGCACAAACAATCCACTTTCAACGAATTAACTGGGGACTACAACGCGGTTTGTGGGTCATGATTATGGGATATCTCCTGGACTTTTCAAGGAGAAGACTTTCTGGAAGTGCTTGCAGAAAACTATTGTGGAGTTGCTAGGCAGCCCACACCCAATTTCTCATTTTCAAGAACTGCCAGTACAAGATAGTAATTTTGTAGCAGATCAACTGGTATTTTTCGGGGTCTCTCTTTTTTTCTTGTTAAACTCAAACCCAAAGCAAAAGCTTCTGTTCTTTTTTGTTTGTTTTGATTAAGGTGGGAGTAAGGAGTGTCTTGAGACATAGCATGGCTGAGTCTGCAGTGTCAACTGTAGTGCAAAGGCTTGGAGACTTGCTTATTCAAGAAGCAGTTTTCTTGGATGGAGTGAATGAGGAGGTTTATGGCATGCAAGTTGAACTGCAGAGGATGCAATCTTTCCTGAGAGATGCAGACAGAAGACAAGATGAAGAAGAGAGTGTTAAAAATTGGGTCTCAGAAATCAGAGAAACTGCTTATGATGCTGAAGATATTATTGAAGAGTTTGCACTCAAAGTAGCTTTAAGGAGGAGATCAGGTATGGTAAATGTTATGAAGAGGTATGCCACTCTTGCTAAAGAAACTATAGAGCTTCATAATGTTGGAAATGAGATTCAAATTATTAAGAATAGAATTTCTAGCCTCACCAATAGCTTGCAAACATATGGGATAATACAAAGAAATGATGATTGGAGCCCCGGATTAGGGAGGCAACAGCAGCAGTTAAGGAGGTCTTACTCACATATTGTTGAGGAGGATATAGTTGGGTTGGAGGAAGATGTGAAAGTTTTGGCAGAGCAATTGGTAAACAGTAATGGGATTGTGTCCATCTGTGGAATGGGTGGAATAGGGAAGACAACTCTTGCCAAGAAGGTATATCATAACAGTAAGGTTAGACATCATTTTGATGCTTTTGCTTGGGCTTATGTGTCTCAACAATGCCAAGTGAGGGAGGTTTGGGAGGGAATCTTGTTTAAGCTCACCAATCCATCTAAAGAACAAAGGGAGGAGATTGCCAATTTGAGGGATGAAGAGTTGGTGAAGAGGCTTTATCAAGTCCAACTAGAGAAGAAATGTTTGGTGATTCTTGATGATATTTGGACCATACCAACATGGAATAATCTGTGTCCTGCTTTTCCATACTGGAAAACTGCAGGCAGTAAAATATTGCTAACTACTCGCAAGATGGATGTGGCTTTGCATCCTGACCCAACATGTTTCCTGCATGTTCCACCCCAGTTGAATGATGACGAGAGCTGGGAATTGTTAAAAAAGAAGGCATGTGTTGACAATAATTATCCAGGTAATGTTTTTGCAACCAGAACTACCCCACTTTCAGATAATTTCTTAGTGTTTGTTTGTCTAGAAACAGAGCATATGAAGGAAGAGAGAAAACCTTAGTTGGGTTTATCTCTATGAGTAGATGTGAGGAAGGATATTGTCAAATGAAGTTCAAGGTTGAACATGGCAAAATCGCCAGATTTCAGTAGGCCGAAATTCAACTTGGTTCAACTTATTTTGCTTGATAAGTGCATATGTTTTTCTACCTCTTAAAGTGGTTCTTTAATTGGGAAGGTGGGATTCTGAATTTCTAAATCGTTCAATGGTAACATAGGTTTGCAGAGGTATTTAAGCAAAGAGACTGTTGCCACTATCATCGGCACCAGTGTTTTTGAACATTCATTGCTCTAAAATTTATATTTTTCTTTTTGCAGACGTTAGAATCAGAGCAGAAATAGAGAGGTTGGGAAGGGAAATGGTCGGAAGGTGTACAGGTCTACCATTGGCGATCATTGTGCTTGGAGGACTGTTGGCGACTAAGAAGACTACTTTTGAGTGGGACGTGGTTCGAAAAAATATCATTTCCCACTTGAGGAGAGGCAAAGGCGATGAACAACTCTTAGGAGTAGCTGAGGTGCTAGCCTTAAGCTACCATGAATTGCCATATCAGTTGAAACCATGCTTTCTTCACCTGGCTCATTTCCCAGAAGATTGTGAGATACAAACAAAGAAAATGTTACGAATGTGGGTTGCTGAGGGTTTTGTATCTAGTGTGTACAATGGAGTGGAGGAAGAAACTATGGAGGATGTGGCTCAGCGTTATTTGGGCGAGTTGGTAGAGAGGTGTATGGTTCAGGTGGTAGAGAGGGGCACAACTGGAAGGATTAGAACTTGCCGCATGCATGATCTTATGAGAGATCTATGCGTATCTAAAGCAAAGCAGGAAAATTTTCTTGAGGTTTTCAATCAGTCGCTTGCAAGTGATCACCCGGCAGATTCCTTTCCTTGGTCTATGGTGAGGGAAGCAAGGTCAATTGGTAGACTTCGCAGGCTAGCAGTTGTTTTGGAAGGAGATCTTCATAAATTTATCCCCTCAGGATACAAAAGAAATTCCCATCTCAGGTCTCTTTTGTATTTCCATGAAAAAGCATGCCATGTAGAGAACTGGGGATCGTTAAAATCTGTATTCAAGAACTTCAAATTACTAAGAGTCTTGGATCTTGAGGGTATTCAGAGTCATGGTGGAAAATTGCCGAAAGAAATTGGAAAGCTAATCCACTTGAGATTCTTGAGCTTGAGAGATACTGATATAGATGAGTTGCCATCTACAATAGGCAACTTGAGGTACTTGCAAACTCTAGACTTGTTGACATGGAATTCAACTGTACAAATACCTAACGTAGTATGGAGGTTGCATCGATTACGACACCTGTATCTTCCTGAATCCTGCGGTGAATATTCTTATAAATGGCAATTAGCTAATCTGGTCAACTTGCAGACACTAGTGAACTTTCCTGCAGAGAAATGTGAGATAACTGATCTGGTAAGATTGAATCATCTTAAGAAACTAGTGATAGATGATCCAAAGTTCGGGGCAATCTTCAGATCCCCTCGTGCAAGATTTTACCGCCTGCAATCACTGTCTTTTGTTAGTAACGAAGATTCAACAGTCGTTCAAGTTATACAAGGATGCCCTAATCTTTATAAGCTGCATATAGAAGGGCAGATAGAGAAGCTACCAGATTGTCAGCAATTCTCTGCAAACCTAGCCAAATTGAACCTGCTGGGATCTAAACTTACAGAAGACCCAATGCCAACACTGGAGAAGCTGCCGAACTTGAGAATTCTTCGCTTACAAATGGATTCGTTTCTTGGGAACAAAATGGTTTGCTTGGACAAAGGTTTTCCTCAACTAAAGTCTCTGTTCCTTTATGACTTGCCAAACCTAGAAGAGTGGGAGGTTGTTGAAGGAGCAATGGCTAATCTTTTCCATTTAGAGATTTCAAATTGCACGTCCTTGAAGACTGTCCCAGAAGGGCTAAGATTCATTACCAGTCTCCGTGAAATGGAGATCCGGTCAATGCTTAAAGCATTCAGAACTAGGCTTGAGCATGGAGGAGAGGATTACTACAAAGTTCAACATGTGCCCTCCATTGCGTTTCGGTATTGTGATTACTAAAGTATAAACTGTTAATTATGTTTCATTTCAGCAGTAACTGTCATCTGTTACTGATTTTTGAGAAGATTATTGGAGATTATCTGAATCTTTCTTTGTTCTTTCTGTAATAAGGCTCCCTTTGAAACAGACTACTTTACATTTCTTCCCATTTTTATTTGAGTGATTCAGATTTAGTTAACACCAGATTTATAAGGCTGAATTATTTCAGGTTTTCGATTATAAATTGTCAAAGAAGATAATATTATGTGTTGCCAAAGCTGTATATTAAGGACGTCTTAATTATCTTTTTACATTATTTACACACCAAAGACCACTTCTTCTCATCGGGGAAGTGAAACAGATCACAAGCAAAATCTTGCAGGACCAGAAATGATCAAAGTGTTTATCAATTGACTTCTGTAACATGTTTATATAAACCGCAATCGAAGTTCAATCTATTGTATCAGCTGCTTCTTGTATCAATAGCCGGCATGGTAGTGCTACTTCTGGAGCTTCAATCTATCCAATGTCTCAGCAACTTCTTTCATAGATGGCCGGAATGTGGGATTTGCTTTAACACATCTAACAGCAAGTACAGCTATTTCTGAAGCTTGTTTGGTCCCATATTTACCCTGCAGTCTGGGATCCATTATATGTCTCAACCTTGATCTATCTGAAAGAAACGGTAAAGCCCATTCCCGCAGGTCCTGTTGCCCTGGCGGCCGATTTTTGTCAATTGCCCGTAAGCCTGTCAGCATCTCCATCAATACTACTCCATAACTGTACACATCACTCTTTACATACAACTTCCCTAATCATCCCCATAACATCACAATTGTCAGGACAAAGTATAAAATAGGTCTATATCGCGATTTCAAGTAATCCATAATCATAACAAACTAAAACCAAGCCAAGTACACCATCAACAAATCAAACATTGAGGCATCCAAGTTTAGAAAGTAGCAGAAATTACCTCCATTCTTATATTCAGGACCAACATAGCCATATGTGCCCATAACATTTCCTGTTACATGTGAACTACCATCATTGGGGCCCCATTTTGCCAAGCCAAAATCTGATAGTTTCGGAGTATAGGTCTGCATTCAGAAACTCCGATGTTAGATGGAATTAAGGATATAGTTTTCTTATGGGAAACAATATTTCATTTTTCAAAAAAATAATAATAAAAGAATGATTTGTTTTGCTCAATGCTACTCAATTCCTAAAGAACTTTACCTCATCAAGCAATATATTCGAGGTCTTGAAATCTCTGAAAATTATTGGCCTTTCCATTGTATGCAAATAAGATAGGGCTCGAGCCATTCCTGTTATAATCTTTAACCTTGTTTCCCAAGGAAGAAGCCGATCAGAGCGCTCTGCACAAGTTAAAAAAAAAAACATCAGTGGTAAGAGATCAACTGAGGTTTTATGATCTATGAAATTATTTCATTGGCGAAAAGCTTGTGCATTTTGTTCAATACAACTTTACTTTAATGCTGCAGAGGAGTGTTCTTACTTCCAAACAAATGGTAATTTAAACTGCCTTTCTCCATGAATTGATAGACAATAAGC